>Ga0307379_10002920_pt1 | contig 24944 bp, 19 predicted proteins | sample UN2MG_FD_202237 | JGI IMG/M metagenome (GOLD analysis project Ga0307379, IMG submission 202237) | Soil microbial communities from Risofladan, Vaasa, Finland - UN-2 | ecosystem: Environmental > Terrestrial > Soil > Coastal area > Acid sulfate soil | place: Finland: Risofladan, Vaasa | collected...
GCGCCACGAACGCGGTAGGAACCGCAGGACCAACACGAACAACACCGTGCTCAGCGTCTCGATCGAGAACTGAGTGAGCGCGAGGTCCGGTGCTCCCTGCGCGACGTAGAGGCCGGCCATCGCGTAGCCGACGGCACCGAGCATGAGCGCCGCGGCGATGCGGTGTCGCACGATGCATGCGCCGAGTCCTGCCGCCACCATGATCGCGACCGGCGCAACATGCGCGGGGGTCTCGATGAACTGCGGCAGGTCGTCGAGTTCGGAGGCGAACGCGGCGAGCGGCACGACCGTGACCGTCAGCACGATGACGGCGAGATAGATCGGCAGCGATCCGTTCTGCACGGTGGCGGTCACGCGGGTCGAAACGACCGAGATCGATCGGAGCACGGCGAGGAACCCTTGCTCGGTCGAGGGGACCGCCTGCAACCGGTCCGACGCTCGGGCCTGAAGGTCCGCGACGGGGGCTCGCAGGACGGTGAGGGCGATGCCGCAGACGATGATCACCGCCGACAGCAACAGCGCGGTGTTGAAGCCGGCGAACAACTCGACCGGCTTGGGTTCTGAGCCTGGATAGAGCGCGGTGGTCGCCCCCTCGATCAGCCCGTCGATGAGGACCGGCGCAATCCCGAACAGCACCGTGGCGATCGACAACACCACCGACGGGCCGACGAACACCGCCGAGGGCGCGTGGGCGTCGACGGACACGACGTCACGGTCGCGTTCGCCGAACGCACCGAAGATGCCCAGCACGAACCGGGCCGAATACGCGAAGGTCAGGATCGAAGCCAGCACGATGACGACGAGCGCCGCAGTGCCACCGGCGAAGTCGCCGTGCTCGACGTACCCGTCGAGCGCCTTCTCCTTCGCGATGAATCCGAAGAGCGGTGGGAGGCCGGCCATCGACGCTGCGCTGATCACCGCAGCGACCTTGACCGCACGCCAGCCGGGCGCGGCGGAGAACCCGTGCAGTTCACGGATGTCGCGGGTGCCGGTCTCGTGGTCGACGATGCCGACCACCATGAACAGTGCCGCCTTGAAGGCGCCGTGAGCGAGGATCAAGATGATGCCGGCCTCAGCGATGTGATAGTCGCCCACGCCGAAGAGCAACATCATGAAGCCGAGCTGGCTGACCGTTCCGTAGGCGAGCAGCAGCTTCAGATCGTGCTGTCGCAGCGCACGGAGCCCGCCGACGAGCATCGTGGTGGCGCCGACGACCAGCACCAGCGCCCGCCAGCTGCCGGTGAGGGCGAACATCGGAGCCAGGCGCGCCACGAGGTACACCCCCGCCTTCACCATCGTCGCCGAGTGCAAGTAGGCGCTCACGGGCGTGGGGGCGACCATCGCGGCCGGCAGCCAGCTGCTGAACGGCACCTGGGCCGATTTGGTGAACGCGCCGATCAACACGAGTACCAGGCCCGCGTTGACCACAGCGCCGCTCGGCGGGTCGACCAGGAGTTCGGAGATCCGATAGGTGCCACCGGCCTGTCCGATGATGATCAGTCCAGCAAGCATCGCGAGCCCGCCGACGCCGGTGATGAAGATCGCCTGGAGGGCAGCCGCGCGAGCTCGTGGGTTGGTGTCGTCGTTGCCGATGAGGAGATACGACGTGACCGACGTGAGTTCCCAGAAGATGAACAGCGCGATGAGCTGGTCGGACAGGACGACACCGAGCATCGCGCCGGCGAACAACGTGAGCACGCCGGCCAGGCGGGCCAGTCCCGGTTTGTCGTGGCTGAAGTAGCCGAGGGAATAGACGCAGATCAACAGGCCGATTCCCGACACGAGTGCCACCATCACGAGCGCAAACGCGTCCAGGCGGAGATCGATCGTGATCCCGAGCTGTTCGACCCACGCGAACGACTCGGTCACCGGTTCGCCGTCGAGGACCCCGCTCGCCCGCGTCGCCGCCCAGATCACCGTAGCCAGCGGAGCGACAGCGGCGACCACGAACGCCCGTCGCCCGAGCGCGCCACCACCGGCCACGATGCCGATGCCGACGACGAGATGGAGGAGGAGAAGGAAGAACATCTGGCCGGGCAGACGTTACGCGTTGCACCTGCGAGCAACTGCACTTCCGCTCGACCCGACCGCGATGACGGGCCACTTTGGCCGGGTTACCGATCGGTAGGTAACTTGCGCGTATGGGAACGATCAGCACCGTTGGAATCATCGGATCCGGGATCATGGGCTCGGGCCTCGCCGAAGTCGCCGCCCGCGCCGGATTCGAGGTCGTCGTCCGCTCTCGCACCCAGGCGGGGGCGGATGCCGTCTTGCACGGCATCGACGCCGGGCTCACGAAGCAAGTGTCCCGCGAGCGCCTCACCGAGGACGAGCGGCAGGCCATCCTGGCGCGCATCGAGGTGACCGACGATCTGCACGGGCTGCACGACTGCGATCTCGTCATCGAGAGCATCGTCGAGGACATGGGCGCCAAGCGCGACCTGTTCGAACACCTCGACCGCATCGTCAAGCCCGAGGCGATCATCGCCACCAACACCTCGACGCTCGCCGTCGTCGAGTTGGCGATGACGACCGAGCGTCCGGACAAGGTGTGCGGCATCCACTTCTTCAACCCGGCGCCGATGATGAAGCTCGTCGAGGTGATCAGGCCGCTCACCGCGTCCGACGACACGATCGCCACGGCGCTCGAGTTCGCCGCCGCGTGTGGCAAGGACGCCGTCCAGGTCGAGGACCGAGCCGGCTTCATCGTCAACGCACTGCTGTTCCCGTACCTCAACAACGCCATTCGCATGTGGGAGAACGGCACGGCGTCGATGGACGACATCGACACCGCCATGATGGGCGGCTGCAACTTCCCGATGGGACCGTTCGCGCTGCTCGACCTCGTCGGCCTCGACACGTCGTTGGCCATCCTCGACGCGCTGTACGCCGAATTCCGCGATCCGAACTTCGCCGCCGCGCCGGCCCTGCGTCGCATGGTCGCCGCCGGTCAGCTCGGTCGCAAGACCAAGCAGGGCTTCCGCTCCTACTGACCGGTGACGCGGTGCCAGGCACCTGCGTAACCTGTCGGCGCGTGAGTCCGATCGAGCCACCGCCGTCGAGATTCGCGATACCCGACCCCTCGGAGATCGCTGCAGGCGAGGACCTCGTCGCGGTCGGCGCCGACCTCGAGCCCGGAACGTTGCTCGCGGCTTACCGCAGCGGGCTGTTCCCCATGCCGGTCGACCCGCGCCGACGCCGCAGCAAGATGGCTTGGTTCTCGCCCGACCCACGCGGCATCATCCCGCTCGACGCACTGCACGTCAGCCGCTCGCTGCGTCGCAACATGCGGCGATTCGAGGTCAGGATGGACACACGATTCGTCGACGTCGTTCGCGCATGTGGCGATCCGAAACGTCCCGGTCGTTGGATCACCGCTCCGATCGTCGACGCCTACACCACGTTGTTCGAACTCGGGTGGGGTCACTCGGTCGAAGTGTTCGACGACGGCGAGCTGGTCGGCGGGCTCTACGGCCTGCGGATCGGGCGGTTCTTCGCCGGCGAGGCGATGTTCCACACCGCGACCGACGCGTCGAAGACGGCCCTGGTCTCCCTCGTCGCCTGGTTGAACGACACCGGCGCAGAACTGCTCGACGTCCAATGGGTCACCGACCATCTCGCGACGCTCGGGGCCGTGGGGATTCCCCGCGCCGACTACCTGGTCCGGCTGCGATCTGCCGTGCTCGTCGAGAGCTGAAAAATACACGGAGCGGGTGGTCCGCCACCACCCGCTCCGAGAGCTTCGCCGGCCGAATCCGCCATTCGGCCGGCGGGGTTCCCGCCAGAGGGGAAACCTCATGGGAGCGGATCTCCAAGGGGGAGGGAGAAGATCCGTTCCGTTTGTCGTCCCGTGGGACGCTCTTTACTTCGGTCGAGCGCGAACCGGACTTGAGTACTTCTTCGTCCAGGCACCACACTTCGTCCATGACGCGCAAGACCGACCGTCCATGGATGATGCGCACGTACTCGGGCCACTCCAGCGCCGAGGCGTCGAACGAGCTGTATCGGACGAACCTGTCCAAGGGTCAGACCGGCCTGTCGATCGCGTTCGACCTGCCGACGCAGACGGGCTACGACCCTGACTCGCTGATGTCGAGGGGCGAGGTCGGCAAGGTCGGCGTGCCCGTCGCTCACCTCGGCCACATGCGCGCGTTGCTCGATCAGATTCCCCCGGGGCAGATGAACACGTCGATGACGATCAACGCAACAGCGGCCTGGCTGCTCGCGTTGTACGTCGCCAACGCCGACGAGCAGGGCACCGCGCCGAGCGAACTGCGCGGCACGACGCAGAACGACATCGTCAAGGAGTACCTGTCACGGGGCACCTACATCTTCCCGCCGGCGCCGTCGCGCCGGCTGATCGTCGACATGGTGGCGTGGTGCGCCGAGCACGCGCCGTTGTGGAATCCGATGAACGTGTGCTCGTATCACCTGCAGGAGGCCGGCGCGACACCCGAGCAGGAGATCGCGTATTCGATGGCTACCGCAATCGGCGTGCTCGACGCCGTGCGAGATTCGGGTCAGGTGTCGCCCGAGCAGTTCAGCCAGGTGTTCGGGTCGATCTCGTTCTTCGTCAACGCCGGAATCCGCTTCGTCGAAGAGGTCTGCAAGCTGCGCGCGATGACCGACATGTGGGAGCAGATCGGCCGTGAGCGTTACGGGGTCACCGACGACAAGGCGCTGCGGTTTCGCTACGGCGTGCAGGTGAACTCACTCGGCCTCACCGAGGCACAGCCCGAGAACAACGTGCAGCGCATCGTGTTGGAGATGCTGGCGGTCACGCTGTCGAAGCGTGCCCGAGCGCGATCGGTGCAGCTGCCGGCATGGAACGAAGCGTTGGGCCTCCCGCGTCCGTGGGACCAGCAGTGGTCGCTGCGGATGCAGCAGGTGCTGGCGTTCGAGACCGACCTGTTGGAGTACGACGACATCTTCGACGGATCGACCGTGATCGAGGCTCGCACCGAAGAGCTGCGCGCTGCCGCCCAGGCCGAACTCGACGACGTGTTGGAGATGGGTGGGGCGTTCGAAGCGGTCGAGACGTTGAAGTCGCGGTTGGTCACCTCGATGGCGGCGCGGACTCGTCGGATCGAAGCGGGCGAGCAGATCGTCGTCGGCGTCAACGACTTCGTCGAGGCGGCCGAGTCTCCGCTGGGCGGCGACGGCGCGATTCTCAAGGTCGACCCGGCGATCGAACGACGGCTGGTGGGCGACATCGCCGAGTGGCGGTCGGTTCGGGATCAGGCGGTGGTCGACGCGGCCATCGACGAACTCCGTCGCGCTGCGGAGTCGGGCGACAACGTGATGCCGCCCTCGATCGCCCTCGCCAAGGCGGGTGGCACCACCGGCGAGTGGGGCGACGTGATGCGCTCGGTGTTCGGCGAGTACCGGGCGCCGACCGGTGTGAGCGGCGCCACCGGCTCGGCGCAGGGCCTCGGCGAGGTCGTCGCGTTCGTGAAGTCGATGGCCGGCGGCCCGCCGAAGTTCCTCGTCGCCAAGCCCGGTCTCGACGGCCACTCGAACGGTGCCGAGCAGATCGCTGTGGCGGCCCGTGACTCCGGCATGGAGGTCGTCTACTCGGGCATCCGCTCGACGCCCGAACAGATCGCGGCGTCGGCGCGCGACGAGGATCCCGACGTGATCGGGTTGTCGATCCTGTCGGGCTCGCACCTCGATCTCGTCCCCGACGTGCTCGGCCACCTGAAGGCGATGGGCGTCGAGGCTCCGGTGATCGTCGGCGGCATCATCCCGGAGGACGACCGTCCGCGCCTCGCTGAGCTCGGCATCGCCGCGGTGTACACCCCGAAGGACTTCGAACTCGCCAAGATCATGCGCGACGTCGCCGACCTCGCCGTCTCCCACCGCGCCCCCTGATCCAGATCCGCTCCCGATTTGTGTGAGCGCACACGCCCGGCACGTGCGTTGCCGCTCACACAAACCAGGCGCGAGTCAGCGGAACGGATCGAGCGCGAGTCGCGACTGTTCGAGCACGTCGGATGGTCGTTCGACGACGTCGATGTAGGTGAACTGGTACGGCCGAAAACCGTCGGTGATCAGTGCATTGAGACGTTGCGTGTCACGCTGCAGGTGCTCCTTGGTCCGGTGCGAGTGGTAGCCGAGCACCTCGACCACGACCGGCGTGCCAGGGAACCGGAAGTCGACTCGCACGATCTTGTCGCCCGCTCGCGTCAGCACCGCCTGCGTCTCTGGTCGGGGCAGACCACCTGCCGACAGCATCCGGAGGTACTCACGCTCGAGCCAGCTGTGACCGCCACGTATCGCCTCAACCCCTTCGATGGCAGACAAGAGTCGGGGCACTCCGAAACGCCCGCTCGAACGCAACGCCACGATGCGACGGTGAACGAGCGACTCGTTGAACCTTCCGTCGCGGAGCCCCGAGTCGAACGCCACGGTCAGCCGCTCGATCGACTCGGTCCGAGCCAGGTCGATCAGCGTTCGAGCACCACTGGTACACGCGGTGTCGCCCACAACCGACCGGTCGATCAGGTCAAGCGATGTCGTGCTGTGGATCCGATGGCCGATCCGGCGGATGTTGCGATCCCGCAGGACCGTCACGTCGAACGGTGGCTTCAAGCGGTAGCCATCGAAGCCGTGGAGGGCAGCTGCGGTCGGGCCGCTCGCCCACACGTCACCGCCGATGTCGAGCATCAGGGCGCGTAGGTCGACGAGTGCACCGACAGGAGCGCCGGGGAGTCGGAACGTATCCGTGCCGACCTGGAGGAGGAAACCGCTCGAGACTCGGTTCCGAAGCTGCGCGTTGGTCATCCCAACGCCGTTCGCCTGCTGCCGTGACAACAAGCCCAGCTGACCAGTCGCAACCGCCACGAGTCGACGGTACACATTGGTCATGACCTCATCATGACGGGGGGCTGTGACAGAGATCCGGCGAGCGTTCAGCCACGCACTTTCATTCCGATTCGTGTGAGCGGCGAGATCAGCGCCCGCTGTTGTTGCTCACACAAACCCGGATCGGGACGAGGTCAGACGGCGGCCGGCTGGCGCTGCTCGCGCTCCATCCACGAGTCGAGGGCGTCGCTCGACTCGAAGCTCGTGATCAGGGCATAGCGCGGGGCATTGCCGTTGTGGACCACGACATGCCAGAGGCGCTGGGTGTCGACGACGAACCGCGCTCCCTTGTGCAATGGCACGCGCTGCTCGGTCGACGGGTCGGGCAGACCGTCGGGACCGTTGTCCATCAACAACATGTAGCTGTCGGGATTGTCGGTGAGCTCGATCCACGAACGCACGACCCACCCCTCGTCGTCAGGGTTGAAGCGGTTGTTGTCGTCGCGATGGAGCGATCTGATCGCTTCCTCGCGATCCTGCGGCTCGAGCTTGATGATGCGCACTCGCCCGAAGTTTGCGCCCACGTCGTCGACGTAGTCACGGATCGTCGGGGCGATCTCGGCGTTCGAGGTCCACAAGGCGCCCTTGTCGGTCTTGCCCTTGTCCCAGAATCCGCGGCAGTCGAGTTCGCCATCGGCCGATGCCAGCGGGGCAAAGTTCGTGTCGCCGCCCGACTTCCAGTCCATGTACTCGAGGTTGCGGAACTCGGCATCGGGAATCTCGTAGGGCAAGTCGCGGAGTGCCACGAAACCGGTCGCTGACAGCGCGTCGAGGCGGCGGTGCGGGGTGTCGAGCGGGATCGCCACGCTCCAGTGATCGAGGGTCGGCCAGAAGCTCATGATGGCAAGTCTACGAATCGGACCCAGCGCGACCAGGGCACTGTGACCCTTGCCGCTCGTCAGGGTTGGGTCGTGTCGGCGGTCCGGCCGTCGTCGACGACGAGCAGACCCTCGGGTATCTCGAGCGACTGACCGGCTTGGATGTCGTCGGCGCTGGAGAGCCCGTTTCGTTCGACGATGGCGACGATGGTGACGTTGAACCGCTCGGCGATCTTGCCCAGCGTGTCGCCGGATTGCACGACGTAGAGGAAGTCGCCCGGTGCGACGGTGGTGGTCGTCGTGGTGGTGGACGGCGTCGTGGTCTGTATCGGTGGGAGGCGTTCCTGCGAGGCGGGGTCGGTGGTTCCGCACGCGACCACCGACACGGCAAGCACCGTGGCGATTGCCGCGGTCACCGCGCGATCAGGAAGCTTCATGGCGACGGATGCTAGGCCTCCCACGCTGTCGGTGGCACGCGCGCCGCCGACGAGACGACCGTTGTTGCGGTGTGATGGCGGCGAAACCCGGGCAGCGTCGTACTGTCGGGTGCCGTGACGAGCACCCCCTCCCCGATCGTGCCCGACCGGTCGTTCGGCGATCCGACGGCAGATTTTCCCTATCCGGACGCCGAGCATCCCGCTCGCGAGTACCACCTGAACGCCAACGGCCTCCAGATCGCAGTGCACGAATGGGGCGAAGCGGATGCGCCTCCGATGTTGCTCGTGCACGGCGGCTTCGACTTCGCACGAACCTTCGACCTGTTCGCGCCGAAACTCGCTGAGGGCGGCTGGCGGATCGTCAGCTGGGACCAGCGGGGTCACGGCGACAGTGAGCATCCCGAGCTGTACTCGTGGGATGCCGACATGCGTGATGCACTCACGGTGTTCGACCACGTGAGCCCGGGCCGGCCCCTTCCGGTGGTCGGTCATTCCAAGGGCGGTGCATTGATGACGCAGCTCGCCGACGCCCAGCCGTTCCGCTTCACCCATCTGATCAACATGGACGGCATCCCCTACAACCGCCGGATTCCCGACGTCGCCGAACACGAACGGACCAAGATGGCGTCCGCCGAGATCGCTGGATGGCTCGACCATCGCCGAGCGACGGCGACCGCACAGCGCAAGCCCGGCACGATCGAGGAACTCGCGAAGCGTCGCGGCCGGATGAATCCGCGACTCGATCCCGACTGGCTCAAGCGTCTCGTCACGACCGGCGGGTTCGAGTCCGACGACGGGTGGCGTTGGAAGATCGACCCGTCGATGCGCTTCGGTGGGTTCGGGCCGTGGAGACCGGAGTGGACCCTGATGCGCCTCCCCGGGCTGCCGATGCCGTTCCTCGGAATTCTCGGTCGCGAGATGGAGGAGATGGGATGGGGGACCCCTCCCGAGAAGGTGCTGCCGTACATGCCGTTCGACGGCCGGTGCGAGATCCTCGACGACGTCGGGCACTTCGTCCACATCGAGCGACCCAGCTTGGTCGCCGAGATCGTGCTCGACTTCGTCGGTTCGCCAGAGGCAGCGGCATCGGGAACAGACGCATGAGTCTCGACACCGTCACCATGTTGCGCCATGGCAAGGTCGCGCTGGCGTTGCACCATGTGCGCAACGCCACTGCCGCCGGCGGCCGACCGCTCCTGATCTTGCACGGGCTGGGCGAGGCTGCGCCACGCAGTGCTCCCCGTTGGGCCGACGCCTGGCCGGGGCCGGTGGCCGCGCTCGACTTCACGGGACACGGCGCCTCGACCATCCCGCGGGGCGGCGGCTACACCGCCGAACTGCTGCTCGGTGACGCCGACGCCGCACTCAACTCGTTGACCGAGGGCGACCCGACGCGTTCGATCACCGTCGTGGGTCGCGGCCTCGGGGCCTACGTCGCCCTGCAGATCGCGGGTGCACGTGCGGCCCAGGTGCGCGGCGCGATCCTCGTCGACGGACCCGGCCTCGCCGGGGGGCCGACCGGACCGACGTCGCAGAGCTTCTTCTCGTTGCCGATCGGTGCCAGCACCCCGGACCCCTACGCCCTCGTCGAGTTGGGCCGCGACCTCCGGCCACCCGACTATGCGGCGCTGTTCGTGCGGCTCGCCCTCGCCGGGTCCGAGCTGGAGGAACCGATCGCCGTCGCCAGCGTCTTCCGCCCCGAATGGTTGGATGCGGTCGCGCGAGAACACGGCGTGATGCAGGCCACGCTCGCCGAGGCATTGGCCACCTACGCAGGCTGATCGCGCCGAGCGCGAGTAGCCTTGCGGACGTGTCGCCAGCAACGTTCGCGCTCATCGTGATCGGTGGGTTCGTGCTCATGGAGCCGCTGACAGCGGCCACGCACCGATGGGTGATGCACGGCATCGGTGAGTGGTTCCACCGCAGCCATCATCGAGCGGTCCGGACACCTGGCTGGGAGCGCAACGACTGGTTTCCAGTTGCGTTCGCGTCGATCGTGATGATCGGGTTCTGGCTCGGATTCAACACGACGCTCACTGCGTTCATCCCGCTCGGGATCGGCATCACGCTGTACGGGATGGCCTACGCGCTGGTGCACGATGGGTACATCCATCGGCGACTCGGCGTATTCGGGACCCGTCGGATCGCATCGCTCGAGCGGCTCGCCGACGCACACAGGATCCACCACCTGTACAACGCTGCGCCCTACGGCATGCTCGCTCCGATCGTGCCGACCAACTTGCGAGCCCGCGCGGCAGCCACCGACCGCGACCCGTTCGCGGTGCCGGCCCCCTCCGCCGTCGGCTGACGGGTGCTGGGTCTCGGATTGCGTGGTGGATTGTCGAGGCGGCGCTGTTAGATTCGGGTCGCTCTCAACGAGACAAGGCCATTGCCTTCAGGCCCCCATCGTCTAGTGGCCTAGGACACCACCCTTTCAAGGTGGCGGCACGGGTTCGAATCCCGTTGGGGGTGCGGCGCGAAAGCGTCATACATATCTGGTCCCGTGGTGAAGTCTGGAGTTCACGCCGGCCTGTCAAGCCGGAGGTCGCGGGTTCAAGTCCCGTCGGGACCGCAGCAGGGGGCCACTCGTCATCGCAAGATGGCGGGTGGCTTTTCTGTAGGAACACCCGGTGTCGGATGCCAGGTCCGACGCCAGCACGGTCGAGTCGAAGGACTCGCCATCAGTACGGTCGAGTCGAAGGACTCGCCATCAGTACGGTCGAGTAGCTCAGTTGGCAGAGCACACGCCTGAAAAGCGTGGGGTCACCGGATCGACGCCGGTCTCGACCACCAAGGGGACAACAAAATTGATGATTTCTTGACGAAGTCAGTATCTTGTTGAGTCAATGATACGCAGATTGATCTTCTCAGGAATCCTCGGTGCAGCGACTCTGCTGGGCGCCAGCAGCGCCGTTTCAGCCCAGATTGTCGAGGACATCATCCGTATCCCGGTCGACAGCGTCCTCCGGGCGCCCGAGAATTCCGTGACGCTCGTCGCCTCCGCCCCGGTGCCTGGTGAATTCCAGGGGACCGACTGCATTGCCGTGGTCGAAGTCGACAACCAACAATCGGAGCACGAAGGCAACGACCTGATCATCGCCTCGGGGAACACGTCCGGCGAGTTGCAGAACTTCGAGACCGAGGCGTTCGGCGTACGCACCATCGAGATCCCGCTCACGCTGGGCGCCACGGTCGATGTCAGCCTGCGTATGGGCCCGGACAGGATCTCCAGCGGCGGTGTCTTCATCACGGTCGACTGCACACAGCCCGTCCCGCCCACGACTGTGCCGCCCACGACCGCCCCGCCGGAAGTGGGGCCAGGCACGACCGTGCCCGAATCACCCACTGCGACCACGACCATCGTTGCCGCCCTGCCGCCGGGCGGTGCCACGAGCCCGCCGGCCGCCGCTCAACCGAGTGCAGGTTCCGGGGAACTGCCCGCCACCGGACCGAGTGGAACGACCTGGGCCACACTTGCCGCGATCGTGCTCCTCGGAACGGGTCTCGGCCTGGCCCGTCTCGCTCGTCAGCCGAGGTAACCCTTTCGGTCTGGGTTCTGCGGCCGAAGCCGGTGAACAGCGTCTGGCGACGCGCCGCGGGCCCAGTGTGATGAGCCAGACCGCCATATCCGGTCGTCTCGCTCATCGCGGCCCCGCAACACGCCCCACCGATGAGCCAGACCGCCATATCCGGTCGTCTCGCTCATCGCACACAGGTGGGTCGGTGAACGGAACGTTCGTCGGTCGGCGATAAGACTTCGGGTGTGCGGCGCGTTCATCGATGGGCATTGCTGGTCTCGGCGATGTGCGCGGTGCTCATCGCGACCAGCGCTGCACCCGATCGTGCCGACGCGCAGAGCGCCGGCAACGGCCTCGACGAGGCGTCGGTCAACTCGTTCGAGTTCGATCCGAGTCGAGGCGTCGTGCGGGCGACGATCGACATCGACCTGCGCAATGTGACCACCGATCAGGTCGTGGGTGACACGGTCAGGCGCACGTTCTTCGACAGCTATTTCGTCGCCGTGCCCCTCGGCGCCGAGAACATCGTCGCCACGCGAAACGGCGCCGTGCTCGAGGGGACCCTCGTGTCCGACCCCGAGTTCCCCGCCTTCTCGACGTACCGGTTCCCTCTGGGCACGCAACTGTTCAGTGAGCAATCGACCAGCGTCGAGGTCACCTACGACCACCTGGGTGCGCCGCCGCGCGATCCGGTGCCGTGGCGTGTGAACGAGGCCTACGCCGGATTCGTCGCGTTCGGACTCGGCGACGAGGGGTTGGTCACGCTGCGGATCTCGCAACCGTCGGGCTACGAGTTCGACGAGTTCACCGACCTGACCGGATTCGATGTCGGCGAGCCCGACGAGTTCGCCACGGTCGTGCACACACGCGCCGGTCTCGACGAGGACACCCGAATCACCGTCGGGCTGTCCAACGACGACCGGCTCGTCTCGACCCCGCTCGATGTGGAGGATGTCGACATCGGGTTGCGCTCCTGGCCCGATGACCCCGAATGGGCCGACTTCGCCAGCGACAGGGTCGAAGCAGGCATCCCGGCACTGGAGGAGCTGATCGGAACCCCGTGGCCGGTCGAGGGAAGCTTCGCCGTGCGCCAGACGGTCGAGCCGAGTCGGTCGGGTTATGCCGGGTGGTTCGACGCGAAGAGCAACGAGATTGCGGTCGGGGAAGCACTCGATGCCGACACGATCTACCACGAGCTGTCGCACGCGTGGATCAACGGGAGATTGACGACCGAGCGCTGGTTCACCGAGGGTCTGCCCCAGGTGTACGCCGCCGAACTGGTGCGTCGCGACGGCGACGAGGAGCGCACGCCGTCGGAACCGGCCGTCGACGACCCTTCGGCACGTCCACTCACCGACTGGACGGCCCTCGACACCGAACGCGGGGTCGAGGAGTACGGCTATGCCACGTCGTTCTGGGTCGCCACTGCGCTCGTCGACGAGATCGGCCTCGCCAGAACACGTGACGTGGTCGCTGCGCTGGGCAGTGGTGCGAGCCCGTACGGAGCGACGAGCGATGTCGAGCGGCCGGAGCTCGATTGGAAGCGGGTGTACGACGTGCTCGTCGAGGTCGGTGGATCCACAACGGCCGGCGACGTGTTCCGATCCCATGTCGTGAGCGTCGACGACGCTCCTGTGATCGAGCGACGAGATCGCGCCGCCGTCGGGGTGGTCGACCTCACGGAGCGCAGCACACCATGGAAGCTCCCGGTCGGTGTGCGCAACCGTCTCGAACGGTGGGAGATCGACGATGTGGCCGAGGGGGTCGTTGCGGCCGACATGGTGTTGGAGCGGCGCGCCGAGCTCGCGTCGATCGAGGAGAACGTCGGCATCGACGAACCCGACACCGCCGATGTGGCCTATGCCGGCGCCCCGATGCACCCGACCGGAGGAGTCGACTTCAGCGAGGCAACGGCGATCCTGGACGAGGCGATCGCGCTGGGCCAACGGCTCGACGCACGACTTCGAGGGATCGCCGTCGTCGCCGAGGAGGCCGGCGTGAACCCGCCCGAGCTGTCCAGCGTCGAGGGTGTCGATGACTTCGCCAGCGGGATTGCGGCAACCGATGGCCAGCTCGAAGCGATCGAGCGCATCATCGAGGTCGACGACGAGCTCGACGCGGCCTCGGGCTTCCTGGCGACGATCGGCCGATGGGGCTCCGACATCGAGGGCGACCTCGATGCCGCCAGAGCACAGGTGGAACGCGGTGACAGCGACGCGGCGCTCGCGACGCTGGCCTCGGCCGAATCCCAGATCGGCGATCTCGACGCGGCCGGCACGACGCGCCTCGTGTTCGCTGGTGCATTGCTCATCGCGCTGTTCGCGGTCATCGGGTTCTTGCGCTGGCGACGTCGAACCACGCCGGTCGACGACATCGCCTGAGCGACGGATGCGTCACATCAGGTCCGGCACCGTGTGACCGTGTGACGAAGGGTCAGGCGGATGTCACGGGCACGAGTCGATCGGCTCCGCGTTCGATCTCCTTGTTCAGGTCGGTGCAATACGTGGTGAAGTCGACCTGCATGCGGTGGCGGGGACTGTCGTAGAAGTGACCGAGATGGACCTTCTCGTCGGAGGCGGTCACCTCACGCATCTCACTCGCCGGGGGGAGGGCATAGCTCCCCGAGATCGCGGCAGCGACGAGTTTCGACTGCTGCTCGGCGAGGTTCACCAGCGTCGGCAACGGCTGGGCGAGGCCGAGGAAGAACAGGTTCTCGAAACCGGGCTTCACCATCCGCTTGAACAACGGAAACGTGTTGTCCTGCGGGGTCAGCTCGGGCTGGCGGAAGAACGGGAACGTCACGTTGTACCCGGTTGCCCACACGATGGCATCGACCTGCTCGCGCGAGCCGTCGGTGAACACCACGCCATCGCCGTCGAGGCGATCGATCGCACCCTTGGGGGCGATGTCACCACAGCCGACGCGTGTGAGGAACTCGCCGGACACCGACGGGTGGGCATCGAGCGGGCGGTGGTCGGGCTTCGGCAGGCCGTAGTCCTCCATCTTGCCGATCGTCTTGCGGATCTTCTTGCGTGCCAACGCCCGGCCGACCTTCGACGGCATCCACGGCGGTAGCGATGCCTTGTCGGCTGGCTTGCCGTCGAAATACTTCGGCAACACCCACACTCCGTGGCGCATCGAGATGAAGAGTTGCTCGGCGATCGGTCGCTGCGACAGCTCGGACGAGATGTCCATCGCCGAGTTGCCGGCACCGACGATCATCACCCGCTTGCCGCGGAAGTCGTACGGCTCGAACGGGTCGCGATAGTGATGCGAGTGCACCTGGTAGCCCTCGAACGTGCCCGGATAGGTCGGGGTCCGGGCATCCCAGTGATGACCGTTGCCGACCACGAGGTGGTCGTACTCACGTGACTCGCCGGTGGACAGTGTCACCTTCCAGCGGCCGTCGACGAGGCGCTCACAGTCGGTGACCGCCGTGTTGAACGTGATCGTCTCGCGCAGGCCGAAGTGGTCGACGTAGTCGTGGAAGTACTGCAGGATCTGGCTGTGATGCGGGAAGTCGGGCCAGTCGGCCGGGACCGGGTAGTCCTCGAACGCGAGCCGCCACTTCGAGGTGTCGATGTGCAGGCTCTGGTAGCACGACGACATCCCGTTCGGATTGCCGAAGTACCAGTTGCCTCCGATGTCGTCCGACATCTCGAAACAGTCGTACGCCAGCCCAGCATCCTTCAGCCGCTTCGCCATCGTGAAGCCCGAACACCCCGCGCCGATGATGCACGTGACCGATGCGGTCGCCGTGTCCGTCACGTCAACCGCCGATGATCGAGGCCAGGACTGCATCGACGGTCGCCTGTTCGATGCCGCAGTCGAGTGCCGCCTGCACGACGGGTTCGGCTGCCGCTTCGTCGCCGGCGAGCACCGCGCCGGTGTCGATGTTCTCCACGCCGCCCGGCACCGTCTCGATCGCGCAGTTCGCCTGGTTCGGCGGAACACCCTGCGCGGTGAGTTCGTCGAAGAGAATCCCCCCGACGAGCCCGGCCGGTCGTTCGGTTCCGAAGTCGTCCGGGTTGTTGATCGGACCTTCGGGGACGGTGTCGCCCGGCACGGTCGTCGGTGGGATGGTGGTCGTGGTGGTGGTGGTCGTCGTGGTGGTCGTCGGCAACGGAGTCGCCTCGTAGGAGATCTCGCTCGCCTCGCCGGTGCTGGTGTCGGCGGTGGCATACACCGCCACGCCGGCAGCGGCGAACCCGACGACGCCGACCACCGCTCCCACCGTCTGCGGCCCGGGGATCGGAGCGGCGAGACGCACCGAACCCACCGGATCGGCGCCCTGCGACTGTGTGCCCAGCCAGCCCTTCTCGTCGACCCACACCGACAGCGGCGGCATCACGACCAACGCCGCGAGGAGGGCGATCGCCACGTTCAACGTGACGATCAGTCCGAAGTCGCGCAGCAATGGCAGTGCGGAACCGATCAGCACGGCGAAGCCACAGATCGTCGTGATCGCCGACGTGAAGAACGCACGTCCCGTCCGGCTCGCGGCGGTGTCGGACGCCGCACGCGGTGCGAGCCCCCGTTGACGTTCCTCCAGGTATCGGCCAAGGATCAGCACCGAGAACTCGGCACAGCTGGCGATCACGAGTGGCCCGCTGACGGTGGTCAAGGGGCTGAGGGTGAAGCCGAGCAGACCGACCACCAGCGACGACACACCGACGGCCAGCAGCACAGGCACCAGGGCAAGCAGTGCACGGCTCACGCTGCGGAACCGCAGCACCAGGAACAGCCCGGCGAGGCTCAACGCCAGATACGTGAGGTTGGCGCGATTGGCCGACAGGTTGTCGAGCAGGCCGATACCGACCGTCGCAAGCCCGGCAGGTGTCGCCCGCACCGGTTCCTGGCCCTCGGGCAGATCGACCAGCAGGATGCTGTCCGACGGCAGGTCGAGCGCATCGATACGGGCCTGGAGGTCCGCCTCGAGTTCCTCGACCAGCACGGCTCGATCGTCGAGGCTCGCTGGGGCGAGCCGGAGGTTCAGCTGCGTCGCGGTCGGGTCACCGGTCTCATCAGGGTTCAGTTCGTCGTAAGCGCCTTCGAAATCGCCCCGGAGCAACGCGCTCTTGATGGGTGCCGGCATCTGTTCGACCGATGCGACGATGTCGCCACTCGTCGGGGCGATCGGGGTCGCGCCGTCGATCATGATGATCTTGCCCATCGTGTTGACCATGCTCGAACTCGACCTGACTGCCTTGTCCTCACGCGACTCGGCAGCGAGGGTGAAGTCCCAGATGAGGTCGATGACCTCCTGGTCGTAGATGTTGTTGGCAGCGACGAGGATGCCGAGCGTCGACGAGAACCCGGTGACGTCCTCGAGCGTCTCGATGTCCTGGACCACTTGGCTGTCCTGATCGATCCACTTGATCGGGTCGGACTCGATCTCGGCGCGGCCCTCCGCCAGCACACCGCCGATGAAGAGCACGCCGGCGAGGATCACCAGCGGGAGACCGAACTTGGTGGGAAGGCCACCGAGCTTCACCACGATGCGCTCGACCACGGACGGCGGTCGCACCTCGGTGCGCTTGGTCCATTCTCGGATGCCGAGCGCCGACGCGGTGACCACGATGCCGACGATGACGAGCACCGTAATGCCGATCGCCAGCAGGATGCCGAAGTCCCGGATCATCGGCACCTTCGAGATGCGAAGTGCGAGGAACGCCACCACGCCGGTGAGCGTCGCCGCGAACAGCGGCGGTGCCAGGTTCGCGAGCGTTTCGGCGATCGGGTGCGCCTCCTTGTCCAGGACCACCTCTTCCTCGACGCGGTTGTGTACCTGGATCGCGAAGTCGATGCCGACGCCGATCAGGATCGGCAGACCGGAGATCGTCACCAGCGACAGATCGATGCCGATGATGCCCATGATCGAGAAGGCCCACAGCACGCCGATGAACACCGAGAGCAGCGGCAGCAGTCGCCAGCGGACCCGGAACATGATGGCGAGCACGACGGCCATCAGCCCGAGGGCGGCGGCACCGAGCGTGAGCATGCCGCCCTGCAGGTAGTCGTTGATCTCAGCGAGGTAGACAGGCGAGCCGGTGACCGTGAGCTCGAAGCCCTCGAACGTCGCGTCGTCGAGCACCTCGAGCACCTGCTTGGTGGCTTCGGTCTGCTCGTCGAGCGTGGCATTGCCGTCCAGCACGACTCCGCCCACCGCCGTGCCGTTGACCGCGCCGCCTTCGACGTTCGGAAACGTGCCCTGCAACGACTTGCGAACCCTGAGGTCGGTGACGGCCGGTGCGGTGACCGTGGTGCCGTCGGAGCTGAATCCGGAGTTGTCGTAGATGAGCAGCTGGGTGTATGCCGGATCGCCGATCACCTGCTGTTCTTCGGGGATCTCGCCGAGGCGAGCGAGCGACACGGTGACGTCGGCCTGGCGAGCGTCGACTCCGGCCTCGTCGCGCGACAGTGCTGCGAGCAACGCCCCCGAGCCGACCGACGACGCACCGCCCGACAGCAGGTTCGCACTGAACTGCAGCGACGTCAGCGGCGTGACGACTGCGTACACACCGTCGACCTCGTCGAGTTCGGCGGTGATCTGTTCAAGTTCGGCGAGGTTCGCGCCCTGGTAGAGCTCGCTGACCTCGGAACCGTCGGTCGAGGTGAACAACAGGATCACCGTCTCGCCACCGAAGTCGTCCTGGAACGCGACGTTGTCGATCGCGATCTGAGAGTCCGGGTTCAGGTAGCTGTCCTGACCGGTTGCGAACTCGACGTTGCGGCCAGCGGCACCGAGCACCAACGTGATCAGCACCACGCCCGCGACGACGATCTTCCAATGCTTGCCGAGCGCCACACCGAGCCAACGCCAGAACGATTCCATCCGCATGATCCCTCCCCAGGGTTTGATCCGATCGTAGACCTCCGACCGGGTCGGCAACCCAAACCGGTCGCGCCCGTGCGACACTTCGGCCGTGGAACGCGCCGAAGTCGTAGACGCGTTGTCGGCGATCGTCGGCGACGAACACGTGCTCGTCGATGCCGATCAGCGCGCGAGCTACGAGACCGATTGGACGGGGCGGTACACAGGCCGGTGCGCAGCGGTCGTCCGACCAGGCAGCGCCGCCGAGGTCGGAGCCGTGCTGTGTGCGTGCAGCGCGCACGGCCTGTCCGTGGTCACGCAGGGGGGCAACACCGGGTTGGTCGGCGGTGGAGTGCCGAGACCCGGCCACGCCGGGCGACACCCGACGATCGTGTTGTCGATGCGACGCTTCGATGCGATCTCCGAGGCCGACGGGTCATCGATGCAGATCACGTGCGGAGCCGGAGTCACCATCGCCGAGTGGCAACGAGCGGCACGTGCCGGCGGACTCGACACGCCCGTGGACTTCGCGGCACGCGACTCGGCAACGGTCGGCGGAGCCATCGCCACCAACGCCGGCGGTTCACGCGTGGTGCGCTTCGGCAACATGCGCCAACAGGTCGTCGGGCTCGAAGCAGTCCTGGCCGATGGCACCGTCGTCGGGTCGCTCGCCGGGCTTGCGAAGGAGACGGTCGGACTCCACTGGCCATCACTGCTTGCCGGCTCGGAAGGAACGCTCGCTGTCGTCACGGCGGCGCGGCTCCGACTCGTTCCCCACTTCGAGCAGGTCACGACCGTGCTCGCAGCGCTCGACGATCTCGACGCGGCGTTGGGCTCGCTCGCCGCCGCGCACCGGCAACTGCGATCGCTCGACTCGATCGAGATCATCTGGCCGCCCGCGCTCGATCTGGTGGCGGCGCACCTCGGCGGCGACAGCCCGGTCGAGGTGCCGGACGGTGGGGTCGCCGTCATGATCGAGTGCGCCGATCATGACGACCCCAGCGGTGAGCTGCTGGAGCTCCTCGCTGAGGTCGACGGCATCGCCGCCACGGCGATCGCCACCGCCGGCCACCGCCGCCGACAGCTACATGCCTTCCGCGACCGCATCACGGAGGCGATCGCCACCGCGGCGACCGCGGCCGGCACGCCGACCTACAAGCTCGACGTCGCCGTTCCCGTCGTGGCGATCGATCGGGTGATCGACGCGGCTCGCACAGCGGCTGAGCACCAGCAGGCGCGCCTGATCCCGTTCGGACATCTCGCCGAGGGCAACCTGCATCTCAACTTCCTCGATGCGGCCAGTCCACGTGCGCTCGCCGACGCGGTATTGCCCGTGGTCGCCGAACTCGGCGGCACGATCTCGGCCGAGCACGGCATCGGCGTCGCCAAGACGCCGTGGCTCCATCTGATTCGCAGCGCTGGCGAACTCGAGGCGGCGACGTCGATCAGGCGGGCCCTCGACCCGGACGGCATCTTGAATCCCGGCGTGCTCGACCCGCGAGCCTGACCGGGCGTCGGCGTCGCGCCGTCAGGTGCCGTACCCGAAGCCGAGGTCGGGGGCGCCGAGCAGTGGACGGTACTCGATGTCGTGCTCGGCGGCCATCGCCGCGCAGGTTCCGCCGCGGTCGACGATCACCGTCATCCACACCGGGACGGCCCCGAACGCTGCAACCTGTTCGGCCGCTTCGATCAGCGAGGTGCCGCGAGTCGTCGTGTCCTCGGTCACCAGCACGCGGTCGCCAGGACGCAACGCACCGGCGATTCGGCCGGTGATTCCCCCCTGCTTCGCCTCCTTGCGCACGCTGAAGCTGCGCATGTGATGGCCCCGCGTCGCCGCGACGGCGGCGACGCCGTACGCGATCGGATCTCCGCCCATCGTCAATCCACCGATGGCATCGATCTGATCGAGCACGTCACCGAACACCTCGAACACCGCATCGGCCACGGCGATGATCCCGTCGGGCAAGCAGGCGGTCTGTTTCGTGTCGAGGAACCACGTACTCGTCGCACCGGACTTCAGCGTGAACTCGCCGTGCTTCACCGAGTGATCCATCACGTGGGTCCGTAGGGCCTCCAACGTCGCAGACAGCGGGCGGGGCGTCGAAGCGTCGGTCATCGGCGACGACGGTAGCGGCCCGCCGGTCGGCGATCAGTCCCGGTCGCGCGCATCGCGGACGAGCACCTCTTGGGCGACCGTCGCGACATGCGTGCCGTCGGCTTCGAACACGTGACCGATCGAGAGACCTCGGCCACCGACGTAGTGATGGCAGGAGAAGTCGTACAGATGCCAGCGGTCGGCTCGTAACGATCGATGGAACCAGATCGTGTGGTCGAGGCTGGCGCAGAACAACCCTTCGCGTGCTTCGGGATCCTCGGCGACGGGGTGCGCACGAACCACCGAGTCGGTCGGCATGTCGTCGGACAGGTAGGCCAGCCAGCATCGGTGGAGCAGTTGGGCGTCCGCGTCGTGCGGGTCGCCGAGATCGTGGTTGACGCGCATCCACGCGACCGCTCGACCGGTGCCGTCTCGCGCCCCACCGGTCACCTGCTCGTGGGGTACGACAACACGAGCGAACGTCGGCGCCCACGAGTCCTCGACGAATGAGTCGGCATCGGGCACGGTCGGCATCGCGACGGTCTGGAAAGCTGCTGCTCGCTCGGGACGTTGAAACGAACTCTCAGCGTTCAGAATTGCGCCAATTGCCTGGCGCGCGATCACTCGGCGTGTGGCGAAACTCCGCCCATTTCGAATGCGATCGACCTCGTAGCGAACGGGTTCGGCATGATCGCCTCGGCGGATGAAGTAGGCCCGGATCGAGTGCGGTTCGAGTTCCGGGTCGACCGAGATCGCGGCCGCGCGCAACGCCTGGGCAACGATCTGGCCCCCGTACAACCCACCCCACGGGTACCGGGGCCCCTCGCCGACATGGACGTCGGTCCCGTGAACTGACAGTTCGAACATTGAATTCCAGGCTATTGCATCTGCGGGATTTCTCCTTAAGATGCCCACCATGGCAGGTAAAAGAGGTCCCCGGACACCCATGAGTGACGCCCACAAAGCTGCGCTCGCCAAAGGTCGTATGGAAGGTCGAGTCGTCCGTGACTACCTCGAAGGACTCCGGGCAACGAAGCCGAAGCGCGGTCGCAAACGCACACCCGAGACGATCCGCAAGCGCCTCGATGCGATCGACGTCGAACTCGCCAGCGCAAGCCCACTCGACGAACTCCTGCTCGTTCAGGAGCGTCGAGATCTCGACGCGGAACTCGCAGCGAAGTCCGATGCGATCGACATGGACGCACTCGAGGCGGAGTTCGTCAAGGTCGCGAAGAGCTATTCCGACAGCAAGTCGATCTCGTACGCCTCGTGGCGCGACGTCGGCGTGCCCGCCAGCGCCCTCAAACAGGCCGGCATCTCCCGCGCCGACTGAGTGTCACATCCGGGGTCTGACCCCTGATGTCACGATCAGAGATCGAGGTTGTCGAGTTGATCGAGGACGTGGTCGAGGTTGCGCAGCGACCGCCGCAGGTCGAACGCCTCGTCGAGCACCGAGTTGTCGACGTCGTCGTCGGCTTCGAGCAATGACCGGAAATCGACGCCGTCGTCCCACGCCTGCATCGCGTTGCGCTGCACGATTCGATAGGCGTCGTCGCGGGTTGCTCCGGCCTGAACGAGCGCCAACAGGACGGGCTGGCTGAACACCAGGCCGTAGCTGGCATCGAGGTTCGCCTGCATCCGTTCGGGGAACACCATCAGCCCATCGAGGAGACGCCGCAGACGGCGCATCACGTAGAACGCCAGCTGCGACGAATCCGGCAGGATCACGCGCTCGACCGACGAGTGCGAGATGTCGCGCTCGTGCCACAGCGCCACGTCCTGCATGCCCGCCGACAGGTTGCCGCGCAGCACGCGGGCGAGCCCCGAGATCGTCTCGGCCGAGATGGGATTGCGCTTGTGCGGCATCGCGGACGAGCCCTTCTGGCCCGGCTTGAACCCCTCTTGCACCTCACGTACCTCGGTGCGCTGCAAGTGCCGGAGTTCGACCGCCATCAGCTCGCACGTCGCACCGACCGAGGCACAGGCATAGAGGAACTCGGCGTGACGGTCGCGGGCGATCACCTGGGTCGCCGGCACCGGGCGAAGGCCGAGTGCATCGCCGACGTGGCGTTCCACCTCGGGCGGGATGTTCGAATACGTCCCCACCGCGCCGCTCAGCTTCATCACCGCCACGTTGTCGCGAGCCGCTCGCAACCTGGTCCGGTCACGATCGACCTGCAGTGCCCACAACGCGACCTTCGCCCCGAAGGTGGTCGGCTCGGCATGGATGCCGTGTGTGCGGCCGATCATCACCGTGTCGCGGTGTTCGCGGGCGATGCGCACCAGCGTCGCGAGGAGCTCGGTCGACGCCTCGATCAGGAGGTCGGCGGCGTCGCGGAGCGCCCAGCACAGGGCGGTGTCGACCACGTCGGACGAGGTGAGCCCGTAGTGGATCCACGACGATGCCGGCGGCCCGATCGCCCCCTGCACGACGTCGACGAACGCTGCGACGTCGTGGTCGGTGACGGCCTCACGGTCGAGCACGTGTTGGACGAACGCCTCGTCGGTCGCTGGTGCCAGTTCGCGACACGTCGACGCGTCGGCGGCGGGCACGATGCCGAGCGCGGCGTGGCCCTCGGTGGCGAGCAACTCCACCTCGAGCCAACGACCGAACCGGACCGTGTCGGCCCAGACGGCGTCCATCTCGGGGGTCGAGTAGCGAGGGATCATGATGCCCAGACGAGGTAGTCGTCGCGCTCGGCGCCGACGCCGACCACCTTGACCGGCACGCCGACCTGCTCCTCGACGATCTCGATGAACCGCTTCGCCTCGGGTGGCAGCTCGCCGGGTTCGCGCTTGTCGCTCAGGACGCTGCCCCAACCGGGCAGGGTCACGTAGACGGACTCGACGTCGGCGATCAACTCCGAGCGGTCGGGGTAGTGCTCGAGCAACACGCCGTCGAGCCGGTAGCCGGTACAGATCTTGATCGTCTCGAAGCCGTCGAGGATGTCGAGCTTGGTGAGCGCGAGTTCGGTGAGGCTGTTGAGGCGGACGGCCTGGCGCAGCATCACGCAGTCGAGCCAGCCGGCTCGGCGGCGACGACCGGTGACGGTGCCGTACTCCTTGCCGACGTCGACGAGCGTGTCGCCGTCGGCGTCGAAGAGTTCCGTCGGGAAGGGTCCAGCGCCGACACGAGTGGTGTAGGCCTTGGTGATCCCGACGATCCGGTCGATGTCGCGCGGCCCCAGGCCGGTGCCGACGCAGGCGCCGCCCGCGGTCGGGTTCGACGAGGTGACGTACGGGTACGTGCCATGGTCGAGGTCGAGGAACGTGGCTTGTGCACCTTCGAGCAACACGTGCGTGCCGGCGGCGAGCGCGGCGTGGAGCAGACCGACGGTGTCGCACACGAACGGAGCGACGCGAGCGCCGAGTTCGCCGAATCGCTCGACGATCTCGTCGACATCGAGCGGATCGCCACCGGCCTGCTCGATCAGCGTGTTCTCGGCGACGGCGCGCTCGCGAACGAGACCGGCGAAACGGTCGGCGTCGAGAACGTCACCGACCCTGATGCCGACACGCCGCGACTTGTCGGCATAGGCGGGACCGATCCCCTTGAGCGTGGTACCGATCTTGTCGTCGCCGCGCATCGCCTCGGCGATCGCGTCGTGCGCCTGATGCCACGGGAAGATCAGGTGCGCACGGCTCGACACCTTCAACTCGGCACACGAGATGCCGCGGGCCTCGAGCATGTCGACCTCGTTGAAGAGTGTCGGCAGGTCGACGACGACACCGTTCGCGATCACGGGGATCACGTGGTCGTAGAGAATTCCGGAGGGAACGAGCTGCAGGGCGTACTTCTCGCCATCGACGACGACGGTATGGCCGGCGTTGTGGCCGCCCTGGTAGCGCACCACGTAGGTGTGCTCTTTCGACAGCAGGTCGATGACCTTGGCTTTGCCCTCATCGCCCCATTGGGCTCCGACGACGACGGTGACGGGCATGCACGCTCCCCTGGAATGGTGGTTGGAACGTGACGAGATGATACTCCGTCTTCATGGCTCCCTCGTCGTCCCTTCCGGTGGTTCCCTCGCTGGATGCCGACGATCTGGCTCGCGTGGCTGCGCCGTTGGCGTCGGCGTGGACGTTGCCGCCCGCCGCGTACACCGACCCGGCGGTGTGGGAGCGTGAGGTGAACACGATCTTGCGGCGTGACTGGATCTGTGTCGCACGGTCGTCGCAGCTGCCCGACCCGGGCGACTTCGTCACGGTCGATCTGATCGACCAACCACTGATCGTGATCCGAGACGACGACGGAACGGTGCGGGCAATGTCCAACGTCTGCCTGCACCGGTCGATGCCGCTCGCGTCCGGGCCGGGATCGGCCCGCTGGATCGTCTGTCCCTACCACCGATGGTCCTACGGGCGCGACGGGTCGCTGCACACCGCGCCGATGATGGA
>Ga0307379_10002925_pt1 | contig 24931 bp, 22 predicted proteins | sample UN2MG_FD_202237 | JGI IMG/M metagenome (GOLD analysis project Ga0307379, IMG submission 202237) | Soil microbial communities from Risofladan, Vaasa, Finland - UN-2 | ecosystem: Environmental > Terrestrial > Soil > Coastal area > Acid sulfate soil | place: Finland: Risofladan, Vaasa | collected...
TACGACTGACCCCACGGCAGCCCAGTGCCCTATGAGCCGCTAGGGACAGCTTCTGTACCAATTGGTAAACATTTGGTTTAAGCGGCGCCGGGAGCACATGAATTGAGCCCCCTGGGGCGTATTTAGACTCGTAGTCGTAGAAGGTGAGATCCCCCGTCGGCTGGATTTCGATCACTCCCAGCGCCTCCTCGCCCATGACCGCGCAGGTGAGCTCCCGGCCCGGGATGAAGCGCTCCACCATGAGCTCCTCGCCTAGGGCCCAATCGGCCGAATTCAGCTCCTGCGGCGGGTGTTCCTGGTCTTCCCGCACGATATAGACGCCGACGGAGGAGCCTTCCGCAGGGGGCTTAATGACATAAGGCGGAGCGAGCACATGGCCCTTGGCCGCCTCGGCGCGGCTCACGACCCGGCTTTCGGCCACCGGGACCCCAGCCTCGCGCAGGACCGCTTTGGCCCGCTCCTTGTGCATGGCGAGCGCCGAGGCCAGTACGCCGGAATGGGTGTAGGGGATGTTCATGGTCTCCAGCAGGCCCTGGATGCAGCCATCCTCGCCCCAGCGGCCGTGCAGGGCGTTGAAGCAGACATCCGGCGCGATCTTGGCGAGCTCGGAAGCCACGTCGCGGCCGACATCGAGCTTGGTGACCTTGTAGCCCTCGCCCTCCAGGGCCTTGGCGCAGGCGGCGCCGGAGTTCAGCGACACCTCCCGCTCGGCGGATAGGCCGCCCATCAGCACGGCGACGTGCGTTTGCGTGTCCGTCATCGAAAAAGCCCCCCGTCGGTTGGTGTCGTGCCTGCACCGCCCTGGACCGTGGCCCGTCCTTGGCGGTGCAAATCATGCTCTGCGGTGGTTACTGGATTACCCGTATTCGCGGGGAATGACACGGGGGAGCGGCATAAAGACTCAAGAGCGGCGATCAGGGCTTGCCGAGACGCTTGATCTCCCATTCGAGCTCGATGCCGCTGGTCTCCTTCACCCGCGCCCGGACGGTCTCGCCGAGCGTTTCGATATCGGCGGCGCTGGCACTGCCCTCGTTGATGAGGAAGTTGCAGTGCAGCTCCGACACCTTGGCGTCGCCCACCGACAGCCCACGGCAACCGGCCGCGTCGATGAGTTGCCAGGACTTGTTGCCTGGTGGGTTCTTGAAGGTCGAGCCGCCGGTGCGGCTCTTGATGGGCTGCACCTCCTCGCGATAGGCGGCAATGTCGTCCATCTCGGCGAGAATCTTTTGCGGGTCGCCCGGCGTCCCCTGAAACAACGCCTCGGTGAAGATGTAATCGGCCGGCGCGCCGCAATGGCGATAGCTGTAGTGGAAGTCGGCCACGGGGAGCACGTGGATGTTGCCCTGCGGGTCCACCGCGCGCGCCTCGACAAGCACCTCGCAGGTCTCCGTGCCGTGCGCCCCGCCATTCATGCGCAAGGCTCCCCCGACGCCGCCGGGGATACCGCGATAGAAGGATAGCCCGGCAATGCCGGCATCGGCGGCCGCGCGCGCCACTTTCACGTCGGGGACGGCGGTTCCGACACGCAAGCGCGCGCCGTCTTCCACCTTGATCTCGCCGAAGCCGCGCCCCAAGCGAATGACCACGCCCTCGATGCCGCCGTCGCGCACCAGCAGGTTCGAGCCGAGCCCGATCATGGTGACGGGGGTCCCGTCCGGCCGGTGCTTTAAGAAATAAGCGAGGTCCGCCTCGTCGGCCGGCGAATAGAGTACTTCCGCCGGGCCGCCCACGCGAAACCAAGTGTAGTCCTTCAAGGGCGCATCGACCGCGAGCCGTCCCCGGAGGTCGGGCAGGCACGCGGTCAGCTTGGCGAGAAGGTCCGCGCCGTTCACGCGGCGCCCCCGTGGCTCTCGAGCCGCGAAGGCAGTGCGTTGATCCAGTCGGTGATGGTGCCGGCGCCCAAGCCCACGACGAGGTCGCCCTCCTTGGCGATGGTCGCCACGGTCGCGGTCAACCCATCCTCGTCATCGACGGTCAGCACATGGGGATGGCCATGACGGCGCAAGCCTGAAGCCAGTTCGTCGCGGTCGATGCCGGGGATCGGCGGCTCGCCCGCCGAGTAGACCGGCGTCACCACGACGATGTCGGCGTCGTCGAGACAGGCGGAGAACTCGTTGAACAGCGCGTGGAGGCGCGTATAACGGTGCGGCTGCATCACCGCGATGATGCGCCCGTTGCCGGCCGCGCGCGCACCGCGCAGCACGGCAGCGATTTCCACGGGATGGTGCGCGTAATCGTCATAGACGGCGACGCCGCGCCACTCCCCCGCGCGCGTGAAGCGCCGCTTCACGCCGGAGAAAGCAGCGAGCGTGGTGCGGACCACGTCGTCGGCGATTCCCGCTTCGGTGGCGACCGCGAGCGCACCGAGGGCATTCAGCGCATTGTAGTGGCCGAGTGCCGGCAGCATCAGATCGGTAAGCTTGCGTCCACCGCCGGCGACGGCCGGCCCGAGATCCACGTCGAAGGTGACGCTGTTGTGGTCGGGGCGCAGATTGGACAGTCTGATGTCGGCGTCACGGGCCACCCCATAAGTGATCGTGCGGCGTCCATTGGCGGCGCCCCCGAGCTGTGCCAAGAGCCCGCGCACCACGGGATGATCGATGCAGGCAATCACCACGCCGTAGAAGGGAATGGAATCAATGAACTGTTCGAAGGCGTCGTAGAGCGCCTCTTCGGATTCCCAGAAATCCATATGCTCGGGATCGATATTGGTGACAACGCCGATCTGGGTGGGCAGCTTCACGAAGGTGCCGTCGGACTCGTCGGCTTCGACCACCATCCATTCACCCTGACCGATGCGCGCATTGGTGCCCCAGGCATTGATGATGCCGCCGGTAATGACCGTGGGGTCGAGCCCGCCGCCCTGCAGCAGATCGGCGATGATCGAGGTGGTGGTGGTTTTGCCGTGGGTGCCGGTGACCGAGACGGTGCAGCACGGGCGCATCAGCTCGGCGAGCATCTCGGCGCGGCGGATGATGGGAATGCCGCGTTCCTTTGCGGCCTCGAACTCAGGATTGCCCGCCTTCACCGCGCTGGAGATCACGAGATAAGACGCCCCCGCGACGTTGCCGGGATCGTGGCCGATGAGACAGGCGATGCCGCGGTCGCGCAGGCGGGCGAGATTGGCGCCGTCCTTCAGGTCACTGCCTTGTACGCGATAGCCGCGCGTATGCATCACCTCGGCGATGGCGCTCATGCCAATGCCGCCAATGCCCACGATGTGGAACATCCCTGTCGTCTCAGGCGAAGGTAAATGCATTAGACGCCTACTCTTCCGGGCCCGCCATGTCCTCAACGAGGTCGGCGAGCTTTTTCACCGCATCGACATTGCCCATGGCCTTGGACTTCGTCGCCGCCTTGGTCAGGATATCCGGCGCGCCAAACAGACGCTCCAACTCCTCGGACAAGCTCTCCGGCGTGATGTCGGACTGGCTCACGCACCAGCCGCCGCCGCCTTGCTCGAGATGCCTTGCGTTCTCGAGCTGATCGTTGTCAAGGGCATGCGGCAGGGGCACCAGGAGAGCGGGCCGTCCGATCGCCGTCAGCTCGGCCACGGTAGAGGCGCCGGCGCGGGAGATCACGAGATGCGCGTTGGCAATGCGCTCGGGGAGGTCGCGGAAGAAGGGCGCGAGATGGGCGGCGATGTCGGCCTCTTTATAGGCCGCGCGCACGCTCGAGAGATCCTCAGGGCGGACTTGCTGCACGACCGTGAGCCGCCAGCGCAAGCGCGAAGGCATCATTCCCAGCGCCGCCGGCACCATCTCGGAGAAGAAATGCGCCCCTTGGCTGCCGCCGAACACAAGCACGAGCAGACGCCCGGCCGCCTCCGGCGGCGCATAGGGGACATTGCGATAGGAGGTCACCGCGTCGCGGACGGGATTGCCGGTGACTTGCGATCGCTTCTCGGCGCTGCGGCGCAGATATTTGGTGGAGGGAAACGAGAGGGCGACGGCGTCGGCGAAGCGGGACAACAGACGGTTGGCGCGGCCCATGACCGCGTTCTGCTCATGGATAATGGTCGGGATGGCGAGCGATCGGGCCGCCATGATGGGCGGTAATGTCGGGTACCCTCCGAAGCCGACCACGACATGGGGCTGGACCATTTCCAGAAGACGCCGCGCCCGCAAGAACCCTTTGCCCAGGCGGCCGAGCGTCTGCATCACGGCGAGCGGCTTGCGGCTGGTGAATGTGGCCGAGGGAACCCTGTACACGGCGCGTGCCGGGAAGTCGGCGCCATATTGCTCGGCGCGCTCGTCGGTGGCGAGCTCCACGGCGAAACCGCGCCGAGAAAGCTCCTGCGCCAGAGCCGTGGCGGGAAAGAGGTGCCCTCCCGTTCCGCCGGCGGCAAGAAGTATGGTTTGCGTCAAGCCGTCTGTCCCCTCGCCGCTGCTGCGTCTGTCTCGTGGTCGGCGTGTGCGTCGCGATGTTTCAGGTGTCCCGCCGAGGGCCGCTTGCGGGTAAGCCCCAGCGCGAAGCCCATGGTGAGCGCCATGGCGAGAAGCGACGAGCCGCCATAAGAGATGAATGGCAAGGTCATGCCCTTGGCCGGAAGCAGGCCGACATTCACGGCCATATTGATCAGAGTTTGCAGGCCAAACAACATGACGAGCCCCGCCACCGCGTGCCGGATGAACCCGTCAGGCTGTTGTGACGCCTTAGACAGACCACGCAGCACGATGAAAGCAAACAGAGTCAGCAAAAACAGGCAGGCAATCAAGCCATACTCTTCGGCCGCCACGGCAAAGATAAAGTCGGTGTGGGAGTCCGGAAGGACATCTTTGACGGTCCCCTCGCCCGGCCCTCGCCCAAACCAGCCGCCATGGAGGAAGGAATCGAGCGACCGGTCCGACTGGTAGGTGTCGCCGGAGGCCGGATCGAGAAAGCGATCGATGCGCGAGGCGACGTGGGGGAGAATGACATAGGCCGTCACGAGGCCGGCGACGCCGAGCGCCACGAGGGCCGCAATCCAAACCATGTTGATGCCCGCCATATAGAACAGCGCGCCCCAGACGAGGCTGACGAGAAGCGTTTGGCCGAAATCGGGCTGCAGAACGAGCAGCAGCGCGAAGACCGCGTAAATCAGGATGGCGAGTTCGAGACCCGGCACGTCCTTCCGCTTCTGGCTTTCGTTGAACAGCCAGGCGGTGAGCACGATGAAGGCCGGCTTCACGAACTCGGAGGGCTGGAGCGAGAACGGGCCGAGCTGAAGCCAGCGCTTGGCGCCCTTCACTTCGGGACCGAGAAATAGAATGGCGATCATCAGGGCAATGCCGACCAGGAAGATGATGAGGCTCGCGCGCCTGATCTGCTTCGGCGTGAGGGTGGACGCGGCGAACATGATGGCGACAGCCGGCAGGAGCAGCGCCGCGTGACGACGCACGAAATAGAACGGCTCAAGGTCGTACTTCTCAGCGATTGCCGGGCTCGCCGCAAGGGAGAGCACGAGACCTGCGCCCATAAGCAGCAGGAGCCCGAAGAACATCAGGCGGTCGACGGTGAACCACCAGTCGGAAAGGACGCTCCTGTCGGCCCGGGTAATCCTCATGCCGCCCTGCCCTGTTGCGTCACGCTCGTTGCGCCGTCGAGGCGCATGACCAGCTCACGGAACGCATCGCCGCGCTTGGCGAAGTTGTCGAATTGATCAAATGAGGCACACGCCGGCGACAATAGCACAACGGGCTCGGGCGCATCCTCGCGCGCCGCGTCGGCCGCGGCTTCCGCCACGGCGCGGTCGAGCGTCTCGCAGGTGACGTGCGGAACCGCATCACCGAGCTGGCGTGCGAAGTCTTCCGCCGCCTCGCCGATCAAATAGGCCCGCGCGATTTTGGGATAGAACGGCTCTAGTCCTGAGAGCCCGCCCTCTTTGGCGCGCCCGCCGACGATCCAATAGATGTCATCGAAGCTACCCAGCGCCTTGCCGGCGGCATCCGCGTTTGTCGCCTTGGAATCGTTGACGAAGAGCACAGTGCCGGCGCGAGCCACCTGCTCCATGCGGTGGGCCAGGCCGCCGAAGCTCTTGAGCCCGTCTTGGAGATCAGCCGCATCCACGCCTTGCGACCGGGCGAGTGCGTAGGCGGCCGCCGCGTTTTGCCAATTATGCGCGCCGCGCAAGGAGCCGATGCCCGCAAGATTGGCGCGGCCGACCTCGTGACCACCTTCCATTTCAACGAGCACACCATCTCCGGCCCACACACCCGTCTGCACCGGGGCGCCGACAGCGATGCGCTTGACCGCGAAGGGCCCTTGCAAGGTCTCGGCGATGGCGCGGCAGGGCTCGTCGTCGACACCGATGACGGCGGTGGCGTCGGGGCCGAGCTGCGCGAAGACTTGCGCCTTCACGCGGGCATAGTCCGCCAGCGTGCCGTGCCGGTCGAGATGATCAGGCGTGATGTTGAGAAGGGCCGCCGCGTCGGGCTCAAGCGAAGGCGTCAGATCGATCTGGTAGGACGAGAGTTCCAGGACATAGGTGAGGTCCGGCTCGAAGGGCGCCAGATCGAGTACCGCCTTGCCGATATTGCCGCCGAGCGCCACGGGCTTGCCCGCAGTGCTCAACAGATGCGCGGTGAGCGCGGTGGTGGTCGATTTGCCGTTGGTGCCGGTGATGACGACGACCTTGCTGCCGGCGCCGATTTTGGCGCGCTCGCGGAAGAACAGCTCCACGTCGCCGATCACATCCACGCCCGCCGCGCGCGCCTTAAGCACGCTCCAATGGGGTTCGGGATGGGTCAGCGGGATGCCGGGCGCGAGCACGAGCACCGCGAACCGTGAGAAGTCAGCGGCCGGCAGATCGCGCATGGCGAAGCCGGCGGCCTCGGCCTCGTCACGGGCCTTCAGCTTGTCGTCCCAGACGACGACCCGCGCACCGCCGGCGGCAAGCGCGCGCGCGGTCGCGAGCCCGCTCAAGCCGGCGCCCACAACCGCAACGTCGCAATCGGCGAAGATCGTCACGGGAATCATGATGATGGAAACTTAGCGCAATTTCAGGGTTGCGAGGCCCGCCAGTGCAAGCACCACGGCAATAATCCAGAACCGGATGACCACGGTGGATTCCGGCCAGCCCTTCTGCTCGAAGTGGTGATGCAGCGGCGCCATGCGGAACACCCGCGTGCCGAACATCTTGAATGAGGCGACTTGGACGATCACCGACACCGCCTCCAGCACGAACAAGCCACCGACGATAGCCAGCACCAGTTCATGCTTGGTGGCGACGGCAATGGTGCCGAGCGCCCCGCCGAGCGCGAGCGAGCCGGTGTCCCCCATGAAGATGAGAGCGGGCGGCGCGTTGAACCACAGGAAGCCGAGCCCGGCCCCCACCAGCGCGCCGCAGACGACAGCGAGCTCGCCGGTTCCGATGACGAAATGGATCTGGAGATAGTCGGCGAACAGCGCGTTACCCACGAGATAGGAGATAAAGCCGAACGTGGCGGCGGCGATCATCACCGGCACGATCGCCAAACCGTCGAGGCCGTCGGTCAGGTTCACCGCGTTGCCCGCGCCGACGATGATGAAGGTGCCGAAAATCACAAAGGCCCATAGGCCCAAGGGGACCATCAGGCCCTTGAAGAAGGGGATGGCGAGCGAGGTCGAGAAGGGCTCCTGCCCGACCGAGGCGATCACGTAGGTGGCGACAAGCGCGGCGATCGTCTCGATGACGATCTTGATGCGCCCGCGGAAGCCATCCGCCGATTGCCTGGTCACCTTGAGATAGTCGTCGTAGAGCCCGACTGCCCCATAGACGAGGGTCAGCAGCAGCACGACCCATACATATGGGTTCGAGAGATTGCCCCAGAGCAGCACCGAGACGGTGACGCCGGACAGGATCATCAAGCCGCCCATGGTGGGCGTGCCCTGCTTTTGCAGGATATGGCGCTCCGGGCCCTCTTTTCGGATCGGCTGGCCCTTGCCTTGGCGCACGCGCAGCGAGCGGATCACGCGCGGGCCGAACAGAAAGACGAACAGCAGCGCCGTGATTACCGCGCCGCCGGTGCGGAAGGTGATGTAGCGAAAGATATTGAGAACGGCGATGTCCGGCGCCAGTTCGGCCAACCAATAGAGCATCGCCTCTCCCCCTCTTTAGCGGCCCCTAGGCCGATATGCTTTCCGCCTCGAAGCGACGCCTTAGCGCCTCGACGAGAGGGGCCATGCGGCTGCCGAGAGACCCCTTGATCATGATGATATCCCCGGGGCCAACCCCCTGGAGCAGCTTTGGTTCAAGCTCCCCGGAGGACTTGGCATACGCCCCCTGGCGCCCCGCCGGCAAAGCTTGAAATAGCGAGGCCATGAGTTCGCCGCAGGCAAAGACAACATCTATACCGGCCCCGTCAACGGCTTGCGCGAGCTCCTGATGCAGCCTTGGCCCCTCCGGCCCCAACTCCAGCATGTCGCCAAGCACCGCAACCCGCCGCTTATAGGCGCTCCGTGGGGCAAGCCCGAGGGTAGACAGCGCCGCGCGCATGGATGCCGGATTGGCATTATAGGACTCATCGACGATGGCCACAGGGCCCTCTTTGGTCTCGATAACCCGGCGCTGGCCCCGGCCGGCCTGGACCTGCATCGTACCAAGGGCCGCTGCGGCAGGGGGAAGATCGGCGCCGGCCAGCTTCACCGCCGCCAGCACGGCGAGCGCGTTCTGCACCAGATGACGGCCCGGCGCGCCGAGGCGGAAGATGACGGTTTCGCCCAGGATATCGGCGGTGGCCTCTGAGCCGTCAGGAGTGAGATCCGCCAAAAGCAACTTGGCGTCGGCGTCGGCGGTCTCTCCAAACGAGACGATCTTGACGTCGTGCTCGCGCGCATGCGCAGCGATGCGGTCGAAATGCGGGATGTCGCGGTTGATGACCGCCGTGCCGCCGGCCTCCAGCCCGTGGAAGATCTCAGCCTTGGCGTCGGCGATCTCCTCGACCGAACCGAAGAAGCCGAGATGGACCGGCGCCACGGTGGTGATGATGGCGATATGGGGCCGCACGAGCCGTGTCAGCACGTCGATCTCGCCGGCGTGGTTCATGCCGACCTCGAATACCCCGAAGGCGACGTCCCGCGGCATGTTGGCGAGCGTCAGCGGCACGCCCCAATGGTTGTTGAAGGATTTGGACGAAGCATGCACGGACCCGCTGGCGCCTAGGGCGAGGCGCAGCGCCTCTTTGGTGCCGGTCTTGCCGACGCTGCCGGTGACGGCGATCACTTTGGTGTTCTTGGCACGCGCCCGCCCGGCCCGGCCGAGGTCGTTGAGGGCCGCGAATGTATCGGTCACACGCACCAGCCGCGTCTCGTCGCCAGGTGGAAACGCGGTCTCCACCACGGCACAGGCGGCGCCCGCCTCAAGGGCGGCCGGGACAAAGGCGTGGCCGTCGCGATTGTCCCCGCGAATGGCGATGAAGCCTTCGTTCGGTGAAAGACTGCGGCTATCGATGGAGAAGCCCGAGACCGGCGCGTCGCCGGCGCCACCACAACCGCCGCCCGTTGCGCCGGCAATCTCTCCTATCGTCCAGAGCGGCTCAGCCAAGTTTCGCCTCTTCGGTGAGCGCGGCGGCCACCGCGCCATGGTCGGAGAATGGAACGACCGTCGTGCCTATGGTCTGGCCGGTCTCGTGGCCTTTGCCGGCGACGAGCAAGACGTCCCCCGTCTTTAGCATGGCGACCGCCTCGGCAATGGCTTGCGCACGATCGCCGATCTCGACAGCGCCCGGGGCCGCGGCCAGAATCTCGCGGCGAATGACGGCCGGCTCCTCGCTGCGCGGGTTGTCGTCGGTGACGATGGCGAGGTCCGATCCGGCGACAGCGGCCGCGCCCATTTGCGGCCGCTTGCCCTTGTCGCGGTCGCCACCGCAACCGAACACGACGAGAAGCCTGTTCGCCACGTAGGGCCGCAAGGCTTGAAGCGCCTTGGCGAGCGCGTCGGGCGTGTGCGCATAGTCGACGAAGATCGGGGCACCGCTTGGCGCCGTGCCGGCGAGATCGAGCCGCCCGCGCGCGCCCTGCAAAGTCGCAAGACTCGGCAGCACGTCCTCCGCGCTTGTGCCAGTGGCCATGGCAAGGCCCGCGGCGACAAGCGCGTTGGCGGCCTGAAAGTCGCCGACAAGGGGTAGGCGAACATCATACCGCTTGCCGTCATGCTCGATGCCGAGCACTTGGGCAAAGCCGTCGACGCCGATCGAGACGAGCCGTAAGGTTTCACCTGCGCGGCCGACGGTCACGAGATCCAGCCCGCGTGATTTCGCTTCGTCAACCACACGCGCGCTCGCCTCGCTGTCCATGTCGACGACGGCGGACGCACCCGGCGGCAGCAAATCGCCGAACAGGCGAAGCTTCTGTGCGAAATAGTCCTCGAAGCTCGCGTGATAATCCAAATGATCACGCGAGATATTGGTGAAGGCACCCGCCGCCAGCGTCACGCCGTCGAGGCGGCGCTGCTGCAGACCATGACTTGAGGCTTCAAGCGCGAGATGCGTGACACCGTCGCGCGCAAGCCCCGCGAGAAGGGTGTGAAGCTCGATGGGCTCCGGCGTGGTGTGCCGCAACGTTTGTGTGCCGCAGGGACTGACAACACCGATCGTGCCAAGGCTCGCGGCCTGAAAGCCCTCCTCCGCCCAAAGCTGGCGCAGGAAAGAGGCGACCGAGGTCTTGCCGTTGGTGCCGGTGACCGCGACCGCGGTCTCGGGCTGGGGTCCGAAGAAGCGCGCCGCGATGAGCGCAAGCCGCCGCCGCGGGTCCGGGTCGGTCACGACCGGCGCGTCGATCTCGGTCCGCATTCCTTCGGGCACGAGAATCGCTGCGGCGCCGCGCGACAGCGCATCGGCAATGAAGCGGGCGCCGTCGGTGTTCACGCCAGGCAGGGCCGCGAAGAGATAGCCGGGCGCGACCTGCCGACTATCCACGGCAAGACCGGCAATCGGCATGGCGGCCAAGTCTGTCGGCAGCCCCGCTTCCGGCCCGATCAGCTCACCGAGGGTCATGTTAGACTGCCCGCAAATGCCTGTTTTCCCTTGAAGAATTCAAGGGCGTCGCCAAACCCCGCAAAGGGGAAAGTCTTCTAATAGGAGGCGGAAACCTTGGCGTCAAACCGGCTGCCATCGTCGTCGAGCTTTGGGTTCACGCCGAGGATGGGACCGACCCGGGCGACGATCTTGCCGACGGTCGGCGCGGCGTTCCACCCGGCCGTGGCATAGCCTTTGGTGAGGGCGACGCGCTGCGGCTCGTCCAGCATGACGAGCACGAGATATTGCGGATCGTCCGTGGGGAAGGCGGCGAGGAAGCTGTTGAGCAGCGCCGAGTTCGAATAGCGGCCGCCGACCACCTTCTCGGCCGTGCCGGTCTTGCCGCCCACGCGGTAGCCTTCCGCCTCGGCCTTCTTACCCGTGCCCTTCACGACGTTCATGCGCATGAGCTTGAGCATCGCGGCGCTCGTCGCGGGCTTCAGCACACGCTCGGACGATTGCATGGCCTCCTCGCGCGAGCGCGGCAGGAAGGTCGGCTGCACGGCGATACCGCCATTGACGAGTGGCAGCGTGGCGGTGGCCAACTGAAGTGGCGTGACCGAGAGCCCATGTCCGAAGGCGATGGTCATGGTGTTCAGCTTCTTCCAATGCATCGGCACGATCGGCGCCGCGCTCGGGCCAAGCTCGGTGGTAACCGGCGCCAGCAGGCCAAGCTTCTTGAGGAAGGCGCGGTGGCGGTTGACGCCCATATGCAGCGCCATCTTCGCTGTAGCGACGTTGGACGAATAGATGAACGCTTCCGTCACGGTGAGCGGCCGATGTTTGCCGTGAAAATCGCTGATGGTGAAGCCGCCATAGTGGATGGCGCCCGTGGCGTCGTAGCTCGTGTTGAGATTGGCGAGCCCTAGATCGAGCACGCCCGCAACGGTGAACACCTTGAACACGGAACCCATTTCGTAGACGCCGAAACCGATGCGATTGATTCTGTCCTTGTCGAGGGCCTGCTCGCGATGGTTCGGATCATAATCGGGGAGCGAGGCAAGCCCGACCACTTCGCCGGAGTGAACGTCCATGACGATGCCGGCGGCGGCTTTCGCCTTGTAAGCCGCCATCGCGTTTTTCAGTTCTTCCCGCAGCACGTGCTGCACGCCGACGTCGAGCGACACTGCCACGGTCTCCCCGCCCGACTCGGTCTGCGGGTTCATCATGGTCAGCTGCGGATTGTCGTCGACGAATTTCTCCATACCGGCGAGGCCGCGATTGTCGACGTCCACGAGGCCCACGATGTGGTTGGCGGTGGCGCCCACGGGATAGACACGCCGATACTCTTCAATGAAGTCGAGGCCAGGGAGGCCCAACTCGTGGATTTCGCCTTGCTGCTTCGGCGTCAACTCGCGCGCGATACGGACGAAGCGGCCGCCGGCCACGAGCCGCTTGCGCAAGTTTGTTGGATTGACGTGGGTGAGGACGCTCGTCACCTGCTCGACGAGCTCGTCGACGTCGATGACACGCTTCGGATCGGCGTAAAGTGTAGCGCCACGAATATCGGTGGCAAGCAGCCGGCCGTTGCGGTCGAGGATGTCTGGACGGTGGACGGTGGTGGAGATGTCATAGATGCCGCCCGCACTCCTTTCGGTGCCGTCGAAACCGAGAGAGATCAGCCGCCCGCCGACCAGAACGAAGGCCAGCGAGAAGCCGAGGCAAGCCAGCCGGAAGCGATACCGGCAACGGGCATGGTAGGCGCGCGCAGCGCGTGCCTGGGCGGGATCGGATTTGTCGGTCTCGCGCAAAATCTATCCTGTCCGCGCTAGTTGGCCGGGGCTTTCAGCGCGGCAGCCTTGGTTGGGGCTATCGCGGCGCGCTGGAGCTCACGGTCGGTGACCTCGTCGAGGATCACGAGCTGCCGCGGCTGCGCAGGTGCAAGATTGAGATATTTCTTGGCGAGCCGCTCAATACGCTCAGGCCGGTTGAGCAGGCTCCATTCGGCGCGCGCGACCGCCAGCGTATCGCGCTCCCGCTCGATTTCCTTTTGTAGAACGACAATGCGCTCATCGAGCGCGCGGGCCTCGTACTTCACCTGATAGATGACATACGCCAAGGCAACGAGCCCGAGTACGAGACAGATATTGACGAAACGCAACATGATACCAACGCGTGATCTGAACCTACGCGCTCCCCCTACTCAAAACTTCACGCTCCTAACCGCGTAATCCCGGCACGCCAAGGGCTGCGAGATCGAGCGGATGAGCCGGCGCTTCCGTACGCTTCCCCGCTCTCAGCCGCGCCGAGCGGGCCCGCGGATTGCGCCGAATTTCATCGTTACTGGGTTCTAAAGGACGACGGTTAATAAGCTGAAAGCTTGGCGCAGATTCTACGTCCCCCGGATCCGGCAAATGCCGCGATCCCCTGGGGCCGGCAGAGCTGCGGCTGGCGAAGAAGCGCTTGGCGATGCGGTCCTCCAGCGAATGGAAGGTGACGACGACGAGCCGTCCCCCCGCTTTGAGCAGCCGCTCGGCGGCGCAAAGCCCCTCGGCCAACTCCTCCAGCTCGGCGTTTAGGTAAAGACGCAAGGCCTGGAACGTCCGGGTCGCGGGGTGCTTGGTCTCGTCGCGCTTGCGGCCGAGAACGCCGACGACGATGTCGGCAAGCTCTCCGGTCCGCGTGATCGGCGCTTCGGCGCGGCGCGCCACGATGGCCTTGGCGATGGCGCGCGACCGCCGCTCCTCGCCGAAAATGTAAATGATATCGGCGAGTTCTGCCTCGCCGAGGGTGTTGACGAGGTCGGCGGCGGTGGGGCCTTCGGGGCCCATGCGCATGTCGAGGGGGCCGTCCTTGGCGAAGGAGAAGCCGCGCTCGGCCTGATCGAGCTGCATGGAGGAAACGCCGAGATCGAGCACGGCGCCGTCGATCGCGGTGAAACCTTCGCTGCCCGCGAGCGCTTCCATCTCGCTGTAGCGCCCGAGCATGGCGATGAGACGTCCGGGATAGTGTTCGGAGAGTTCGCCGCCAAGGCGGAAGGCTTCCGCGTCGCGATCGATGGCGATGACCCGGCAATCGGCCGCGTCGAGGATGGCTCTTGTGTAACCGCCGGCGCCAAACGTGCCGTCGACGATGATTTCGCCGTCCTTAGGCGCGAGCCCCGCCAAGACTTCGGAGAGCATCACGGGAATGTGGCGGGTCAGTCCGCCAGCGGCAGCCGTGCTGCCGCGACCCGCCATCATTCCCGTGCTCCCTCTGGCCCGCCGCTTCCGCGACGCCCCGCGCCGAGTAACTTGCGAAGGTCACGAACTTTGTTGCGTGCCTCCGCGAGATGCGTTTCGAAGCGCTTCGGCTCCCAAAGCTGAAATTTTTCCCCCAGGCCGACAAAAGTGACGTGGCCAGTGATCCCTGCGTGCTCGAGGAGCCGCGCAGGGAGAATCGTACGGCCGTCTTGATCGATGGAGAGGATTTCGCTGCTGCCGAAGAGCGCCGTCGCGAGCTGATCGCGCTCATCGGAGTAAGGCGCGAGATCTTCGACCAGATGATTGATCTTATCGACGAGACGCTGGCCACCGGCGTCGAGCGCGGGCGCGTCAAGAGACGGATAGCAGTAGATGCCGTCGAGCCCGTCCTTGGCGAGGACGGTGCGAAATGATGCGGGAACGGAGACGCGACCTTTGGTGTCGATCTTGTTGGTGAATGTCGAGACAAACTGGTCCATCTCCCCCTCACGCGCTTCGAAGCCGACGGACTACTGGACAAACAAACAGCGCTCCGGCGCAGGCGCCCGTTTCGAGAAAAATGGGTGGAGGAAGTGGCGCGGATCCCCCCGTGGCCTCACAAGGAAGCGCTGCCTGTCTTCCTCCACCCCACTCACCGAACGGGCATTAATGGGATAGCATGGGATACCATGGGCGTCAATGGAAAGCGCCGGGCAAATGCTACGTTACTGTCGGAAAGCGCGGATCCTTTCGCGCGTCGAAGGCCGATTGCCGCTTGCGCCCGAAGCACGGTAGAAAGACGCAAAGGGTTAACGCCCAGGGCCAACTGATTCGGTTCGAACATGGCCTCATGTTTTGCGTATTTGGGGCGCCTATTGGCAGCCTGGACGAAGGCCACGAACTTGGCGGCAATGGCAGGGAAACGCTCAAGAGGTGCAATCGGCCTTGCCGCCGCGGCATTCTTTTCGCTGTCCGTTTCTGGACCGTTCGCCCACGCCACGGAAGGCATGCCCGGTTTCGCGCGGCTCGGACCGCCGGACGCCCCCGTCAAACTCTTCTACGAAGAGAAGGGCCAAGGCTCGCCCATCCTCCTCATCCACGGTTTCGGCGCCAGCACGTATACGTGGCGGCGTATCGCGCCGGCTCTCGCCGAAACCCATCGGGTCATTGCCGTCGACCTGAAGGGCTTCGGTCAATCCGACAAGCCGTTCGACGAGCGTTATTCGATTTTCGATCAGGCCGAACTCCTAAAGCAGTTGATCGTAGGAAACGACCTGCGGGATCTCACCCTTGTGGGACATTCCTTCGGCGGCGGCGTGGCGCTGCTGCTCGCGCTCGATGACGACCCGCGACTTGAGGGGCGCATCTCGAAGCTGGTGCTGCTCGATACGATCGCCTACGCGCAAGACATCCCCGTCTCCTTCCGCATGCTCAACATGCCGGTGGTCTCCCATCTTGGCGTGCGCATGCTGCCGCCCGCAGTGCAGGCGCGCCTCGCACTGAGAATCGCCTATTTGGACAACAGCAAGATCGAAGACGAAGAGGTGGAGATGTACGCGGCCCCCTTGCGGACCGCGGCCGGCAAGCACGCCATCATTCACAGCGCGCGGCAGATCATCCCGGAAGGGCTGGAGGAGATCTCCGAGCGCTACAAGACCATCACGGTGCCGACGCTCATCGGCTGGTGCGATCACGACCGCATCGTGCCGCTCGACGTGGGGCTGAAGCTTCGCCGCACCCTGCCGAACGCCCATCTCAAGATCATCGATGACTGCGGGCACATGCCCCAGGAAGAGCAACCCGAGGCGACGCTGGAGCTGATCCAGGGCTTTCTCGCCAACTAGCCTCGGCCTCTGACGCCACATCCCTGTCATGAGCGCGGCTTATCGCCTGCATAGGCAAATACGATTTGCACTTATTCTAAAGTGGGCACATTCTCGCGCCTTCCCGCGCGCAGTGAAGCCACTCAAGAGTTCCCGATCGGAGAGAATAATGGACCAAAAAGTCGATAAAGCGGGCGTTTGCCCCGTGGCGCACGGCGCTACGAACATGAGCATGCGGTCAAACCGCGACTGGTGGCCGAACCAGTTGAACCTCAAGATTCTCAGCCAGAACTCGGCCAAGACCGATCCCATGGGCAGGGACTTCAATTACGCCGAAGAATTCAAGCAGCTCGATCTGAAGGCCATCAAGGAAGACCTCTACGCGCTGATGACCGACAGCCAGATGTGGTGGCCGGCCGATTACGGGCACTATGGCGGACTCTTCATTCGTATGGCGTGGCACAGCGCCGGCACGTACCGCACGGCCGACGGCCGCGGCGGTGGCGGGTCGGGCACACAGCGTTTCGCGCCGCTCAATAGCTGGCCGGACAACGGCAACCTCGACAAGGCCCGCCGGCTGCTGTGGCCGATCAAGCAGAAATACGGCGACAAGATTTCCTGGGCCGACCTGTTCATCCTGGCCGGCAACTGCGCCATCGAGTCGATGGGCGGCAAGACGTTCGGTTTCGCCGGTGGACGCGAAGACATCTACGAGCCGGAGGAAGACATCTACTGGGGCGGCGAGAACGAGTGGCTCGCCACGAGCGACCACGAACTCGCGCGCTATTCCGGCGATCGCGAACTCGAGAACCCGCTCGCCGCTGTGCAGATGGGCCTGATCTACGTGAACCCGGAGGGCCCCGACGGAAAACCGGACCCGCTCGCCTCGGCCCACGATATCCGCGAGACCTTCGAGCGCATGGCCATGAACGACTACGAGACCGTCGCACTGACGGCTGGCGGTCACACCTTCGGCAAGACGCACGGCGCCGGTCCGGTCGACCAGGTCGGCCCCGAGCCTGAAGCAGCGCCAATGGAGACGATGGGCTTCGGCTGGTTGTCGACCTGGAAGAGCGGGCTGGGCCGCGACACCATCACCAGCGGATTGGAAGGCGCCTGGACGGCCAATCCGACCAAGTGGGACATGGGCTATTTCGACCTGCTGTTCGGCTACGAGTGGGAACTCGGCCAGAGTCCTGCCGGCGCCTGGCAGTGGCACGCGAAGGATCTCAAGGAAGAAGACATGGCGCCCGATCCGGAAGATCCGAGCAAGCGCCTGCCGGTCATGATGTCGACCGCGGACATCGCAATGCGCATGGACCCGGACTACGAGAAGATCTCCCGCCACTTCCATGCCAATCCGGATGAGTTCGCCGATGCGTTCGCGCGGGCGTGGTTCAAGCTGACCCACCGCGACATGGGACCGAAGTCTCGCTATCTCGGCCCGGAAGTGCCTGAGGAGGATCTCATCTGGCAGGACCCGATTCCTGCCGTCGATCATCCGCTGATCGATGACGCGGATATCGCCGACCTCAAGGCCAAGATCCTCGGCTCCGGCCTATGGATCCCGCAGCTCGTTACGACCGCGTGGGCATCGGCGTCGACCTTCCGCGGATCCGACAAGCGCGGCGGTGCGAACGGCGCCCGGATTCGCCTAGCGCCCCAGAAGGACTGGGAGGTCAACGAGCCGGAGCAGCTCGCCAAGGTGCTCGAGGTCTATGAGGGCATCCAGCAGGCGTTCAACGGCGCAAGCGGCGGCAAGAAAGTGTCACTCGCCGACCTGATCGTGCTGGGCGGTTGCGTGGCCGTCGAGGAGGCCGCCAAGAAGGCGGGCTATCCCGTCGCGGTACCCTTCACGCCGGGCCGCATGGACGCTTCGCAGGAGCAGACCGACGTGGAGTCGTTCGATGTGCTCGAGCCGATGGCGGATGGTTTTCGCAACTACGAGAAGACCAAGTACACCGTCACGACGGAGGAGTTGCTGATCGACAAAGCGCAGCTCCTGACGCTCACCGCGCCGGAGATGACGGTTCTGCTCGGCGGCATGCGGGCGCTCGGCGCCAATTACGGGCAGTCGCGTCACGGCGTCTTTACCGACCGCGCGGAGACCCTCAGCAACGACTTCTTCGTGAACCTGCTCGACATGAGCACCGCCTGGAGCCCGGCGGAGGATGACGAGGACGTGTTCGAAGGTCGCGATCGCGCCTCGGGCGAGACGAAGTGGACCGCCACCCGCGCAGACCTGATTTTCGGCTCGAACTCGCAGCTGCGGGCGCTTGCCGAGGTCTATGCGCAGGACGACGCCAAGGAGAAGTTCGTACACGACTTCGTGGCGGCTTGGACCAAGGTGATGAACGCCGATCGCTTCGATCTGGCGTAAGCGAAGAGTAGTCTGAAGCGCCCCTTCCTCCTCCGGCGCTTCTTACAGAAACGGCCGACGCGGTCTCCCGCGCCGGCCGTTTTCTATTCCTGTGCGTTCGGTCGCTAAGCGCGTCGCATGAAGTGCATCACAAGCGAGATCACGAGCAACACGAGGAAGACAAAGAACAGAATCTGCGCGATGCTCGCGGACGCACCGGCGATACCGCCAAAGCCGAAAAGGCCGGCAATCAGCGCGATGACGAGAAAAGTTAAAGCCCAACCAAGCATGGTCGTTCTCCTTTCGGTGAGCCTCCAATATGACAATCAACGTCCAAAAGGTTTAAGGGTTTCATTCGTTTTTCGCGAGAACGGAGAAATTGGAGGCCGGCGTGAGGGGTTTGCCCTCACGCCGGCCCTAAACATGTCACCAAGCCTGTAAGCCGGGTTCTGTCTCTCGCTTTCACGAGAGGATGGCCATTCATCTGGGGCGCATCTTGCGATACGCCTCCTGCAACCAACCCGGGTCACTAGTCTGGAAACAGACTGGACGATTTCTCGCCCGCGCGACCCCTATTTGGTCTTGCTCCCGGTGGGGTTTGCCCTGCCGTCTTTGTTGCCAAAGACGCGGTGCGCTCTTACCGCACCCTTTCACCCTTACCCTCGTCGCCGTCTCCGGCTTCGAGGGCGGTTTGCTTTCTGTGGCACTTTCCCTGGGGTCGCCCCCGCCGGAGGTTATCCGGCACCGTGCTTCCAAGGAGCCCGGACTTTCCTCCCCGCCGATACGCAATACTGGCGGAGCGGCCATCCGGCCTGCTGACACCATGAAATAAGGGGTTTTCTTGGCTTCGCGTCAAGCTGGTGCGCGCGTGGCATGCTTAATCGTGCCTTGCAGAATGCCGGCCTCGTAACGGCTTTTTGATCCCATCCATTGCCAATGTTCCCATATGCTCGCGACGATCCGCCGCGCTCGGGCCCATCTTCCCGCCTTTTCACTACTCGGTGGCGATGGGGCGACGTGGCTTCCAGTCACGATGTGTGAGCAATGCCGAACCAAATCCTGATTACGCGCTGGCTCAACGCCTTCCCCGAGCTTGCCGAACTCGAGCCGGAGGCCAAGGCGGAGCTGCTCGGCGCGACGCAGTTCAACCGGCTGCGTGAAGGCGACATCGCCTATTACCAAGGGCAGATTTGCCACAACTATGTCATGTGCATCGAGGGGCAGACCCGGATCTTCAAGACCTCGGAGGCCGGCCGCGAGATCATGCTTTACCAGGTGGGCCCGGGAGAGACCTGCGTGCTCACCACGTCATGCCTGATCGCGGGCAACCCCTTCCCGGCCGAGAGTACGGCGCAGGCCGACGTGCTCCTGGCGGCACTTCCGGCAAGTGTCTTTCACCGGCTCATGGTCTCCTCACCCAAGTTCCGGCACTACGTGCTACGCAATTACGGAGACCTTCTGTCGAGCCTGATCATGCTTGTGGACGAAGTCGCCTTTGCCAGCCTGGATCTGCGCCTGGCGCGGAAGCTCCTCGCGGAGACCGATGCGCGCGGCGTCGTCTCCAAGACCCATCAACAACTCGCACTCGACCTCGGCAGCGTACGCGAGGTGATCAGCCGCTATCTCTCCGAATGGGAGCGGATGGGCTGGGTGCGATCCTCACGCGGTTCCATCGAAGTGCTCGATCAAGCCGCGCTCGCAAGCTATGGCGCCGGCGACGAAGAGGAAGAGCGCACGCCGCTGCGCTCGGCCCTTCCGAGCTGACACCTCCGGTGCGTGACTTAGGTCACATACCGGATACCCAGGCGCGGATTAGAAACGAATAGCTCGGACTCCAACAAGAAACGCCCAAGGAAGACAGAACAATGACTGATATCCATGCCGACCGGCCGTTTGTCTCTCTGGCGCGCACCACGGCGCTGGCCGCAATCGTGTGCCTCGGCACTATGTCCCTTACCCACGCCGCGGACGATATGTCCATGGCGCCAGCGGCCGAAGGAGAATTCGGCGACAGTTGCGCCATGGGTCTTGCCGACGGTCAGATGGTCAACACCGATTGCTCCGTCAACTGGATCGACGAGGACGGCAAGGTGTATTGCTTCTCGAGCGAGAAATCCAAGGACGCCTTCCTCAAAGATCCGCAAGGCAATATTGCGAAGGCAAAAGCATTTCTCGAGGAGCAGCAGGCCAAAGCGGCCTCCGGCGCAAAGATCTTCAAGGACACCGACGTGAACGCCCGCGTCCAGGAAGTTTTGGCGGAGCGCTCCAAGGACGGCACCTTCGTGTACCACGATCCCAAGCTCGATACCGATCTCAACCTCGTCTACGAGGAGATCAAGATCGTCCGCGGCATGGAAGGCTATGGCTGGTTCGCCAATGTCATCTTCCACGACAAGGACGAGCCGAAGAAGCAATATGCCCTCGACTTCTGGTTCAGACCTGACGGCGATCAACTCACGCTTCAGGACATCCGCGTGCAGAAGGGCCCGAAGCGCGACGGCGACGGCTATTACATGATCACCCGCCTCCCCGTCGCGTGGTGGTGGCTACCGGTGCAGGAGCATCCGGGCAGCATTGAAGGTGCGCGCGCTTGGCAGGTGATGAGCGCCATTCACGACTACATCCTCGAGAACAAGGATGAGGACGGCAACATCACTGTTAAGGACGACAAGACGGGCGAGGACCTCAAGCTGCAATTCGTCGAGATGCACCGGCCCGTGCGCCACTTGAAGGAAGAAGGCGACTACTTTGCCTGCACAGATTTCCGCAAGCCGGGCAGCAAGGACGAGTATTACGACCTCGACTTCTGGGTCGACGAGAAGAGCGGCGAGCTCAAGGTCAACAACGTCAAGGTGCACAAGGTCCCGGTGCAGGAAGACGGCATCTGGACGCAAGTGGACCGCTATACCTTCGAAGGCATGGACTTCGAAGAGACACTCTAGACGCCGCCTCTCACCGCTTTACGCCACTGGAAAATTCGCCCGCCCCCTTTCGCTGGGGGCGGGCCTTTCTTTGCCGGTTTTCCCGCGCCTGATCGCGAAGTTGTGAGCGGCTAAAGTGACCCCAGTCACACAGTTCGCGCGTTGTCTCCTCGTAGTGTGGCGCCATGCGCAGGAGGGCTACACGCCCCCAGCGTGAATGTTTCCGCACAATACAACTTGGAGGAAATATCGATGAAGACGATCTATCTCATTCCCGCGTTTGCCGGCGCGCTCTTGTTCTCCACGGCCGCCTTCGCCGCCACCGGCGAGTACGACAACATGTGCGCCATGGGTCTGGCGCTCGATAAGAAGGTCGTGACGGACTGCTCCGTCAACGCCGAGATCGACGGCAAGACCTATTGCTTCGGCAACGAGCAAGCCAAGACCCTGTTCATGAAGGATCCCGACGCCAACCTCGCCAAGGCCGAGTCCTTCTACAACGACAACCAGTAGCTCTGCGCTGTTTCTCCCCAACAGTGTAGCGCAGCGCGAAGGCCCGCCCCGATTTGGGCGGGCCTTTTCACGTCCGCACCGCCTGCGTTTGTCCATTGACCATGAGGACTTTTTCTGGCGTTTGACGTCCCATCAACGGCGACTACGTCAAAACCAAAGTCTGAGAGGAGATGTCTATGAATAAGGTTGTTCTTGCTGCCACCCTGGCTGGCGCCATGATGATTGCTTCCGGTTCCGCTGCGCTGGCCGCCGGGGATTTGGGTGAGTTCGGCAACAACTGCGCCTTTGGGCTCACCCAGGGCAAGAAGAAGTTCACCGACTGCTCGGTCCAGGAGATGATCGGCGACAAGCGCTATTGCTTCAGTAAGCAATCGGCCAAGGAAGCCTTCATGGAGGATCCGGAAGGCAACGTGGCCAAGGCCGAGACCTTCTACAACGACAATCAGTAGCACTTACCTCGAAGCACTATTGTGGAAGGCCTGCCCTGGCGCCAGGGCAGGCCTTCTGCGACGCCGACGGTAAAGAAGCGCGAATCAAAACGTCGCGTTAAACGCTGGCTGTTTCCGCGCGGACGGCAAGGAGACGCGCCAGGGTCTCCCGGGTCGAGATGTCGGCGCGGCCGTCGATACGGGCGGGACGGAAGTGCCTCTGGAAGGCCTCCACGACCTGACCGACGCCTTTGCCGTAGGTCGACGTCACCTCCACCCCATAACCATAGTCGCGCAGATCTCGCTGCAGCGTGGCGACGGTTTCGTTCTCGTCGCCCTCGCCCAAGCCTTGATCGCCGCCCAAGGGCGCCGGCTCGACCCACAATCCAATGCCAGCGCGGGCAAGCCGCGCCCAGTCGAACTTCTCACCGGGATCGCGCTTGCGTCCGGGGGCAACGTCGGAATGTGCGAGAACGCGCTCCGGCGGAATAGGATGCCGCGCCAGGATATCGAGACAGAGCGCCTCGATGGCCTGCATCTGCATGTCGGGAAAGTCAGGGCACCCGAATTCGTGGCCCGCATTGTGGACCTCGATGCCGATGGAGCAGGAGTTGAGGTCAGTCTCGCCGGCCCAACTGCCCAGCCCCGCGTGCCACGCACGGCCGGTTTCCGCCACCATCTGCGTGATGCGTCCCTCTTCGTCGATGAGGTAATGGGCGGAGACTTTCGCCTCCTCGCGGGTCAGCCAATCGAGCGCGCCGTCCGCCGTTTCCATGCCCGTGTAATGCAGGATCAGCATATCGGGCAGGCGACCTTCGAGCCGCGTCCCGTAATTGGGCGACGGGCACCATAAAGTGGCGAGCTTGCTGTCGGGAGCAGTGGTCATCATCCGATGATTTCGAGACTCGTCATTCCGGCGTAAGCCGGAATCCAACGCCGAATTGACGTTGGTCGCGACTAAAGCGCCCGCTCCTTGGCGATCGAGTCATAGGCCTCGTTGATGGTCGCGACCTTCTCCGTGGCGATGGAGATGAATTCCTCCGGCACGCCGCGCGCGATCAGCTTGTCGGGATGGTTCTCCGCGATCAGCTTACGGTACTGCGCCTTCAGCGCCTCGTTGGTGACCGTCGGCTCGAGTTCCAAGACCTCATAGGGGTTGCGCTTGGAAGCGACCACGTGGCGCGCCTTGATGTAGCTGAACTCGGTGTCGGTGAAGCCGAAACGCTTGGCGACCTGGCCAAGGAACTGCTCCTCTCCCGGATGAAGCGCGTCGTCGGCCTTGGCGATGTGAAACAGACCGTCGAGCACGTCCTCGAGCAGCTTGCGGTTGCCCTTGAACATGGTGGCGAGCTGCTCGGCATAGGCCTCGTAGCCGGAGACATCCTGCTTGGCCAGATTGAAGACGCGCGCCACGTTCTTCATCTCGCCCTCGGGAACCTTGAAGACTTCCTTGAAGGCGTTGACCTCATCCATGGTGACCACGCCGTCGGCTTTGGCCATCTTGGCGCCAAGCGCGATCACACCCACGGTGAAGGCGACTTGGTTCTCGGCCGGCCCGTCCGGCTCCTGGTCGCGATCGATGACATAGTGCCCGGCCACACCGCCGAGAAGCGCCCCAATCGGGCCTCCAACTGCGAGGCCTGCCGCCGCGCCCGCGAGCTTTCCCCAAACCGACATTACCGAGATCCCCCCAACTTACGTGCTTTGATTAGACCATACGGAGTTTTGGCCCGTGCCGCATCCTGCATAATCGTCCCCGCGTCTCCGTGGCCCGCGCCTCTAGCCCCGCAGATTGGCGAGGATCGACCCCTTGGGCTCGTCAACCTCGAGACCGGCCCTGAGACGCCGCTCCACATGCCAGGAGCGGACGAAGGTCCAGAGGGCGAACCACAGGGCAAGGAGCGCATTGGCGCCGCTTGCAACCCAAATAAAGGTCACGCCCAGTTCGAAAAGATTGGCGGCAGCGATGACGAACGCCTCGACCACGATGGCGAAGCCGCCGGCCATGACGATGGCCGCGCAGAACGAAATGATGAAGATAATGAGCGGATTTCCGCCCTTTTCCGTCGCTTCAGTGGCCATTGGTTCGGTCTCAAACCCCTCGGACTCTGCCTTGAGCGCCTTCATTAGCCGGGGGAACCCGGGGTTACAAGGGGTTCGCATGGGCTGCACTGGAAGCCTCGGATACCGGGGCTGTCGGTCGATGTTCGCTTTCGGGGAACTTGGGACCGGTCTGATCCGTTAAATCCGTATCCAACACCTGGCCGCGTCCCCCGCGTGGCCCCCAACAATTTGGAGGAAATATGAGACCGACCGCTTTTGCGGCGACGCTAGCGCTTACTCTGCCCTTGCTCGCCACCACATCCGTGTCCGCCTTGGCCGTCTCCACCCAGGAGTTCGTGAACAAGGTGGCTGTTAGCGACATGTTCGAAGTCAAAACGGGCAAGCTCGCCGCCGAAAAGGCCAAAAATGACGACGTTCAGGACTTCGGCGAGCAGATGGTCGACGACCATACCGAGACGACCGAGGACCTGAAGGAACTCGTCAAGGACGAAAAGATCAAGGTCGAGATGCCTGCCGGCATGGACGAGAGGCACAAGGAGCAGTTCAACAATTTGAAGGACCCGTCCGGTGCCGAGTTCGATCGTGCTTATATTCCGACGCAGGTTCTGGCGCACGAGCAGGCGGTGAACCTGTTCGAGGACTACTCCAAGTCAGGCGATAACGATGCTCTGAAAGAGTGGGCGAGCGAC
>Ga0307379_10002927_pt1 | contig 24922 bp, 24 predicted proteins | sample UN2MG_FD_202237 | JGI IMG/M metagenome (GOLD analysis project Ga0307379, IMG submission 202237) | Soil microbial communities from Risofladan, Vaasa, Finland - UN-2 | ecosystem: Environmental > Terrestrial > Soil > Coastal area > Acid sulfate soil | place: Finland: Risofladan, Vaasa | collected...
ACCATATTTTTCATCAATATACGATAAGGACTGAATCAAGAGATGAGCTTCAAAAATATCTTAAAGAAAAAGAAATCCCGACAATGATTTACTATCCTTTACCTTTGCATTTACAGCCCGCTTTTGAAGGCTTGACCTACAAAGAAGGCGATTTTCCTGAGTCGGAAAGGGCGGCGAGGGAAGTATTATCCCTTCCAGTTTACCCCGAACTTTCCAAAGAAGGTCAAGATTTGATCATTAAAAACATCAAAGAATTCTATGCCAAAAGACATTAAAAATTCCAAGATTTTAGTGACCGGAGGAGCCGGTTTTATAGGTTCTCATATTGTTGACGGCCTGTTGAAAGAAGGCGTCAGGGAAATAGTGGTTTTCGACAATTTCCTTCGTGGGACAAAAGAAAATCTGAAATCAGCGCTTGATTCCGGTAGGGTAAAAATATTTGAAGGAAGCATCAAAGACCCCTCCCAACTCAAAGAAGCAATGAGCGGAGTGGATTATGTGTTTCACGAAGCGGCCTTGTGGCTTCTGGAATGCGAAGAAAAACCCAGAGATGCAATACAAACAAACATCATAGGGACTTTCAACGTCTGCGAGGCGGCGGTTAATGCCGGGGTGAAGAAGATCGTTGCCGCTTCTTCATCTTCCGTTTACGGAGACGGTGTTTATTTCCCGACTAATGAAGATCATCCCTTTAACAATAATCTTTTTTACGGCGCCACTAAGGTTGCCGATGAGCAAATCCTGCGGGCTTTCTGGAAAAAATACGGATTGGATTACGTCGCCTTCCGCTATCTCAACGTTTACGGCCCGAGAATGGATTTCCGTTCGGTTTACATAATGGTTATCATGAACTTTCTCAATAAGATTGATAAAAATGAAGCGCCGGTAATTTTCGGAGACGGCTCCGCCACCCTGGACCTGGTTTATGTGACCGACGTGGCCAAGGCCAATATCTTGGCCTTAAAGAGCGAGGTTACGAACGAAGTTTTCAACGTTTCGGGCGGAAAGGAAACAAGCCTGAAAGAATTGCTGAATACAATTTTAAAAATTACCCAGAGTAATCTTCAGCCCGTCTACCAGCCAAGGGACCAGAAACTGGTTACTAGAAGGTTCGGTTATTCGGAAAAAGCAAAAAAAATGCTGGGCTTCGAGCCGGAAATTTCCGTGGAGGAGGGACTGAAAAAAGTTATCGCTTGGAGAGAGGAACAATTATCCGAAAACCAATCATGATACCGATTACCAAGCCATATTTTAATAACAAGGAGGTTGAGGCCGTAAAATCAGTCATCAAGTCCGGCTGGGTTGTTCAGGGACCAAAAGTAAAAGAGTTTGAAGAAAGAATAGCCAAGTTTACCGGGGCAAAATACGCCATAGCCACCACTTCCTGCACGACTGCTTTGTATTTGTCTTTGGTGGCCTTGGGGATAGGGCCGGGGGACGAAGTAATTGTTCCTTCCTTCACTTTTGCCGCAAGCGCCAACGTAGTTGAACACCAGTTTGCCAAAACCATTTTTGTGGATATTGATCCCCGAACATTCAATATAGACCCCTCCCTAATTGAAAAGGCGATAACTAAGAGAACAAAAGCCATAATGCCGGTTCACCTTTTCGGATTAAGTGCCGACATGGCAAAAATTATGAAGATTGCCAGGAAACATAAACTTTTTGTGGTTGAGGATGCCGCTTGCGCCCTGGGAACGAAATATCGGGGGAAACACGTGGGAAATTTCGGCGACACTGGGTGCTTCAGCTTCCATCCCAGAAAACCCATTACTGCCGGTGAAGGAGGAATAATAATCACCAATTCCAAAAAGTTAAGGCAAAAATTGGTTTCTTTGCGCGACCACGGGGCAGTTATTTCTGATTTAGCCCGTCATAAAAAAAGTTCCTTCGAGCTGCCCGACCATGATTTAGCGGGGTTCAATTGCCGGATGACGGATATTCAGGGGGCTATCGCGGTTGAACAGATGAAAAAACTCCCTTACATTCTAAAACAAAGAAAGAAAAGGGCGGCGGCTTATAGCAAGAATTTAAAGAGCAGTTCGTGTTTTTCCGTTCCGTTTGTTCCAAAGGGCTGCAACCATACTTACCAGTCATATATTCTGAGGGTCGAAAAGGAAAGTCCTCTTTCCCGGGATAAAATAGCCGAGAGATTGATAAAAAACGGTATTTCTTTGAGACCGGGAACCCAGAACGTGCCTCAGCTCACTTATTACCAGAAAAAATACGGATATGAGAAATCCGATTTTCCCGAATCCCTGAGAGCCGAAAACCAAACCCTGACCCTTCCTCTTTTTGTTGTCATGACGAAAAGGCAGCAGGATTTCGTCATTAAAAATTTGATTAACCTATGTGCGGAATAGCCGGTATCTACAATGTTAAGGGAAAGCCGGTTTTAAAATCCCAGATTGAGAAAATGAATGAAACGATGGTTCACCGCGGACCCGATGGAGAAGGCGTTTTTATCGATAAAAATTTAGGTCTGGGTCACAGGAGGCTGGCAATTATCGATTTGTCCGAAGCCGGACGGCAGCCAATGAGCAGCGAAAAGAAGAATATTTGGATATCCTACAACGGCGAAGTTTATAATTTTCTGGATTTGAGGAAAATATTAGAAAGAAAAGGACACAAATTTAAATCAAGAACGGATACGGAAGCGGTTCTTCACGCCTACGAAGAATGGGGGATCGGCTGCGTGAAAAAATTCAACGGCATGTTCGCTTTCGCTCTGTGGGACGCGAATAAGAGAAAACTTTTTTTAGTTCGGGACAGATATGGGATAAAACCGCTTTATTATTATCGGGACGGGGACAGGATTATTTTTGCTTCAGAAATAAAGGCAATACTGCAAAATAAAGGAATTCCCAGGAAGGTTTGCCCGGAAGCTCTGAAAGAATATTTCACCTTTCAGAACATTTATTCCGACAAAACTCTTTTTGACAATATAAAACTTCTGCCGCCGGCTTCCATTATGGAGATCGATAGACGAGGCAGGATAGAAACAAGCAGATATTGGGATTTCAAGTTCAAACCGAAAGAAATTTCATATAAGAAAGGCGGTGAAAAATTAAAAAGAATTTTTGAGAAAGCAGTTGAGAAACAGCTGGTCAGCGACGTCACTTTGGGAAGTTATCTTTCGGGCGGCATGGATACGGGTTCCATTGTCGCCGTGGCCGCCCGTCATCTTCCGCATTTTCTGACTTTTACCGGAGGATTCAATTTATCGGCGGCCAACGGGATCGAAATGGCTTTTGACGAAAGGAAAGAAGCGGAATTAATGGCCAACACCTTTAAAACCCAGGCCTATCAGATGATCATTCAGCCCGGCGACATGGCAAGGATAATGCCGAGATTAATATGGCACTTGGAGGATCCGAGAGTGGGGATGACTTATCAAAATTATTATATCTCGCAACTGGCCAGCCATTTCGTAAAAGTTGTTTTGGGCGGGACGGGAGGAGACGAGATATTTGCAGGATATCCTTGGCGTTATAAATTAGCCATGGACTCCAAGAACGTCAACGAGTTTGAAAACAATTACTTTAATTACTGGCAGAGACTGGTCAGGGAAGAAGACCAAAAGGATTTCTTTTCGGACGCTATTTACAAAAAAGTCAAAGATTATTCGGTAAAATCGGTTTTTAAGGACGTTCTCAATGGGTTTAGTGATACAGCAGGCGGAGAAGAACAATTTTTGGATAGAGCTCTGTATTTTGAAGCCAAAACATTCTTGCCCGGTCTTTTACTTATGGAGGACAAGATAAATATGGCGCATTCTTTGGAGAGCAGGGTGCCTTTCTTGGACAATGATCTGGTGGATTTTGCCCTTAGTCTGCCTGTTGGGTACAAAGTGGATTTCGAAGCAATAAATAAAAATAATTCCCATAATTCTTTGGGTGGAAAAAAAATCCTGCGGGAAGCGGTGAAAAAATTGATTCCTCGGGAAATTCTGCATAAAGAAAAAAAAGGATTTTCTCCGCCCGATGCTTCATGGTACAGGGGTTCGAGCATGGATTACGTCAAAGATATACTTTTGGACAAGAAAACGTTGAACAGGGGATATTTCAAACAGAGGTTCATAAAAAAAATAGTCGAAAATCACTTCTCGGGCAAGGCGAACAATCGTTTGATTATTTGGTCGTTGCTTTGCTTTGAGTGGTGGAACAGAATTTTTATTGATAAAAGAGATTAAAAAAAATGACTAAAAAAGAATTGGAGAAAGAATTAAAACAACTTCATTATTCTTTAAGGAAAGACATGACAAAAAAATGGAAACGTTCGCTGTCTTTTGAGGAAGAGCTTTTTGATCGTTGGGAAAGGGCTAAATACCTTAAATTCGGGGATAAAGCCAGCATATACCAATTGAGTTATGTTTACGGCAGAGTTCGGGTCGGCAAGAATACTTGGATTGGTCCTTTTACCATTCTTGACGGTTCGGGAGGGCTGGAAATCGGAGACAACTGCAGTATTTCTTCCGGCGTTCAGGTTTACAGCCATGATACGGTAAAATGGGCGGTAAGCGGCGGTAAGGCGAAATACGAATATAAGAAAACCAAAATTGGAGATTGTTGTTTCGTGGGACCGCAATCAGTAATTCTTAGGGGTGTTGCCATCGGAAGCCACAGCATAATTGCCGCCAGCAGTTTCGTAAACAAAGATATACCTCCTTTTTCAATCGCCGCCGGCGCCCCAGTTAAGATAATAGGAAAAGTGGCGATGAAAAGGGGAGAAGTGAAATTAACTTATTTTAAGAACAAAAAATGAAAAAAAACATCGTAAAATTTCTCTCCTGTCCGGTTTGCAGAAAAAAGTTGAAGTTAGAAGTGAAAAAGAGACAAAACGGTGAAATCAGGGAGGGCATTTTGAAATGCGAAAAGGGCCACAGATACCCGATTGTGAACTTTATTCCCCGTTTGATCGTCGGGGCCGCCAAGGAATATATGTCTCAGCGCCAGATAAAAAAAAGTTTCAGTAGTAAGTGGAAGATGTGGCCGCAGTTTAACGGTTGGTTCAAGAGATTTTTTGATGAATGGTTTATGAAAAAAATAGGCATCAAGAACAAAAGAGATTTCGCCAAGTATTTTGCGAATAAGAAAATGATGCTTGATGCAGGCACCGGTCTGGGAACCAAGGTTGAGACGATGTGCAAGCTGAGCAAAGGAGAAGTTTTTGGCGTAGATCTTGCCGAGGGAAGCGTAGAGGCGGCTTACAAAAACACAAAAAAGTATCCGAACGCTCATATAATTCAGGCCGACATCTTCAGTTTGCCGTTCAAGAAAGGAATATTCGATTTCATAGTTTCTGACGGCGTTCTGCACCACACACCGAACACGAAAAGAGCCTTCTTTAAATTGATATCCTATTTAAGAAAAAGAGGGGATATCGCCATTCATGTTTATAAAAAAATGGGACCGATGAGAGAATTTACGGATGATTTTATCAGGAATTATTCCAGTAAACTTACGCCGGAACAATGTTATAAGTTTTGCCAACCTTTTACCAAACTCGGCAAATCGTTAGACGAGATGAAAGTTGAAATCAAGGTGCCGGAAGATATTCCCCTTCTGGGAATTAAAAAAGGACCCTATCCTCTTCAGCGTTTCATTTATTACGCAATGTTTCAGTGTTTTTGGAATCCTAACCTATCTTTCAAAGACAACAACTTAGTTAATTTTGACTGGTTCAATCCGGAGTTCGCCTGGCGGCACACTCCGGAGGAAGTAAAAGGTTGGTTTAGGAAGGCGGGTTTAAGAAAAATTAAAAGATTTATCACTAATCCTTCGGGAGTTTCGATGATGGCAACTAAATGATTATTTTCAAAGCTTTAAAATACATATTCTACATATTGATTAATCATCCCAAAGGATGGTTCAATTTGATTTTAAATCAGGCAGCTGCTTTTTTGCGCCTACCATATGCTCCGGCTCTGCCTACTTACATTAGCATTGAACCGACCAATCTTTGCGACCAAAAATGTCCGGTTTGCGAAACGGGCCTGGGAATTTTGAACCGGCCGCGGGGGCTTATGAGCTTGGAAAATTTTAAGCGAATCATTGATAAGATTTACAAACATACTAACGGTATCCTCCTTTATTTTATGGGAGAAACGTTTTTAAACAAGGACGCTTACGAAATGATAAAATATGCCAAATCAAAGAATATTTTTGTTGAGGCGTGCACCAACGGTAATGTCGTTGACGGGAAAAAACTGGTTGATTCGGGGATTGATGAAATCCAATTTCAGATTGGGGGAACCACCCAAGAAATTCATCAAATTTACCGGGTTGGCGGAAATTTGGAAAAAGCGATTAACAACATAAAAGCAGCCGTGGAAAGAAAAAAAGAAACCGGAGCCGGAACTAAGATAATTTTGGGCCTTATAGCGATGAGACATAACGAACATCAGATTGAGGATTTTTGGAAACTTGCCAAAGCGTTGGGAGTGGACAGGGGAGAAATAGTTAATCCTTGTGTAAGAAATCGTCAGGACGGAGAGCGGTTTTTGCCCAAGAATAAAAAATACTGGATTTATGACAAAGAACTTTTCAGCAAGGAAAAAATTCTGAAAATGATCAAGAGTCCCAAGAATTCCTGCTGGTGGGTTTGGCATACGACCGTGATTACTTGGGACGGCAATATTATTCCCTGTTGCAGAGATCCTAAAGCCGAATATATTATGGGGAATATATTTCAAGAAGATTTAAAGAACATCTGGAATAATAAAAAATACAGGGCCTTTCGTAAACAGGTTTTGACTAATCGAAAAAACATTCCGATTTGTAGATTATGTTCGGGGTATGCCCTGCCTTATTTGCGATAAAGAGAAATTATGAAAGGTAAAAAGATACTATTAATTAATCTTCTGGAGGATAAAGATTATTGGGAAAAAATTGCTTCTGAAATAGGAAAAAAATTTATTTAATTATCTAATGATTAATAAAACTGAAAATGAAAATTTAAAAATTGATTTTAACAAAGTTATATCTTTAGGTTTGGATTGGGTAGTAAATTCTGGAATTATAAATAAAGAAAATGATGTAAAGAAAAAAGGAGGAGTTTATGCCTGGTATGAGCCAGATGAAAAAAAATTCAGTTATCTTTATTCGGAAATTACGGGTTATATGATTACTTTCCTGGTATATTTTTTTCATAAGACCGGGGATAAAAAATATCTCAAATTGGCAGAAGATTGTGCACGATGGTTAACTAAGATAAGTTATTTTAAACCGACCCAGGGGGTATTTTGCCGTTATTATCCGGAATCAGGGACTTTTCGACGCCAGATTTGCACTTTTGATAATGGAATAGTGCTTAACGGCTTGGTGAATCTTTATAAGGTTTCTAAAATTCTCAGCCTCCGGGAAATCATAGAGAATTTAGATAAAAAAATAAAATCCAATTTTAAAACAGAAAAATTCTGTCTTCACCGCTATCTTCCGGATGAAAAACGTTTTGAAGAAGAAGCGAGTCCCTGGTCGCACCAGGGAGGCAGTTTTTTACTTAAATCGGCAATGGGAATCTTAAATCAGGGATTGGATAAAGACGGAATTGGTCTGGTAAAAAATATCTGTGAAAAAGTTATAAGAATGCAAGAAGAAGACGGAAGATTCATCACGGATAAGTTTAAAAACAACACCTACCTGCATCCTCACTGCTATGCCTTGGAGGGATTGACCGTTGCCGGCGTTGCACTGAAAAGAAAAGACTTTCTGGAAGCAGCCAGGAAAGGAGTGGAGTGGATCATTAAAGAGCAATTGCCCTCCGGCGGTTTTCCCAACCAATTCTCCAATAATAAATTCAGTTCTTCTGAAAGTATAGACATTGATTCCCAGGTAATGCGCTTATGGACTATTCACGATTCCCTGAATTTAATATCGTTGGACGCGGCGGATTATGCCAAGGGTATAAAAAATATAATGAGTTTTCAGAATTCAAGTAAAGAAAAAATAATTAGCGGTGGTTTCAGGTATGGGACAGACATTGAAGGCAAGCAGTTAAACCATATTAATACTTGGGGGTCCCTCTTCGCTCTGCAGGCCCTGGATATGATAAAGGAAAGCCTTAATAAATCTTTTTCTTTCAAACCATTTTTATTAGTTTAATGCCATCAACATGCAATACGATAAATTAGCCGTTTATTACGATTACGACATAGGGGCGAGTCATCCCGAAGAAGACAAAAAATTATATCTTAGCTTTGCCAAAAAAACTGGCGGTCCAATTTTAGAATTGGGCTGCGGCACGGGCCGCATAACCATTCCCTTACTGAAAGCGGGTTATCAGGTAACGGGGATAGATTCCTCGAAAGAAATGCTCAAAAGGCTGAAAAATAAAGCGTCTGAGCTGAATCTGCCTTCAAAACGATTGAAACTTTACCGTGCAAGCATGGCCAATTTTACTTTAAAGCAGAAATTTCCCCTAATCATTATTCCTTTCTGTTCTTTTCAATATCTGTTGAGTGAAAAGGAACAAGATAACTGTCTTTCAAGAATTCACGAACATCTCTCATCCAAAGGCATTTTCGTTTTAGAACTCTTTATCCAAAAACATGATTTCCTCACCAAGAAAGAGGGGAAAAGGTGGGTTTATAAAAAATACCTTCCCGAACAAAGAATAAAGATTAAGAGGACTACTATCTTGAAACGCAAAGATTTCAACAATCAGATAAATTATTTCCAGAAAGAATATAAGATATTCGACAAATCGGGGAAATGTATCGACAGATTTGGATTAAAAGACAGCGTGAGGTATGTTTTCAGGTTTGAAATGAAAAACCTCTTGGAGAAACACGGCTTTAAGATAAAGAACCTCTTTAGCGCTTATCCAATATCTAAATATGATTATTCCCGTGACAGAATGATATTTGTTGCCTCTAAAAATTAACTATGGATAACTCAAAACAACCAAACCAGATTTTCATTTGTAATGACTATCGGAAAGTGGACGGAATTTGGGTTTTCGACAAGCAGGCAGGTGATGAAAAGTGGGATAAGGTAGAAAAAATTAACGAGGCCCTGCACGATGCCTATGCCCAGGAGTACAGTCAGGAAAACAAACCGAACATACTTTCAGATGAAAACTATCTGGAGATCAGGAATAACGTATCCAAGATTTTAAAAGGAACCCCGAATCAAAAGATACTGGACATTGGTTGCGGTACTGGGTTTATGTTGAGAGCCTGTTCCGAATTTTCCAATAATTTATACGGCGTTGATATCTCTTTGGAAATGTTAAAAAAAGCCAGAGACACAGGGGCGACTCTTGTTAAATCTTCCGCGGCCTCATTGCCCTTTCCGGATAACTTTTTTGATTTGGTGACAATCCATAGTACTCTTCATCATTTTCAGAAGATCAAGCCGGTCTTAAAAGAGGCCTACCGGGTTCTCGTTCCTGACGGCCATCTATACACGGACCATGATCCGAACCGGAGTTTTTTTAAATATTTCGGCTGGTATATTTGGCTGAGAAATAAGAAAAAATATGGAAGAAGACTGTCGAAGAAAATATATTCTTCTTCGAATATAGGAATGAACGAAATCCTTTTGTCGGAATATCAATACTTGGTAAGGCACGGCTTTTCCGAAGAACAGCTAAGAGGGGCCTTATTGGAGGAGGGATTTACCAACATTAAAGTCGAATTCCATTTTCCCGTAAATCCTGACAGATTTACCAAAATCCTCATTTTTTTAAACAGAATTTTCCGCAAAAATAATTTTAAATATTATATTTTTTCAATTGCACGGAAATAATAATATACAAATCAGAATATAAATGGATTACTCTCCTCAAACAAAAAAAAAGATTAAACTACTTCTGAAACCTCTGCAACCATTCCGTTACCTGGAGTTCATAATCGTCCTCCCGATTACACTTTTCTATTTGTTTTTTTGGAAAAGATACCTTTTGTCTCTCGGATATCTTAACGAGGTAGTCAGCCAAAAGAGAGTTTTGTACATCCTGCCGGATTCCATTAAGGCCCTTAAGGGAAAAGGAAATTTCCACCTTGCTCTTGAGAAAGATTTGGACGGCTTTTTCGATTTCACGATGGTAAATTATCGCTCAAGCGGAAAAAGGCAAATGTATCAACCCCGCAAGGATTACATAATAAACGATTCGCCGTCTAAAATTTATTTATTCCCTGGAATTTATACTCTTTTACTCTTTCATTATTTCTGCCGGCAGATTTATAAAAATGATATCAATATAATTCATGTCACCTCACCTTTTTATCTGGGGATGGTTGGATTAGTTTGCAGTTGGGTTTTTAAAATTCCGATTACCCTTTCTATCCACGCGCCCTACGATCAATATGTTGAAAAAAGAGGAAAGGGAGACATAGCGCACCTAAACCTTCCTCTGATTGAATATTTATTCCAGTGGATTGTTTTTAAAAATGTAGATACGGTGATGGCCATAGATCCTTATTATAAAGAGTATATTAAAAAGAAGGTGGGTTTCAACCGCCAGATAAATTTTATTCCTCACGGAATAGATATAGATTGGTGGGGGCAAGTTACCGATAACGATGTAAAAGAGAACTTGGGATTAGAGGGGGGGAAAATGATTGTTTTAGTTTGTAGGATTGCCGAGGACAAGGAAATTCGTCTGGTGCCGGCAATTGCGAGAATAGTATTGGAAGAGCATCCCGATGCCGCTTTCGTTTGGGCGGGAGGAGGGGACTACGAGGATAAAATTAAAAATTTTTTATTAGACTTAGGCATAAGCGATAAATTTTATTTTCTCGGTTTTCAAGATAAAGAGAAAGTAAAATCATTAAGATACGCCGCCGATATTAATTTGTGTATCTGGGACGGTTTTTCGCAATTGGAGGCCATGATTTCCGGCCGGCCCGTAGTTTGCGGCTATAATTATTTTAATTCGATTAAGAATAAGGTTAACGGAATCTGCGTTGATGACTGGCAGAAAGATTACAAGAGTTATGCCTGGGCAATTAATTTTTTATTGGATAATCCTAAAAAGGGAGACGAACTTGGAAAATCCGCCAGAGATGAAGTGATAACAAACTATTCATTAAAATATACTAATGAAATAAAAAAGAAATTATATTTAAAAATTTTTGATAAAAATTATGAAAAAAAATAATATTAAAATTTTGATTTTAGCCGGGGTTCGTCCAAATTTTATCAAGATTGCTCCCCTGCTGGAAGAAATTAAAAAACACCGGCAGATAAAGCAGGTGTTGGTTCATACCGGTCAGCACTACGACTTTAAAATGTCTCAGGTATTTTTTGAAGATTTGAACATCCCTAGGCCAAATTATAATCTTGGTGTGGGTTCCGGTTCTCATGCCTATCAGATAGGAGAGGCTCTAATAAAGCTGGAGAAAGTCGTTTTAAAAGAGAAGCCGAATTTGATAATTATCGTCGGCGATGCAAATTCTTGTTTGGTCGGTTCTCTGGTGGCTACAAAACTTTATCTGCCCGTTGCCCACGTGGAAGCTGGCCTAAGAAGTTTTAACAGAAAAATGCCGGAAGAGATTAACCGCCTATTAACTGACCATCTTTCGGACTATTTGTTTGTTCATGATCCGGCAGCGGTGGAAAATCTTTTAAGAGAAGGTATTGAAAGAAAAAAAATCTTTTTTGTGGGCAACATAATGATTGATTCTTTGGAAGGAGCGAAAAAGAAGATTAAGAATCTAAAATTCTACAAAAAATTTGGATTGAAAGAAAAAGAATATGCACTTCTGACTTTGCATCGTCAGGAGAACGTTGATGACAAAGAGATTTTTCAAGGAATAATCACAGCCATTGAAAAAATTCAAAAGAGGATAAAAGTTATTTATCCCCTCCACGTCAGGACAGAAAAACGGATTAAAGAATTCGGCTTTTGGACCAGAGTCAAAAATATGAAAAATTTAATAATTACCCCGCCGCTAAGTTATTTAAAAACGCTTTCTTTGATGGCGGGTAGTAGATTTGTAATGACTGACAGCGGTGGAGTCCAGGAGGAAACAACCATTCTCAATGTGCCTTGTTTGACCTTGCGGCAAGAAACGGAAAGGCCGATCACCGTAAAAGTCGGAACGAATAAAGTAGTGGGTACGAAAGAAAAAGATATTATTAGAGAAGCCCTGAAAGTTTTAAATGGGAAAATTAAAAAAGGAAAGACCCCAAAATATTGGGACGGAAAAACTGCCAGGAGAATTATAAGTATTATTTTGGAGAAACATGGAAAGCAATAAGATATTAAATATATTAACTTGTTCCAATTGCGGAAACCTTTAATCCTGGAGGAAATTTTGAATGGTTTGAGTATGTCGTAAAAAAACACAAGAGAATGGTTGGTTGATTTTAAACTACAGAGATGTTTGCCAGAAATCAGACGAAAGAGAAAGTTTGAAGATAAGGCAAGAAGAAGAAAAGATATCAATCTGCAATTCCAGTGAAAAGCCGATTTTTAGAATAAACATTGCCGTAAATAATAAAAGATATTTTATCGACAAGATAAAACCCAACCAGATTCTGCATTATGGAGAATAGCCTTTCGTTAAAAGCAAAAGTACACCTGCCGGAAGTAAAATCCTTCTTCTGGGATTATGTTTACCTGATTTTAAGCAAGGGCGGAGTTATTCTGCTAACTTTCGCCGCCACTATCCTAATTACCAGGTTGTTGGGACCGGAGAATTACGGCAGTTTTTCTCTATTTGTAATGGTGGCCCAGATATTGGTAATTTTATTAGGTTCCTGGAGTTCCGGGGCGGCAATCAGATTTGGAAAAGAAGAATACATCAAAGAGGAGAAAATCAATAAGGTTTTCTGGTCCAGGATGATAATGCTGATTCCTAGTTTCTTTCTTGGAATTTTCTTGGTTGTGATTTTCCGCCAGAATATCTTGATTTATATCAACCTTCCTTCCTGGACAATCTGGATGGTAATAGGATATTTTTTAATTTATTCATTATCGGAATTTCTGTACGGTATTTTCCAAGCCACCAATAAATTAAAATCACTTGCTTTAATTGAGCTGTTTGAATCTTTATTCTTGGTTTTGGGCTTGGGTCTGGCTAAAATTTTCGTTGGGGCAAGCTTTTATATCCTGGCCGTGGTAATCGGACTCCATATTTTAAGCAAATTTCTGATTAATTTCGCCTTTCTTTCGCGGTTGAATCTGAAGATATTCTTTCCCGTTGAATTAGACAGAGAAGTGGTTAGAAGAATGTTAATTTTTTCCTATCCTTTCATTTTTTCGACCATTGCCGCTTACGTCATGAACTGGGTCGATATGATCGTGATTAAAAAATACTTAGGATTATTTGAAGTGGGAGTTTACTCTTTGGCTTATAAAATAGGCAATTTTCTTAGACAGTTCGGTTTGGTTTTAGATATCATCTTTTTTCCGATGATGATTGGTTTTTTAAGTCACAAAAGAAAAGACCTCATTGATCTCTATTTTAAGAGAATTACTCCTCAAATAGTTTTCCTCTGGGGGATTATTTTATTTTTTATATTTATTTTATCGCAGCCTTTAATTCCAATATTTTTCGGTAAAAGTTTTACCGGCTCAGTTTCTCCTTTCATTATTTTACTTATCGGCTACTATATTAATATTTTTGCCATGCTTTGTTCTTCCATTTTGATGACTTTCGAATTCGTAAAACAGGTAGTGGCTATAAATTTTCTGGCAATGTTGCTAAATCTTGGTTTCGATTTGCTACTAGTGCCTAAAATCGGCATTGACGGAGCGGCGATAGCAACAGCCATGGTTTTTATCTTCGGAGGAATAAGTTATTTCTTCTTAGTAAACAAGATTCTCGGGTTAAGGGAGCGCAAGCCGCTTTTTATTCCAGTTCCCTTTTTAATTTTCTTCATTTCTAATATCCTCTTTCAAAACACCGTTTATTTGCTGGGCAGTAGCATAGTTCTGGCGATTGCCGTTTTTCTCATGGCTAAACATTTTGATTTATTTCGACAGGAAGATAAAAAAATCTTTGAGGCGATTGATATGCCAGATTTCTTGAGGAAGGGAATTTATAAAATAATAGATAAATTATCACCCTTATTATGAACATCTTTTCCGTCATTTTAATCGGGCTCTTGATTTCGTTTTTTGGATTCTATTTAAGAATTAGAAAAAAAGACCAGGGAGTTGACAGCTGGTATTATTTGAGCTGTGTGCGGGAATTCAAGAGGAGTAAAATAATACCGGTTAAGTTGCCCAATTATCTTTTGGATATAGAAGAACAATGGTATCCTCCCGGTTTCGTCATTTTCCTGTCGATTTTTCCCTTTAATTTCCTGAAGAAATACCGAGGGCTGATAAGTCCCCTGATCGATGCCCTGCAGCTGGCCATTGTTTATTTTTTCACTTATTTCATCACGCATAGTGTTGCGGTAGCCGTCCTTTCGGGAATAATTTATGCCTTGACCTACACCCTGATTGTTGAAAACTCCAATTTAAATTCCCGGGGGTTCGGAAGTTTGCTTTTTAGTTTGACCTTGGTTTTTCTCTACGAATTCATTTCAACCCAGAATATTTGGTGGCTGGTTGCAGTTCTTGTTTTTGGATTCTTTTTGCTGATGAGCCACAAAATGGCAGTCCAGGCTTTGACGTTTTTGCTTTTCGGTTTCGCCGTAATATTTTACGACTGGCGTTATTTGGCAATTTTAGCAGCGATTTTCCTTTTAACCTTTGTTTTTTCAAAAGGGTTTTACTTGAAGATTTTGAAAGGGCACAAAGAGATTTTGATCTTCTGGAAGAAAAACCTGGCCAAGTTAAGGGCCCACCAGATTTATCATTCGTCCATTTACCAGGGAAAGGGCAAAAAAAACTTCTCGGTTTTTCATCAAGAGGGAATCAACGGATTTCTAATGCACACTAAAAGATTAATCGGGCATAATCCTTGGATAGTTTTTATTATATTTCTGGCCCTCCCGTTGATAAATTCTTCGCTTTTGATTAAATTCCTTTTTTCCTGGCTGGTTTTGGTATATTTTCTCATCGTCCTTACCACTTATTTTTCTCCTTTTCGGTTTCTGGGCGAAGGATATAAATATATTAAGTTTGCGATATTCCCTCAAAGTTTATTAATAGGCATCCTGGTAACGCTGAATTATTCGTTTCTCTGGCTATTCATATTTATCGCCTTAATAAGCCTTTACGTTATTCTGAAGGTTTTTAGGCCCGTTTCCGAAAAGAAAAACGCAAATCTTGAAGAAATAATTAAAGCGATTAAAGAATCTCCAAGAGGAGCAACGATGTGCCTCCCGGCCAATTTATCGGATATAATTACTTTTTTTACGAAAAAGAAAGTTCTCTGGGGTACTCACAGCTCGGGCTGGGACGAAGTAGAAGACTTCTTTCCGGTTTTAAAGAAACCGATAGATTATTTTTTTGAAAAATATAATCTGAATTTTCTTCTTTTAGCAAAAGACTTTGTTGAGGAAAAGGACTTAAGACTTTCTTCCAATTTCAATAAATTATTAGAAAATGCCGATTATTTACTTTTTGAGTATAAAAAGGTATAAAAAATAGATTGAATTTAGAAATAAAATTTCAATAAAAATGGAAGGAAAAACAATTTTAATTACGGGAGTCGCAGGATTTCTAGGCTCTCATTTGTCTAGAAAATTGGCAGAAGGAAACCGGGTAATCGGAATGGATGTTATCGACAATGAATTCTACAAGGCAGACATAGCCGATCCCGGCGCGGTTGAAGAAATTTTTCGGAAAGAGAGACCCCAAATAGTTTATCATCTAGCCGGACCCATAGGGCTGAGGCGAGAGATTGACGACCCGATTTTCGAAAAGAGCTTAAACGTATTGGGAAACTTAAGCACGATTTTAAGTTGTTGTACCAAATATGGAACAGAAAAAATAATTTTCTTTTCCAGTGGAGGGGCTCTCTACGAAAAAGCCGAAACTATTCCCACTTCCGAAAATTATCCCGTTCATCCCACTTCTCTTTACGGTTTGGCCAATCTGCTAATTGAAAAATATATTAAGAAGTGTCAAGAAAAATACGGCCTTAATTTTACCATTCTGCGCTTTGGCAATGTTTACGGTCCCCGGCAGTGGGAAAGCGGCATAATCCCGTCCATAATAATTAAAGTTCTTGGGGGAGAATCTCCGGTAGTTCACGGCGACGGCAGGCAAACGCGGGATTTTCTCTTCGTGGACGATGTAGTAGAAGCAAGCCTTCTTGTCCTAAACGATAACAAAAATGAGACTTATAACGTAAGCAGTGGCGAGGAGATAAGCATAAATGAAATCATCGATAAAATCGGTGCAAATTTAGGTAAAGCAATTAGACCAATATATAATTCGGAAGGGATTAAGGGAATAGAAAGAAGCTGTTTAGATAACTTAAAAATCAAAAAGGGATTGGGGTGGCAACCGAAAACAAACACAGACCAGGGGTTAAGAAAAACCATAGATTGGTTCAGGTTAAATTATGTTAAGTAATAAAATCCATATTTGTTATCTGGCCAATATCTCCAGCGTTCACGTTCAGAGATGGATTAAATATTTTACCGAAAAAGGTTACCAAGTTGGCTGTCTAACTCCTAGAGGATTTCCCCTGAAGTTTTTAGATATAATACTCAATATAATGGCAGTGAAGAAATGGGTTAGAAAAATGAAACCCGATATTTTGCATGCCCATTACGCCGGAGTAAATGGAGTTTTGGGGGCTTTGAGCGGTTTTCATCCTTTTATGATCAGCACTTTCGGTTCAGATATCCTCATTGCTGGTAAATCCAGATTAAGGAGACCTTTGATAAAATTCGGTTTGGATAAAGCGGATTTGGTTACATGCAATGCCGATCATATGAGAGAAGCCATCATTAATTTGGGAGTAGAAAGCTCTAAGGTTAAAGTGGTTCGTTTCGGCTTAAACGTTGAAAAATTCAGTCTTGCGGTTCGAGACGAGGAATTGATAAAAACTCTCCGAGTCGAGAATTCACCGGTAGTTATTAGCGTCAGAAATCTTAGGTCAGTTTATAATGTAGAAACTCTGGTTAGAGCCGTCCCCTTGGTTTTAAAAACGCTACCCCAAAGCAAATTTATCATTGCCGGAGAAGGCGAGGAAAAAGAGAAATTGATAAATTTAGCCAAAGAATTGGGAGTTCTGAACAATATTAAATTTGTTGGTTGGCTTTCCGAAAATGATTTGCTGCGTTACTTGAAAATCAGCGATGTTTATGTCTCTACCTCTTTGTCCGATGGTTCTTCGATGTCTTTGGTCGAAGCCATGGCCGCGGGAATTTTCCCGATAGTAAGCGATATTCCCGCCAATCGAGAGTGGATTAAGAACAACGTTAACGGATTTCTCTGTCCGACGAAAGATCATAATTTTCTAGCCAAGAAAATTTCAGAAGCCCTCAGAGATAAAAATTTTCGGCAGGAGACAATCAAAAAAAACAGAATCTTAGCTGAAGAAAAAGAATCATATCAGAAGAATATGCAGTTGATGGAAAAATATTATCTTCAGTTAATCCAATCAAAAAAATAAAATTATGGTTTCAATCATTATTCCTTGCCGGAATGAGGAGAAATATATAGCAAAGTGTTTGGATTCGATTGTATCCCAGGATTATCCGAAAGAAAATCTGGAGGTTTTGGTTGTTGACGGCATGTCGGAAGACAAAACAAAGGAAATTGTAAAAGAGTATTCAAAAAGATATCCTTTTATTAAATTTTTAGAAAATCCGAATAAATTTACTTCTTTTGCCTTGAATATCGGCATTAAAAAAGCCAAAGGCGAGATTATCGTCAGAATGGATGCTCATGCCGGCTACGAAAAGGACTATATTTCAAAATGCGTCAGATATCTGAAGGAATACAATGCCGACAATATCGGCGGAACAATGAAGACCTTGGCGCGGGAAAATACGATTGTTGCCAAAGCTATTGCTTTGTGTCTATCTCATCCTTTTGGGGTCGGCGGTTCTCAATTCAGAATAGGGGCAAATAAGCCAAAATGGGTTGATACGGTTTTTAACGGCTGTTATAAGAAAGAGGTTTTTGACAAAATCGGCTTGTTTAACGAAAACCTTATTCGGAGCCAGGATATGGAATTTAACCTTCGGCTTAAAAAAGCCGGCGGAAGAATTCTTCTACATCCGGCAATCGTCAGTTATTACTACCCGAAATCCAATCTCAAAGATTTTTTTCTGCATAATATTCAGGACGGTATCTGGGCGATTTTGCCCCTGAAATTCGTTAAAATTCCTTTAAAATTGAGGCATTATGTTCCTTTGGTTTTTGTTTTAACACTGCCTTTAAGCGTTTGGCCGTATATCCTTCTTTCTTTGTTTTTTTCCGCAAAAACAGCTTTCCGCGAGAAAGATTTCAGGTTGTTTTTTATGATGCCTTTAGTTTTTGCTGCAAGACACATTGGTTATGGTTTAGGATCTATTATTGGTTTAATTAAATTATTGAATAGCAATGGAGAACAGGAAGAAAATAGAAATTGAATATTATGATAAAAGAGCGGAGGAACGGCTGGAAAAGGATAAAAGAAAAAATGGGGATTTTGAAGAATTTGAACCCTTTTTATTAAGCAGTTTTAAGTTTGTTTATGATTTTTTAAAAGATAAGTGTGCCAATAAAAAAGTTTTGGATTACGGGTGTGGAGACGGAGTTCATTCTGTTTGGCTGGCGGAATTGGGAGCTGAATTAAAAGCTATTGATTTATCCGAGAATTCTTTACAAATTGCCAAAGAGCGGGTTGGGACAAGAAATGCAGAGTTTTTAAAAATGGACTGTGAAAAAATGGAATTTTCGGATAATTCCTTTGACATTATTTTTGACGGCGGGACATTCTCTTCTTTGGATTTAAACAAAGTTTTTCCTGAATTAGCCCGGGTCTTAAAGCCGAAAGGTTTTTTAATCGGCGTTGAAACTTTCGGCCACAATCCTTTTACCAATCTGAAGAGAAAGATTAATAAAATTACCAAGAAAAGAACGGGCTGGGCCGTAAGCCATATTGTAAAAAATAAGGATTTAAAGATGGCCAAAGAATATTTTGGAAAAGTAGAAGTTTATTATTTTCACTTGATTTCTTGGATTGCTTTTCCTTTTTTGAAGTTTTTTGGCGTGAAATCTTTTTTAAAATTACTTGAAAAAATAGATAAGTTGCTGTTATATATTTTCCCCTTTCTAAAGAATTATTGTTTTAAAATAGTGTTTATTATGTCTGAACCTAAAAATGAATTTTAAAGAAGCAATCAAAATTTTATCTTTGATTTTTTTAGCCGCGGCAATCGCTTTTTCTCCGAGTTTTCCGGCCGGAATTCTGTCAAACGGAAAAATTATTGAAATCAGGATAGAAGACATTCTGATATTTATTTTGGGTTTTTCTTTGCTTATCGGTTTTTTGGCTTCGGGAAAGACGGTCGTAGAAAAGCCGCCTTTGTTTATTCCCATTTTGATTTGGCTTGGCATAGGGCTTTTGAGCGTTTTGACCAATTGGGCTTTTGCCAATCTGAGCTTGGATAGGGGATTTTTTTATTTTCTGAAAGAATGCCAATTCTTTGTTTTTTATTTTTATGTTTTTTGGTGCATTAAAAAAACAGACACGGTTAAACTGCTAGTGAATTTTTGGCTGTTTTTCGCTTTTGTCAATGTTTTGTATGTTTTTTATCAAATGATTAGCGGTTTGCAGCGCGGAGAATATGGGACAGCAGCTATTGGCGAATGGGGGGTTTTTCCGACCGGAGCTTTCTTTCTTCTTCTTTTTATTTTTTTGTTCAATATTTTTCTTTATTATTTTTTACAATTAAACATTTCTATAATTAAAAAAATTGGCTTGGGAATTTTAACTTTTAGCCCTGTTTTGGGAGTGTTTGGCTCGGCTTCAAAAACCAATTTCGCCGTTTTGCTTTTTGCCTTTTTTTTGACTTTCTCTTTTCTCTTTTTGAGAAAAATAAATTTAAAAGCAGTTTTAGTTTTTGTTTTATTCATAGTTCTGACAATACCGATATTTTCTTTCGCTTTGAAGAACGTTCATGATGTCATAAGAGTCAAGGAAATAATTCCTGTTTTTTCTCTGAAACCGCTTTGGGAAAGTTATCTCAATTCAAGGTTCAATGATACCATTAAGCCGCTGTTTCAGGCATCTCTTGAGTTCTCGGCGCATCTGCCTTTTTTGGGTATGGGCAAGGGTTATGTGGGCGAGGCGCATAATCAATATCTTCGTAATTTCATTGAGGTGGGTTTTATCAGCAGTTTGATGTTTTTCGTGCTGATTTTCGCCATTATCGGGAAATCCTGGCGGGGTTTTTCAAAAAGCCGCGACGGCTTGGCAATCGGCTTGTCGGCCGGTCTTTTAACGGCCACCCTGGCCTTGCTTTTCATTTCTTTCGCCACCGAACCGTTTATCGTTGTCAAATCTTCGTCCGTTTATTGGTTTTTTGCCGGCCTAACTATGGCTGTTTTAAAGCTTAAATGATATACTGGGGACATTAATTAACCAATATGAACTATTCGGAAGAAAAGCGGGAAAATCAATTGAAAGAAGTAGATTTATTGGATATTGTCAGAATCGCCAAAAAAAGGAAAAAAATAATTTTGGCATTGTTTTTGGCGGGCTTGGTTGCCGGAGTTTTTTGGTATTTTTTGGCGTCTTCAAATTATCAAGGAACGGTTATTTTGAAAATAGGAGGATTTGACAGATTAGCGGAAGCAACCGGCAAAAAAAGCCTGGAGTATTTTGAAAATATCAGCGAGATTGCGGAAAGGTTGAAAAAGGGCGCTTACGGCGATTATCCGGAAGTAGAGGCAGTTAATCCTTTGAACACGAATCTCATTGAAATTAATCTGGAGACAAAAAGCCGCGCTCAAACGCAAGAAATCCTGGAAAGAATCGAAATGGACATTTTGTCAATCCATAATCAGAAAGCGGAAGACAGAAGACAGGTCATAGACCAGGAAATAATTTTTTTGGAAGATAAAATGGAAGATTTTAAAAAAGACATTTCTTTTTTCATGGCCAGAGGCGAACAAACGGCGCTTCTTAAATTAGAGATTTACAATATGGAAAAACTCGTTAATAATCTTGAAAAAGAAAAAACTAATATTTTGATGAGTGAAGCGATTAAAGGCCCGGAGGTTGTTGAAAAAAGGCCGGGTTATCTGAGTATTTTGTTTGCCGGGGCGCTGGGCCTGCTCGTCGGATTGTTGGCGGCTTTTTTCACGGATTGGCTGGAAAAAAACAGAAAAAGAATATAAAAAACTTTGGTTTTGTCCGAATTTAAAGCAATCAGCCGGCCGTTCCAGAGAACAGCCGGTTTTGGGAATTGAACTTGAAAAATTCCGCTTAAAAAGATAAATTGAAGTATTATGCTGAAGAAATCGTTTGACGTTGTTTTCGCCTTTTTAGGGCTGATCTTAGTTTCTCCTTTGCTCCTAGTGATAGCGATTTTGATAAAGCGGGAATCGCCGGGGCCGGTTTTTTATCAGGGGGAGAGAATAGGAAAGAACGGCAAGCCCTTCAGAATTTTTAAATTCAGGACAATGGTGCCGGAGGCCGAAAAATTAGGAGGGCCGTCAACTGCCGGCGACGACCCAAGATTGACAAAAATCGGCTTATTTTTGAAAAAATACCAATTTGACGAACTGCCCCAATTAATCAATATATTAAAAGGTGAAATGAGTTTGGTTGGGCCGCGGCCGGAAGTCAAAATGTACGTTGATATGATGAACGAAGAAGAAAAAAACATCATTCTTTCGGTAAAACCCGGCATGACGGATTTAGCCAGTTTGTGGAATTTTCACGAAGGCGAGGTATTAAAAGGAAGTCCTGACCCGGAAAAGACCTACATGGAAAAAATAAGGCCGACAAAAATTAAGCTTCAAATGGAATATGTAAAAAATCGCTCGTTTTTGTTAGACTTAAAGGTAGTCATTAAAACGATAATAAAAATATTTTATTGATGGATAATATCGCGAGTTACAAAAAGAATGCTCTCGAAGCGAGAAAAACTGTCCTTAGGTTAATTTATCAGGCTCAAACATCACATATTGGCAGCAATTTCAGCTGCCTTGACCTGTTAACGGTTCTTTTTGAAAAAGTTGATTTAGATAAAGATAAAATAATTTTGAGCAAGGGCTGGGCGGCGGCTTCACTTTATTATTTTTTATGTAAAAAAGGCAGAATAAGCGAAGCGGAGCTTAATAGTTTTTGTATGCCGGGAAGCAAATTTATCGGTTTGGCCGAGCCAATTATTCCCGAAATTCCGGCAGCCGGCGGTTCTATGGGTTTCGGCTTGCCTTTCGGAGTCGGTTTTGCTCTGGCCAAAAAAATAAAAAAAGAAAAAGGGAAAACGTTTGTTTTAATGAGCGATGGCGAAATGGATTGCGGTACGACGTGGGAATCGGCGCTCATCGGAGCCCACCAAAAGTTGGATAATTTAGTTGTGATGGTGGATTTCAACGGCTGGCAGGCCATGGGCCAGGTGGAAAAGATTTTAAATATCGAACCCTTAAAAGAAAAATGGCAGGCCTTTGGTTGGGAAACAAGAGAAATCAACGGCCATAATTTTGAAGAAATAGAAAAAGCCCTTATTGATTTGCCGGCTGGTAAAGAAAAACCGATAGCTATTATTGCCAAAACGATTAAAGGAAAAGGTGTCAGCTTTATGGAGGGGGATAATATATGGCATTATAAAGCCCCTTCAGAAGAAGAATATCAAAAAGCATTAAAAGAATTAGAATCAAATGGCTGAGATAATCAAACAACAAGACACCAGAAGAGAATTTATTGACACCCTTATAGAATTGGCCGAAAAGGACGATAAAATTGTTTTAATCGTTCCTGATGTAGGCTTCAATTATATTGAAGAATTTCAAAAAAGATTTCCCGACAGGTTTTTCAATTTCGGAGTGACCGAACAAAGCACTATGACGATTGCGGCCGGGCTGGCTTTGTCGGGTTTTAAACCGTACGTATATTCAATGATCAATTTCGTCACTTTTCGGCCGTATGAAGCTGTCCGCAATGCCGTTTGTTTGCATAAGGCTAATGTTAAAATCATCGGCGTCAAAGGCAGCGAGAAATACAAGTTCTTGGGTTTCAGTCACAATCTCATAGTCGAAAATGAAGAAATAAAAATTTTGGAGCATTTGCCCAATTTTAAATCCTTTGTGCTTACCAATCCGGAAGAAGTCAGAAAAGTCATTTTGGAAACATACGAAACAAATTCGCCTTGTTACATAAGAATCTGAACATATGGCTTACAAAGTTCCATTCGTCAATCCCGCCAAGCAATATCAAAACCTGAAAAAGGAAATTTTAAGTGTTTTTGACAATGTCCTTTCCAAAGGAGATCTGATTTTAAGGGAAGACGGGGAAAAATTCGAAAAAAGCATAGTTGATTTCATCGGCGTAAAATATGCCGTTGCTTTGAATTCCGGGACGGATGCTTTATTTTTGGCTTTGAAAGCCGCCAACATCGGTCCGGGGGACGAAGTGATTACGGTTTCCCATACTTTTGTCGCTTCCATCGCTGTGATTGTCAATTGCGGAGCCAAGCCGGTCCTGGTGGAGGTGAAAGACGATTTCACCATGGACGTTGATAAAATAGAGGCAGCGATTACCGGGAAAACGAAAGCCATAATACCGGTTCATTTGAACGGTCGGGTCTGCGAGATGGACAAAATAATGGCAATTGCAGGCAAGCACAATTTAATCGTTATTGAAGATGCGGCCCAGGCTTTGGGGGCGAAATATCAAGGCAAGATGGCCGGCAGTTTCGGTCTGGTCGGCTGCTTCAGTTTGTATCCTTTTAAGATTCTGGGCTGTTTCGGGGACGGCGGAATTTTGACGACCGATGATGAAAAAATCGCGGAAAAAGCAAGATTATTAAGAGACCACGGCCAGAAAACTAAAACGGAAATCGTTTGCTTCGGCTGGAATTCAAGATTAGATAATATTCAAGCAGCTTTTTTAAACGTAAAAATCAAGCATTTAAACGAGTGGATTGACAGAAGGAGGGAAATCGCCACAATTTATAATAACGGCTTGAAAGATATTCAAGGGATAGAACTGCCGGCGCCGCCAAATTCAGACGAGAAACATTTCGACGTTTATCAGAATTACGTTTTAAAGGCCGGAAAAAGAGACGAATTGTCCGCTTTCCTAAAAGAAAAAGGGGTGGAAACTTTAATTAAAGATCCAATAGCCAACCATCAACAGCCTGGCCTCGGCCTGTCGCATTTTAATCTTCCTCACAGCGAAAAACTGGCCAGGGAAGTCATTTCCCTGCCGATGTATCCGGAATTAAACCAAGAGCAAATAAAGTATGTTATTGAATCAGTTAAAAAATTTTATTGCTGAAAAAAGAAAACCGGTCAGATTGATATTTTTTGCATTCGCCGACGCGCTTTTGATTGTTTTTTCCGTTTTTCTGGCTTTTCTCGTCAGGTTTGAGGGCCGGATTCCAGCCGATTATTTGTTGAACATCAAAGGCATAATATTTCTTTCTTTACTGATTACTCTTCCTATTTTTTATTTTTTAAAGCTTTATTATTTCACTTGGCTTTATGTCAGCGCCGAAGAGCTGATTTCGCTGATAAAGGGAACGGCTTTGAGTTTTTTGATTTTAACCGCCACCTTTTTCGTTTTAAGAGATCATGCGATTTTCAGCGGTTTTCCACGTTCCACCCTTTTCATTGCCTATTTTTTCATCTTCGCGCTTTGCGGCGCCCTGCGCTTCGGCAAAAGAATTTATTTGCAATTTTTTCCTTACGGTAGGCGGAGAGAAAAAGAAAGAACCTTGATTGTCGGAGCCGGAGACGCCGGCGAGCAGATTTTAAGAAGCATTTTGACTTTCAGCTCCGGCCCTTATCTGCCCTTTGGTTTTGTCGACGACAATCCGGCCAAGCAGGGGATAATGATCCATGGATTGAAAGTCCTGGGCAAAATTAAAGATATTCCCAAAGTCGCCAGAGAAAATAAAAT
>Ga0307379_10002928_pt1 | contig 24919 bp, 22 predicted proteins | sample UN2MG_FD_202237 | JGI IMG/M metagenome (GOLD analysis project Ga0307379, IMG submission 202237) | Soil microbial communities from Risofladan, Vaasa, Finland - UN-2 | ecosystem: Environmental > Terrestrial > Soil > Coastal area > Acid sulfate soil | place: Finland: Risofladan, Vaasa | collected...
TGTTCTCGCCGTGGTCGGAGAAAACGATGACCAGGGTGTCGTCGGCGACGCCCGTGTCCGCCAGCGCGTCGAGCAACTCTCCCACCCCGTCGTCGGCGTAGCGGATCTCGCCGTCGTAGAGGGCGACGACGTACTCGGCGTCGCGCAGCGGCTGCGGCAGTTGGCCGAACCAGCAGTCGCCGCTCCACCACTCCCAGAAGAGCTGCTTGCGCATCGACGCCAGGGAGTCGCGCGCGGGGTCGGTGGGGTCGCCGTCATAGAACAGGTCGCGGTAGCGCCCCGGCGGCAGGTAGGGCGTGTGCGGATCCCAGTAGTGCACGAAGAGGAAGAACTGCTCCCGGGCGTGGGCGCGCAGCCAGGGGAGGGCGCGGGCGTTGATCTCCTCGCAAGTCACGGCGTGGCGGTGCGGGTGACGGCCGCTGGGGTCAATGTAGAACTCGTAGCCGCGCCCAAACCAGGGCCTCATCGAGCTCAGATTGTCCACCGCACAGGTCGTGTAGCCCGCCTGCAGCAGCAGCTCGGGCAGGAATGGCGCCTGCGGGGACAGCGATGCCCGGCCGCAGTGGGTGACGATGCCATGGGTGATCGAATGCTGGCCGGTGTAGGTCGTGGTGTAGGAGGGATGAGTAGGCACGGCGGGGGCATACAGCTTCTCGAAGAGAACGCCCTGGGAGGCGAAGGCATCCAGCGCGGGGCTCGTCTCGCGGTGATAACCGTAGCAGCCGAGATGATCGGCGCGCAGCGTGTCTATGGCGATGAGCAGCAGGTTCATACGGTGGTACCCCTGGTGCTGGCGGCGGTTCGCGGCCGCCGGCGCGGGCGCGAACACCGCTCGCTTGTCTAGCGCCGATTGAGCAGCGCCAGCGCGGCGGCGCGCGCATGGTCGTATACTTCCTTCAGCGGCGCGCCGGTCGCACGCGCCAGGCGCTTGCAGTCCTCGTGCTCGGGCGAGGCCGTCAGCATCTCGCCGCCCATGCGGGCGACTTTCACCCGCACCTCGCCATAGGGCGTCTCGACGGCAATCCATTCCCGCTCCAGGCAGTAGCGCGTGACCTCGCGCGCCCGCACGCCCAGCGTCGTCGTCTCGCGAAACAGGATGCGCAGCAGCTGCGACTGTTCCTCCGGCGGCGCCAGCGCCGTCAGCAGCGACCCCGGGCGCGTCTTCTTCATGATGATGGGGGTAATGAAGACGTCGAGCGCGCCCGCCGCGAACAGTCGCTCCATGACGTGCTCGTAGAGCTCCGGGTTCATGTCATCGAGGTTGGTCTCGAGCAGCACCAGGGGCTCGCCGCCGGGCGTGGGGGGCGCGCCCTCCGCCGGTTCGCCGAGGAATATGCGCAGGCAGTTGGGATGCGGCAAGTCTTTGCTGCCGGCGCCGTAGCCGGCGCGGGAGATCATCATCGGCGGCGGCGGCCCGAAGGCAGCGCACAGGCCGGTGACCAACGCGGCTCCGGTCGGGGTCACCAGCTCCGCCTGCGCGTCGCCGCCGTAGGTGGGGCAGCCCTCGAGCAGCTTGGCCGTGGCCGGGGCGGGGAGGGGCAGCTTGCCGTGCGCGGTCTCAACCCAGCCGCCGCCCAGTGGTAGGGGTGAACACGTTGCCCGCTCGATGCCCAGCAGTCGAAAGCCCGCGACCGCGCCGACGATGTCCACGATCGCGTCCACCGCGCCCACCTCGTGGAAGTGCACCTGCTCGACGGCGACGCCGTGCACCGCCGCCTCGGCCTCGGCCAAGCGGCAAAAGACGTCGGCGCTGCGCTGCGCCACCGCCGGGTCGAGACCCGCGCCCTGAATCAGCCCGAGGATGTCCGCGAGGCGGCGCTCGGGCTGGGGTGCGGTCACTTCGACTTCGACCAGCGTGCAGTCAATCGGCCCGCGGCGGACGCGCCCGGCCTTGAGGGCCCATCCTTCCAGGGCCAGACCCGCCAGCGCCGACTGCAGATCAGCCGCGTCGAGGCCGCAGTCAACCAGCGCCCCCAGCAGCATGTTGCCGCTGACGCCGGAGAAGCAATCGAGGTGGGCGATCTTCATGGCGGCAGTATTCGGGTGGCGAGCGACGGACACCTGCACGTAGGGGCAAGGCATGCCTTGCCCTGCCGGGACCGCCTTTCGTTCACGGGGTTCTCCGTATCGGACTCCCATTTCAAGGGATTATCGGCGATGTAGCGGCGGATCTCCGCCAGGTCGTCGGCATTGCGAATAACGTGTTCGTAGTAGTTGCGTTGCCAGACGCGACGGCCAGGGGTGGATCGCAATTCGTTGATGCGTTTGGTTGCCGCACATTTGAAGCCGGCAACGAATGATGCAAGCGACCGCGGTTTGCGTTGTAGGGGCGCACGGCCGTGCGCCCCTACGTCGTTCCCATGCCGCTGCGGTGAATCATCCAACCCGTCGCCGCATATCAAGATAATGCCGTGAATGTGATTCGGCATGACGACCCATGCGTCCAACTCGATCTCGCGGCGAATCCCGGACGATCGCACCCATTCCTCTGCGACAATGCGTCCCCGATCGTTCAATTGCACTTCACTAGCGGCAATCGCCCCGAAAACGCATTTCCGCTCGTGCGTACAGATGGTGACGAAGTACCCCCCGGGTTGGGAGTAATCGTACGTCGGGAGGCGAATGGAGCGGCGGTGAAGCTGTGTGCCGTCAGATGTCATGGGGCCATCGCCTTGTAGGGAGCAAGGCATGCCTTGCTCCTACGGGCGTTCCGTTTCCGTTGCCGCGCCGCTGGCGATCAGCCCCGCGTAGTACCCGGCTCCGTAGCCGTTGTCTATGTTGACCACCGCCACCCCGCCGGCGCAGCTATTGAGCATGGTCAGCAGGGCGCCGACGCCGCCGAAGGCGGTGCCGTAGCCGACGCTGGTGGGCACCGCCACCACCGGCGCCCGCGCCAGCCCGCCGACGACGCTGGCCAGCGCCCCCTCCATCCCCGCGACGACGACGATGGCGTCCGCCGTTGCCAGCTTATCGGCATGTCCCAGCAGGCGATGAATGCCCGCGACGCCGACGTCGTAGAGCCGCTCGACGCGGCAGCCCATGGTCTCGGCGGTGACCGCCGCCTCCTCGGCCACCGGCTGGTCGGCGGTGCCGGCGGAGATGACCAGCACGCAGCCGCGGGGACTGGCTCCGACTTCTCCGGAAATCGGTGCCTGTCCCCATTCCTTGAGGACGATGATGCGCGCGGCTTCGTGGTATTCGGCGTCCGGCAGCTCCGCGCGCACCGCTTCGAAGACCTCGCGCGAGGCGCGGGTGGCGAGCGCGGTCTGGCCGTGCTCCACCAGGCGCTGCATCAGCGTCGCGATCTGCGCCGGGGTCTTGCCGGGTGAATAGATCGCCTCGGGGAAGCCCTTGCGCAGGGCGCGATGGGTGTCGAGCTTGGCGAACTCGAGGTCCTCGAATGGCAGGTGGCGCAGCCGCTCGAGGGCCTGCTCGATCGTTGCCTCACCCGACTTCACTTGCTTCAGCAGCTCGTGCAGGCGATGGTCCATGCTCCCCTCATGTGGCACAGCTTCGCGCCAGAGCCAGGGATAGTCTTACCCCTGTCGCTACTTATCCCTGAACGACGTATCCGCCAGCGCCGCCTGCGCCGCCGCCAGACGCGCGACGGGCACGCGGAAGGGCGAGCAGCTCACGTAGTCGAGGCCGACCTGGTGGCAGAACTCGATGCTGTCGGGGTCGCCGCCGTGCTCGCCGCAGATGCCGACCTCAAGCTTGGGGTTGGCGGCGCGGCCCGCGGTCACGGCCATCTTGATGAGCGCGCCGACGCCCTCGCGGTCGAGGGTCTGGAAGGGATTGACGGGCAGGATGTGATCCTCGACGTACTTGAGCAGGAACTTGCCCTCGGCGTCGTCGCGCGAGAAGCCGAAAACGGTCTGCGTGAGGTCGTTGGTGCCGAAGGAGAAGAATTGGGCGACGCCGGCGACCTCGCCCGCGGTAAGGGCGGCGCGGGGGATCTCGATCATGGTGCCGAAGCGATAGTCAATCCGACAGCCCTGCTCCTTCATCACCTGCTTGGCGACGGGTTCGAGGCGCTCGCGCACGAACTTGAGCTCGTTGACATGGCCGATGAGCGGGATCATGATCTTGACGTGGACGTCCACCCCGCGCTGCTTGCAGTTGCAGGCCGCCTCCATGATGGCGCGCGTCTGCATCTCCACGATCTCGGGCATCATGATGCTCAGGCGGCAGCCGCGCAGGCCGAGCATGGGGTTCATCTCCGCCATGCCCTCCACCGCCGCCAGCATCTTCTCCAGCGACTTGAGCTTGCGCGACGCGGGTGACTTCACGCGCAGGGTCGCCACCTGCTCGATCAGCTCCTCGCGGTTGGGCAGGAACTCGTGCAGCGGCGGGTCAATCAGGCGGATGACCACCGGCAGGCCGTCCATGGCCTCGAGGATGCCCTCGAAGTCCGCGCGCTGGAACGGCAGCAGTTGATCGAGCTGCTTGCGCCGCGCCGGCGAGGTCTCGGCCAGGATCATCTTCTGCACGATGGGCAGGCGCGCTTGCTCCATGAACATGTGCTCGGTGCGGCACAGGCCGATGCCCTGGGCACCGAAGCCGCGCGCGCGCAGGGCGTCGCGGGGATAGTCGGCATTGGCCCACACCTCCAGGCGCCGCTCCCGGTCCGCCCATCCCAGCAGCGACCTGAGCTCCTCGTTCTCCTCCAGGTTGGGGGCGATGGTCGCCACCGCGCCGGCGAAGACCTCGCCGGTGGCGCCGTCAATGGACAGCTCGTCGCCCTCGCGGATGACCTTGCCGTCGGCGGAGAACAGCCGCTTGGCTTCATCCACGCGGATGCCCTCGCACCCCGCCACGCAGGGCAGGCCGAGGCCGCGGGCGACGACGGCGGCATGGCTGGTGGCGCCGCCGCGGGCGGTGAGGATGCCCTTGGCGGCCAACATGCCGTGGACATCGTCGGGGGTGGTCTCCGGGCGCACCAGGATAACCGCCTTGCCGTTGCCGCCCATTTCCTCGGCGCGATCGGCGTCGAAGACCGCGATGCCGGTGGCGGCGCCGGGGGAGGCGTTGAGCCCCTTGGCGAGCAGGCTCCCCGACTTGCGGGCGGTCTCGATGGCGGCGTGGTCGAACCGCGGCAGCAGCAGTTGATTGATCTGCGCCGGCTCCACCCGCAGCAGCGCCTCGCGGCGGCGGATGAGGCGCTCGCCGGCCATGTCCACCGCGATCTTGACCGCGGCGGCGGCGGTGCGCTTGCCCACCCGGCACTGCAGGATGTAAAGCTTGCCGCGCTCGATGGTGAACTCGATGTCCATCGCGTCGCGGTAGTGGCGCTCGATGCGTTGGGCGATGCTTAGGAACTGCTTGTAGATCCTCGGATTCTGCTTGCCCAGCTCGGCAATGGCGATGGGCGTGCGCACGCCCGCCACCACGTCCTCGCCCTGGGCGTTCATCAGGTACTCGCCGTAGATCACCTTCTCGCCGGTGGCCACATCGCGGGTGAAGGCGACGCCGGTGCCCGAGTCCTCGCCCATGTTGCCGAAGACCATGGTTTGCACGTTGACCGCGGTGCCCAGGTCGTGGGGGATCTTGTGGAAGTTGCGATAATCGCGGGCGCGCTTGTTGTTCCAGGAGTCGAACACCGCGCGCACCGCCATCTGCAACTGCTGCGGGGGGTCGGTGGGGAAATCATAGCCCAGCCGGCGGCGGAAGAAACGGCGGTACTGGCGCGCCAGCTCCGCGAGCGCGTCCGCATCCACCTCGGTGTCCAGGGCGACCCCCAGCTGCTCCTTCTTCTTCTCCAGCATGCGCTCGAAATGCTTGCGGTCGAGCCCGACCACGATGTCGGAGAACATCATGATGAAGCGCCGGTAGACGTCGTAGGCGAAACGCGGGTTGCCGGTGAGGCGGATCAGGCCCTGCAGCGTGTCGGGGGTGAGGCCCAGGTTGAGGACGGTGTCCATCATCCCCGGCATCGAGAACTTGGCGCCCGAGCGCACGCTCACCAGCAGCGGGTTGGCGGGGTCGCCGAAGCGCTTGCCGGTTTGCTTCTCCACCTGCTTGAGGGCGGCCGCTACCTGCTCCATCATCGCGGCGGGGAGCTTGCCGGTCGCGCTGTAGGCGTTGCACGCCGCGGTGGTGATGATAAACCCGGGCGGCACCGGCAGCCCCAGGTTGGTCATCTCCGCCAGGTTCGCGCCCTTGCCCCCCAGCAGGTCCTTCTGATCCTTATCGCCCTGCTCAAACAGATACACCCACTTCTGGTTCGACTTCTTCGCCTTACCGGCCATGGATTCGATCCTCCTCCACCTGCGATTATTGCGACCCCGCGGAAGGCGCCTCCTTCGCGCGCTCCCAGAGGGCATCCATCTGCTCCAGATTCATCCCCGCCAGGGCCTGGCCCTGTGCGGCGGCCATCTTCTCCATCGTCGCGAAGCGCCCGGCGAAGCGATCCACCGCCACGCGCAGCGCCTGCTCCGCGTTGACGCCGGCGAAGCGCGCGACATTCACCGCCGCGAACAGAACATCGCCCAGCTCCTCCTCCAGTCGTCGCGCGCCGGGGCGTTCCCGCGCCAGCGCCGATTTCAGCTCCTCGATCTCCTCCGCGAGCTTGACCAGCGGCCCGGCGATATCGGCCCAATCGAAACCGGCATGCGCCGCGCGCCGCTGCACCTTGTGCGCGCGATCGAGCGCGGGCAAACCGGGCGCCACCCCGGCCAGCAGGTCGCCCCGCGCCGGCTCCCCGTTCTCGCTGCGTTCGTCGTGCTTGAGCTCATCCCAGCGCCGCAGCACCGCCTCGGCATCCGTCGCCACCGCGTCGCCGAAGACGTGGGGATGGCGGCGCACCAGCTTGTCCCGCAGCCGCACGACGACGTCGTCGAAGTTGAAATCCCCGCGCTCCGCGGCCAGCTGCGCGTGAAACAGCACCTGCAGCAGAATATCCCCCAGCTCCGTCGCCAGCTCTCGCCAGTCCTCGCGGTCAATCGCCGCCAGCGCCTCGTGCGCCTCCTCCAGCAGGCAGCACCGCAGGGCGCGATGATCCTGCTCGCGATCCCAGGGGCAGCCGTCCGGCCCCCGCAACCGCGCCATGATCGCGCGCAGGCCCGTCACCGTCGGGCGCTGCTCGGGGGGCGGGGCCGGCACGAACACGCTGACCGGGGGCTGCATCTCGCCCGCCTGGTCGAGGGTCGCGACGGTCAGCGGGCGCACCTGCTGGCCGCGCGCCCCTGGGCGGCTGACAGCGGTCACCACATAGCCCGGCGGGTAGTGCGCGGCGACGACTTCCTTCAACGCGGCGGCGGAGCCGCGGTTGCCGATGCCAATGACGAGGGCGTCACCGTCAGGGCTGGGCGCGACCTCGCCCTGGTGCGCGTCGAACACCATGACGCCAGTGAGTTTCCCACCCGCTGCGGCGACGGCCGCCTCGATGGAGTCGGGCTTCGGCAAACGATGCCTCCACGGCCGTGCCCCGCCGGCACCGCGGCGGAGGCGGGCCCCAATAACGGCGCGAGCACCCGCCGCCAGTGCAGGCGCCCGCGCTCCCGATCGCGACCTGGCGCGACCGCTATCCGCGACACCGCGCCCTACTTGGTCGCGCGCTTCTCGGGGGCGGTCTGTGGCTTCGCCGGAGCGGTCTCCGCTGTCGCCCGCGTCGCGGCCGGCTTCTCGGCGGGAGCACCTATCTTGGGCGGCTTCTGCTGCTTGAGTTGGGCATACTGCTCCGCCAAGCTTTGGTACCTCTGCGACAGGATGGTGACGCTCGCTTCGGCGCGCAGATCGCTCAGGAAGTCACCGATCTCCTGCTCGCGCGTACGCGTGAGCGCGCGTATCACGCGCGACTCCGCCTCGCTGAAGCCGACCTTCCTGCCCGCCGTGCGTTTCCCCACCTCGACCAGTTGGTAGGCGTCCTGCGCAAAGGCCGCTGGGAGCGGTTCGCTGACCTGCTTCAGCGGGATGCTGAATAGGGTCTGGTCGAGGTCCGGATCGCCGTACCCCTGCGGGATCGGCCCGATCTCCCCGCCGGGCTGCTGGGTGACCGGATCCTTGGACAGCGTCTTGACCGCCTGCGCGAACGTCAGCTTGCCGCTGACGATCTGCCCGCGCACCTTCTCCGCCTCCGCCTTGCTCCCGAGAACGACGCGGCGATAGGTCACGGCCGCAGGCTCATCAAAGCGAGTCCGATTCTGCTCCCAGTAGCGCTTCATCTCCGACTCGGGAATGATGAGCTTGACAATCAGCATATTGTCGCGCACATCCCGCCTGACGTCTTCTTCGGTCTGCCCGGCGGCGCGCAGGTACTGGGGCCAGCGGTCCCCGCTCTCCCGCTTGAGATCCTGCACGAACTGGTTGACCTCCGCCTCCGTGACCTCGATCTTTTTCTGCTTGGCTTTCTGCTCGACCAACTTCTCCAGGATCAGGCGATCGAGCACTTGCCGCCCTTGGGCCACCTGCAGGCGGTCAAAGAACTCCCGCTCGGTGATGACGTCGCCATTCACCTTAGCGATGGCGCGTCGGGCGCAACCGGTCGTGACCGCCGCCAGCATGACTGCGATCGCAACCATGATCAATCGGGACAACCGCCTCATGAGTGGGGCTCCTTTCGCCTGGGCAGCGCTTCTGTGGGGCCGCGACAGTAAAACCGGCGGCCGCGCACGGCCGCCTGCCACGGAGATTCTACAAGACGCTCGGACCCCGCGTCAAGCACGCCCAGGGCTGGGAGGCACGGGTGGGGCGGTTGCCAGGGCAGGCAGCGCGGGGTAGAATCTGCTCGCTGGGCGCACGCAGCACAGGCGCCGGCGAGGCCCCGAAACATTCGCCGTCGCGCGGACGTCTACCTTGATGAACCACGCGGACAATGGATAGGCCCGCAGACATCGCCGATCTGGAGACCGTGCGGCGCTGCCTGGCGGGGCAGAGGGAAGCCTTCGCCGAGATCGTGGCGCGGCATCAGCGCGTGGTCTATGGCGTGGCGCTGCGCATGTTGGGCGATCGCGACCAGGCCGACGACGCGGCACAGGAGACGTTCGTGCGAGCCTACTCGCGGCTCTCGAGCTTCAGGGGCGACAGCAGCTTGCGTGCGTGGCTGATTCAGATCGCTACCCGCATGTGCATTGACCTGCTGCGCGCCCGCCGCCGCCGGCCCGAGGTCGCGCTCGACGACGCCGACGCCCCGGCCTCGCCTGCCGGGGATGACGGCGTGACTACGCGCCACAGTCTGGCGCGGGCCATCGCCGACCTGCCTCCTCACTACAAGGCAGCCATCATCTTGCGCCATTTGCAGCACATGTCATATGCCGACATGGCCCGCACGCTGGGCATTCCCCTGCCGACGGTCAAGACCCACCTGCGCCGTGCGCGGCAGACGCTGCGCGCGCGGATGGAGGACGAAGCGGCGCCCGCCGAGGAGATTTCGCCGTGAATGCCCTACGCCGCCAGCTCGAGTGCCGCGCCGTCCGCAGCGCGATCGAGGCCTGCCTCGACGGTGAAGCATCTCCTCACGCCGGGCGCGTCGCGGCGCACCTCGAACGCTGTCCGGGCTGCCGCGCGTGGGCCGCGGCGCTGGCGGCACAGGCGCGCGCGATCGCAGCTTTGCCGGCGGAAGCGGAGCCCCCGGTGGGCTTCGTCGGACGCGTAATGGAGCGCATCGAGGCGGTCAGCGCGCCTGCCGGGCGGCGCGCGTGGCGGCCGTCGCTGGTAGCGGTTTCGGGTGCGGCAGCGGGGGTGCTGGCCGCGGTCGCGCTGTGGGTCTCCTTCGTGCGCCCGCCGGCGCCGGTGACACCGGCCGCGCCTGTGCCCGTGCAGACTTCGCCCCGGATTGCTCAGGCGCTCAAGCCACAGGTGGAGTCCGCAACCCGGCAGCCACGGATTGCAGCGGCCGCGACCGTGCCGGAACCGGCCGCGAAGATCGCACCGCCGGCGCGACGGGTCCGGCCGAAGCGCCGTTTGACCGCGCCGCCCTTACCCGGTGCGACCGCAACCGCCGCATCTTCGCCGGCGCCCCAATACCGCGAGACGGGTCGCTCGTACGAGAGTGAGGGCGACCTCGAGCAGGCGTTGGCGGCCTATGCCGCGGCGCGCGACGAGGGCGGGTCGCAGATGGCGCGCCTGGATGTGGCGCGCGTGTACGAGAAATCGGGGTACACGGCGCAGGCGTTGGACGAGCTGGTGCAGGTGGCCTTCAGCGAGGTAGACGAAAAGCGCTGGGAGACGCTCACCGTGCAGTAACCACCAGGGAGCGGCCGGCGGCCGCAAGCATCCACCAATACACGAAACTTGACGGAACGCTGACCGGCATGACGAAGGAGGGCGCGAAGATGCGAGCATTTCACGGGTACAAGGTCTTCTCAGTGGCGGCGCTGCTGGTGGTGATCACCGCCGCGCCGGGCCTGGCTGAGTCGCGTGCGCCGCGAGCAGATGCACCAATGCGGCCCGGTGCCGCGATGGGGCCGGCGCAGGAGCGCATGCCCATGCCGATGCTGATGGGCCAGCGCGATCCCGAGCTAACGGCGATGGTGCGCGACATTGTCATCCTGCGCGCCGTCAATCTCCTGGCCATGACCCGCGAGCAGATCGAGAAGTTGATACCGCTGCTGGAGCAAGCGGTGGCGGCAGACCGGCGGCTGCGGGCGCAGGCACTGGACCAGTTGCGGCAGGAGCGCCAGCGCCTGCTGGCGGGCACCGCCACGGCGGAGCAAAGCCGCGACACCTACGCCGCGATGTCCGCAGTGCGTCGGCAGTACGCGGACGAAGTTGAACGCCTCATGTCGCAGGCGGCCGGCTTCCTCGGCGCGCAACAAATCGAGATGGTCAAGCGCATCACCATGGGGAGCATGCAGCGGGGGCCCGGCGGCCAGGGAGCGGCCGGCAGGCGGGAGCCCCAGCGCCGCCCCGGCGCCGCGGACGAGGAGCAGGAACTGCGAGGCATCGGGCCCTCGGCTGAGGCCATCGAGCACCTGGTAGGTCTGCTCAAGGAGAAGGTGCTGGCGATGGCGACGGCGCCGTAGCGCGAGTCATTCATGCTCCCGGTGACGCGGGTCCCTAAGCCCCGACACGGTCGGAGCCGGGATGGCGGCCCTGCGGGCCTAGCCATTTCCAACCTGCGAAGTCGCCCCGAGCGGCTAGGTCGCGCACGCGGCGCCAATCCCAGGAAGAACGGTCATACCCCAGCAACGGGGGCTCCAGCGCACTCCCTTTCAGGCGCGGCAGCCGGTAGCTGCCGCGCCTTGCTCGTGCTGACCGAGTGAGATCGGGACGAGCTTTGTATGATCTGCCGTACATGACCATGGGGGGAATCGCGAAGGGCGCGCAGCATATGTTAGCGCGGCGCGACAGCCTCCGCGCGTCCGGCCGACCCCCCCGACCCGGCGCTGGCGCGCGGCAGCAAATGCAGCGCACGGAGAACCGCCACATGACGGGTCGCACCGACGGGAAGAAGAAAGGGCTGACGCCGATTGACATCAGCGACCTCCTGGCAGGCCTGCAGCTGGGCATCGGCCAGGCCGCCGCGCTGTGCGGAGTCAGCGTTCGCCAGCTCTCCTACTGGACCGACAAGGGCATCGTCCAGCCGGTGGACGAGGAGCGCAGCCGCACCTACGACTACTCGGCGGTGGAGAAGGTGTGTCTCATCAAGCAGGGCCTTGACCAGGGCTACAGCCTGGAGGGGGCGGTGCAAGAGGCGGATGCCTTCCTCAAGCGCCGCGAGGACGAGCGCCGCCGCGTCGAGCAGCTGCCCGACTCGGAGCTCGAGCAGCTCATTCTGCAGCAGGCGAACCACTTGCAGCAATTGGCGGAGCGCATCCGCCGGGAAATCCGCACCTATCGCGTCAGCGGTGATCTGGGCCAGGTAGCCGCCTCCCTCACCGGGGTCGAGCGACTGATTGGGTTCTTTGAGGCCAACCCCTACACCGTCAACACCGCGCGCCAGATCGCGCTGCGCCTGGGACGCGAGACGACCGAGGTGGAGGAAGAGCTCGACCTGCTGGAGCAGAAGAAGTTCATCCAGAAGATCAGCTACCCCGGCTCGGATGTCTATCGCTACATCCCTCAGCGTCGGCACTAGGCGGGAGCGCCGCGGGGCGGAGTTGACGACTCACCCCCAGACCGGAAAAAGGTGACATTGATGGCACGGATTCTGACCGGCGTGGGCGGCCTGGACGATATCACGCGGGGCGGATTGGTGGAGGGCGATTCGGTGGTAGTGGCGGGCGCGCCGGGCACCGGCAAGACCAGCCTCGGCATGCAATTCATCTACAGCGGCATCACCCAGTACGACGAGCCGGGGTTCTTCATCACCTTCGAGGAGTTCCCGCAGCAGATCTATCGCGATGCCATGAGCTTTGGCTGGGACTTCCGCCGCCTGGAGGAGAAGGATCAGCTCAAGGTGCTGTTCACTTCACCCGAGCTCATGCAGCAGGACATCCAGCGCCAGGAGGGGCTGCTGGCGCAGATGATCCGCGAGATCGGCGCGCGGCGCGTGGTGGTGGACAGCATCACCCACTTCCGCCGCCTGACTGACGACCCCGGCGAGCTGCGCGAGATGATCTACGGCATCATCAACGCCCTCAAGCGCGAGGGGCTGACCGCCATGCTCATCCGCGAGCTAGTGGAAAACGAGCCCCCGGGCTCCGGCGCCGAGGAATACACCGCCGACTCGGTGATCCACCTGACGCGCGAGAGTGTGGACGGCCAGCGCATGCGCTTCCTGGAGGTCATCAAGAGCCGCGGCGCTCACCACCTGTCGGGGCGCAGCTTGTTCTTCATCCACGAAGACGGCGTGCGCGTGGTGCCGCCCCATCGCAGCCCCTTCTTCCACTTCGAGCAGGCCGCCTCCACCGGCCACCCCGCGCTTGACGACCTGCTGGGCGGAGGCGTGCCCGACGGCGCGTTCTACCTGTTCGAGACCAGCGCCGACATCCACCAGGCGGTGTTCGAGGCCAACTTCCTACGCGAGTCGCTGGGGGCGGGGGACTGCTTCACCATCATCGAGGCCGAGGCGGTGGTGCCCGGCCCGCTGGTGGATACGGCCGCGCGCTTCGGCCTGACCCAGGAGCTGGACGCGTTGCGCGCGGCGGGCCAGCTGGCACTGGTGTCGCCGCAGGCGGACCTGCCCACGGCGCTCAGGGATCTCCAGGCGGCGGCCGGGCGCAAGCTGCGGGTGTTCCTCGATCTCACCCGCATCCTGGCGGGAATGGCCTCCGACGAGTTCCTGCGCAACCTCAGCAACGTTCTCAGCGAATCCCTGCGTGAGCGCAGCGCGGTCGCTATGGCCACCCTCAACCCGGAGGTCACCGACCGCCAGTCGGTCGAGCGCATCCGCTCGCTCGCCGACGGCATCGTCCGCGTGTGGCGCGATGGCCCCTACAACTACCTGCAGGTGCTGAGGACCGTAAACTCCGTGCGCACGCCGGTGGTCGCCTTCATCGAGATCGCCGAGCCGCCCTTCATCGAGCTGCTGGAGTACTGAGCCGCTCCGGCGCCGAGCCCGATGGCGGGCGGGCATCTGCGCCCGGCCCCGGCTTGACGGGCGGCAGCGGCGGTCCCGCCCCACGTGTGACAGGCCATGGCCAAGACCTGGAAGCTCCAGACCATCGCCCAAGCATGGCAGGCCCTCGAAGCCCACCTGCCGTTCGCCTCCCAGCCAGTGGAGCAGGTGGCGCTCGACCACGCCTGGGGCCGTATCACCGCCGCGCCGGTGGTGAGCCCCGAATGCCTGCCGGCGTTCGCGCGCTCCCTGGTGGACGGTTACGCGGTGCGCGCCGCCGATACCCACGGGGCGACCGAGGGCGCGTGCGCCTACCTCAACGTCACCGGCGAAGTGCGCATGGGCGCCGCGCCTTCCCGCCCCCTGGCCCCCGGGGAGGCGATGTGGATACCCACCGGCGGCATGATGCCCGAAGGCGCCGACGCGGTAGTCATGGTCGAGCACTCCCGCAAGTGGGATGCAGCCGAGGTCGAGGTGCGTCGCGCCGCCGCCGCCGGAGAGAACGTCGTCGCCCGCGGAGATGACATTGGCGCGGGCGACGAGCTGCTGCCCGCCGGGCACGCCCTGCGCGCGCAGGACCTCGGCGCGCTGGCGGCGCTGGGGATGACGTCGGTGCCCGTGCGCCGGCGCCCGGTCGCCGCCATTCTCTCCACCGGGAACGAGATCGTGCCCGCCGATGCCAGTCCTGCCGCCGGGCAGGTGCGCGACCTCAACGCGTGGAGCCTGGCGGCGGCGGTGCGCCGGGCCGGGGGAGAGCCGCTGCGGTTGGGGATCGTGCGCGATTCGCCCGCCGACCTGCGAGGTGCGCTGGATGATGCGCTCGACCGCGGCGACCTGGTGTGCGTGTCGGGCGGCAGCTCGGTCGGCGCCGAGGACCTGGTGCCCCAGGCGATAGCCTCCCTGGGCGCTCCGGGAATCCTGGCCCACGGTCTCAACCTGCGTCCCGGCAAGCCGACCATCATCGCCGTCGCGCGGGGCAAGGCCGTGTTCGGCCTCCCCGGCCACCCCGTGTCCAGCCTGATCGTGTTCGGGCTGGTGGTGGAGCCGGCGATACGCCGCCTGTTGGGCCGCGCCCCGGCCCCGCGCCGCGGAGTGCGGGCCGTGCTCGAACGCGACCTCGGCTCCAGCGTGGGGCGGTCGGATTTCGTGCGGGTGCGCCTCGAGCGCCGGGGAGAGGCGCTCCACGCGGTGCCCGTGCTCGGACGGTCGGCGCTGATAACCACGCTCGTGCGCGCCGACGGCGTGCTGCACATTCCGCCCGAGGTCGAGGTGCTGCGCGCGGGCGACGAGGTCGAGATCATGCCGTTCGCGGAGGAGGCCTGAGGTGGCGCGCGAGCCGGCACCTGCCGTTGTCTCCCTGGCGCGCGCCCACGAATTGTGGCGCCGGGCGCTCGATGAGGCCGAAGTCGGCCCCGTAGCGGCGGAGATGGTGGACGTCATCCACGCCCGCGGGCGCGTCACCGCGGCGGCGATTGCCGCCGCCCGCTCGTGGCCCCATTACCACGCCGCCGCCATGGATGGCATCGCCGTGACCGCCGCCGATACGGTCGGCGCAAGCGAGTCCGCGCCTCGGCGGCTGGGCGTTCCGCGCGACGCGGAGTTCATCAACACCGGCGACGCTCTGCCCGCGGGGCGCGACGCGGTCGTCAAGATCGAGGAGGTCGCCGTTTGCGGCAGCGAGGTCGAGATCACCTCCGCCGCCGCCCCCTGGAGCAATACCCGCCCTGCGGGCGAGGACCTGGTGGTGAGCGAGACGGTGCTGCCGCCGGGCCATGTCATCCGTCCGGTGGACGTGGCGGCGCTTATCGCCGGCGGGGTGACGCAGGTTGCGGTGCGACGCAGGCCGCGGGTGGCGGTCATCCCGACGGGCAGCGAGGTCGTGGAACCGGGGGCCCCGCTCGCCCCCGGGCAGATCGTGGACTTCGATTCGCACCTGCTAGCGGGGCTGCTGGCGGCGCGCGGCTGCGAAGCGGTGCGCTGGAACATCATCCCCGACGACCGCGAGGCGCTGGGCGCGGCCATCGCGGAGGCGGCGCGCGGCTGCGATGCGGTGGCGATGATCGCCGGCGCCTCCGCCGGCACGCGCGACTACACCGCCCGCGCGCTCGCCGACCTCGGTCGGGTGGTGGTGCACGGGGTGGCGATGCGGCCGGGCAAGCCGGTGATCCTGGGCCTGGTGGGGTCAGCGCCGTTCATCGGCGTGCCGGGCTATCCGGTGTCGGCGGTGATCTGCTTCGAGCAGTTCGTCGAGCCGCTGGTCACGCGCTGGTTGGGGGTGGCGGCGCCGGTGCAGCAAGTGCGCAATGCCGTCATCTCGCGCGACCTCCCATCGATCGCAGGCAGCGAGGAGTTCGTGCGCGTGCGGCTGGGCGAGGTCGGCGGGCGGCTGGTGGCGGTGCCGTTGGCGCGAGGCGCAGGGCTCATCACCTCGCTCGTGCGCGCGGACGGCGTAGTGCGCATACCGGCGCTGAGCGAGGGTCTGAGCGAGGGCGAGGAGGCCGCGTGCGCCCTGCGCGTGCCGGAGGAAGCGCTGTCTGCGACCATTCTGGTTACCGGCAGCCACGACCTGAGCATCGAGGCGCTGGACGCCGGGCTGCGGCGCGCGCGCCCGGGCATGAGGCTCGCCTCCACCCATGTCGGCAGCCAGGCGGGGCTGGGGGCGCTGCGGGGCGGCTACTGCCACGCCGCGGGCACGCACCTGTTGGACCCCGACACCGGGGACTACAACGTCGCCCACGTGCGGCGTCTGTGGGAGCCGGGGCAGGTGAGCCTCGTCACCGTCGCCCTTCGCCAGCAGGGCCTGGTGGTCGCGCCCGGCAACCCCCTGGGTTTGCAGCGATGGCAGGACCTGGCGCGGCCCGGGCTGCGCTTTATCAATCGCCAACGCGGCGCGGGGACGCGGGTGCTGCTGGACTACGAGCTGCGCCGGGCAGGCGTGGCGGCGAGCGCCATCGAAGGCTACCGGCGTGAGGTCTATACGCACCTGGCGGTCGCCGCCGCCGTGCAGTCGGGCGCCGCCGATGTCGGCGTCGGCATTGCGGCGGCCGCGCACGCGCTGGGCCTGGGGTTCGTCCCCCTGGCGCGGGAGCGCTACGAGCTTGCGGTGGTGACCGCGGAGCTGGCGCGCGAGCCGCTCCTGGCCCTGGTGACCGCTCTGAACGAGGAAGAGTTCAGGCGGACGCTGCAATCGCTGGGCGGCTACGATGTGAGCGCGACCGGGGCCATCCGCGCTGCCTGAAGCGCGCGCTCGCGGTCGCGGGATGCTGCAGGGGGCGGTCCGCCCCTATGACCTGGAGGGTGGTGACTATGATTGTGGGCTTGTCGTTGTGGCGGCTGCTGGCGCTGATCGTGGTGGGCGCGGTGGCGGGAGGGTCGAGCGGGCTGCTCGGCATCGGCGGAGGCGTGATCATGGTGCCGGCGCTGGTGGTGCTGTTCAGCCTGACCCAGCACGCGGCGCAGGGCACCGCGCTGGCGGTGATGATTCCGACCGCCATGGTCGGGGCCTACAGCTACGCGGGTGAGGGCAAGGTCAACCTGCCGGTGGCGGCGGCGCTGACGGTAGGGGCGGTGGTCGCGGCGCGCTGCGGGGCGGGGCTGGCGTCGGTACTGCCCCGGGAGGCGCTGCGGACGCTGTTCGCGCTGCTGATGGTGATCGCGGCGGTGCGCATGATGCCGCGCGGGACCACCGGCGAGATGGGAGTGCTGGCCGGGGTGCTGGCGGTGGCCGTGGTGGTGCGGATGTTCCTGCTGCGCTGAGCGCAACCACGGGATGGCAAACCACGAAGACACGAAGGACAACGGCGAGTTATAGCACCTTCCGGAAGTAAACGGCGGATTCCTCATAGCCCAGCGCCGCGTAGAAAGGCGCGGCTCGCCGAGTAGCCAGGCCCACGAGCTTGGAGCCGCGCGACCGCGCCCATTCCTCGAACGCCGTCATTAGAGCGCGTCCGACCCCCTTCCTACGTTGATCGGGCGTCACCGCTATCTCCTCGACCGCTGAGACGCGACCATTGGCGTAGAAAGCATCATGGTCGAAGCCCAAGCAATAGCCGACCACGCATCCGGAACATTCAGCCACCGACAGCCAGGCACAGTCATCCTGGAGAAGCCGCTCCAATACTTCTTGAAAGACATCACGCCCCGGCCTAAACGATCTCGCAAACCTCTCGACCAGAACGAAGAGGGCATCGGCGTCGCCGACAGCTGCTCTTCGCACCATAGGCGCAACCGATTTCATTGAACGCCTCCGTGCCCGCGCCGGCGCCGGGCGGATGGCCCACGTCGAGCATCTTCCCGCGCGTGAGGCGCGTTTGATACCTCTCCCCCTTCCAGGGGGAGACCGGTCCGCCGCAGCGTCAGCCGAGGCGGACCGAGAGAGGGTGCGAGGGCACGGCCTTCCACCTTCACCGGTCCCGACAAGACGGGATGCGCGTTCGGGCACATAGGTAACACATTGGCTGTGGATATTCCTGCTGCGCGCTTGGCTTCTCGCGCGGCTGACGGGGCGATGAGCCGATGGTCATGGCTGTCCAGCATTCCCAACTCCAGCGGGCCGAACCACAGGCGGAAGTGCGGCTCGACGGGGAACTCGCATAGGTTAAGAACCGGTGCCACCCTCCTCCCCCGCCAGCTTCAGCAGCTTCGCCCACTTGCGGTCCACGGAGCGCTGAAGGTCCTCCAGCATGCGCTCGTTGCCGGGCTTGAATAGGTGCTTGTAGCGCACCTGCCGCTTGAGGAAATCCACGACCGGCTTCTTCTGCTTCGGCTTGTAGGTGAGCTTGTACTCGCCGTTGACGACCTCGTAGAGCGGCCAGAAGCAGGTGTCGGCGGCCTCGCGCGAGATGGCGATGGTGTCCTGATTGGGGTAGCCCCAGCCCAAGGGGCACGGCGCGAGGATGGTGATAAACGTCGGGCCGTCGGTCTTGAGGGCTTTCTCGACCTTGCGCACCAGGTCCGACCACATCGCCGGCGTCGCCTGTGCCGCGTAGGGTATCTCGTGGGCGACCATGATGGCGGTGAGGTCCTTGCGCGCCTGGCGCTTGCCGGGCACCACCTCGCCCGCGGGGCTGGTAGTGGTATGCGCCCCCATCGGCGTCGCGCTGGAGCGCTGGATGCCGGTGTTCATGTAGGCCTGGTTGTCGTAACAGACATAGAGCATGCGATGGCCGCGCTCCATGGCGCCCGACAGCGACTGGAAGCCGATGTCATAGGTGCCGCCGTCGCCGCCGATGGCGATGAAGCGAAACTCCTGGCTCAGGCGCCCCCGCCGCGTCAGCGCGCGATAGGCGGACTCGACGCCGGACATGGTGGCGGCGGAGTTCTCGAACGCGCTGTGGATGTACGAGCATTTCCACGCGGTGAAGGGGAAGATGGTGGAGACGACCTCCATGCAGCCGGTGGAGATGGCGGCGACCACGGGCAAGTCGGGCGTCTCCATCAGCAGGCGCAGGGTCGTCGCCGCGCCGCAGCCGGCGCAGGCGCGGTGGCCGCCCGTGAAAACCGTGGGCCGCGATATCAACTCCTTGACGCTGGGCATTCATATCCTCCTGGGACGGATTGACTATCCGCAGATTATCCAGATTTCGCAGATCACCAGATTCAACCGCGGAGCCGCGGACAACGCAAAAGAGATGGCTGGGAGGTAGGGGCAAGGCATGCCTTGCCCCTACTCTTCATCTGCGTAACGGCTAGGCGGCTCTGCGGCCGCCGTGGCGGACCCGAAGGGCTTAGCCATCTGCGGATGCTTCTCTCCCCTACTCCCGCACGCCGATGTAGCGGCAGCGCTGGTCCTTATGACCGGCGGCGACGTCGTCCTGGAGTTGATGGAAGACGGCCGCGAGCTCGTCGGTGCGGATATCGCGCCCGCCCAGGCCATAGACGTAACCAGTGACCGTGGGGTGCGGGTTCAGATCGTACAGCGCGGAGCGGATCTCGCCGAACAGAGGCCCGCCCAGGCCGGCCATCGCCTCCGCGCGGTCGAGAACGGCGATACCGCGCAGGTGGGCCAGCGCGTCAATCAGCTCCTCCGCCGGGAACGGGCGGAAGACGCGCAGCTTGAGCAGGCCCACCGGCCGACCGGCGGCGCGCAGCTCATCCACCACCGCGCGCGCGGTGCCGGCCGTCGAGCCGATGGCGATGATGGCGTACTCCGCGTCGTCAAGCTGGTAGGGCTCGATGAAGCCATAGCGTCGCCCGAAGCGGTCGGCGAAGGCAGCGAATACCTCGCGCAGATGCGGCTGGCAGGTACGCATGGCCTCCGCCTGGGCTCGCTTGTGCTCGAAGTAGTAGTCGAACATGTCGATCGCGCCGACAGTGATGGGCTGCTGAGGATTGAGCAAGGTGTAGTGCGGCTCGCGGATACCCACGAACTCGCGCACCTCGTCGTCAGGGTACACCTCGACCCCCATCATGGCGTGGCTGAGGATGAAGCCGTCGAGGCACACCATGGTGGGCGTCAGCACCTCCGGGTGCTCGGCGATGCGCACCGCCTGCAGCAGGCTGTCATAGACCTCCTGCGAGTCCTCGCAGTAGACTTGGATCCACCCGCTGTCCCGCGCGCCCATGCTGTCTGAGTGATCGCAGTGGATGTTGAGCGGCGCCGACAGGGTGCGGTTGACCATGGGCATGACGATGGGCAGGCGCAGCCCCGCCGCGATGTAGAGCATCTCCCACATCAGCGCCAGGCCCTGGCTGGAGGTCGCGGTCATCGCCCGCGCCCCCGCCGCCGCCGCGCCGATGGCGGCGCTCATGGCCGAGTGCTCGCTCTCCACCGCCACCATCTCCGTGTCCACGATGCCGTCGGCGACGAAGCCCGAGTAAAGCTGCACGATCTCCGTCTGCGGCGTGATGGGGTAGGCGGCGACGACATCGGGGTTGATCTGGCGCATCGCCTCCGCCGCCGCCTCGTTGCCGGTCAAGGCTCTCAATGTTTTCTGCATCGCGCTCTCCTACTGATATGAACCGCAGATGTCGCGGATCGGCGCTCATCTGCGTAATGGCTAGGCCGCAGGCCGCCATGGCGGCCCGAAGGGCCTAGCCATCCGCGGTCAGCCCGTGTCGCCCTGGTCCCGCAGGTCCGCTTCCGCGACCATGGTGATCGCATTCGCCTTGGGCGGGCATTCCTTCGCGCAGATGCCGCAGCCCTTGCAGTGGTCGAGGTCTATGCCCACCACCTTGCCATCCGCGACGATGATGGCGGAATCGGGGCAGTAGATCCAACACAGCATGCATTGGCGGCACTTCTCTGCGTCGTACACCGGCCGCAGGGTGCGCCAGTCGCCGGTCTTATAGCTCTGGGCGCTGCCTGGCTCCAGAATCAACCCGCCGATGGGCAATTCCCTCCAGCCGGGCTTGCTCTCGCCGTGCTTCTCGGTCATTCGCCCCGCACCTCCTCGTAGCCGCGCCGCATCGCCTCCAGGTTGCCGCCGATGACCTCCGGCTTGGCGCGGAACTTCTTCTCCAAGCGCTTGCGGGAGTCCGCCACCAGCGCCTCCAACTCGATCACCCCCGAGACCTTGGCCAACGCCCCCAGCATGGGCGTGTTGGGGATGTTGCGCTTGATGGTCTGGGTGGCGATCGCCGATGCGTCCACCGTATAGACCCGGCGCCCACGCAGACCGAGCCTGTCGCGCACCTCGGCCGGCGCCAGCGGCGTGTTGACCAGCAGCGTGCCCTCCGGGCCGAGCCCGTCGGTGACCTCCACCGCCTCCAGCAGCGTGGGGTCAATCACCACCACCACGTCGGGCGCGGCGACATTGCAGTGGAGGGTGATAGCGTGGTCGCTGATGCGGTTGAACGCCTGGATGGGCGCGCCCATGCGCTCGGCGCCATACTCGGGGAAGGCCTGCATGTGCTTCCCGCTCGCGAGCAGAGCCTCGCCCAGCAGCAGCGCCGCCGTCTTGGCGCCCTGGCCGCCGCGGCCATGCCAGCGGATCTCCAACAGGTCCTTGGTCTTCGTGGTCACACTACCTCCCTCCCATCTCGCCGTCAATAATGAAGACACAAAGTCACCGATGGGGCGCGCGACGTGCGCGCTCGGTGCCTTCGTGCCTTGGGGATCAGAGCCCCATTCTCACAACGATTCACATCTCGGTGCGCCCCTGCAGCGCACGGGTGATGGTGAGCTGGTCGGCGTAGTCGAGGTCCCCGCCCACCGGCAGCCCCAGGGCGATGCGCGTGACCTTGACCCCCAGCGGCTTGAGCAGCCCCGCCAGGTAAACGGCGGTGGCCTCGCCCTCCACCACCGGGTTGGTGGCGATGACGACCTCTCGCACCTCCCCCCCCCCCGCGCGCTCCACCAGCTCGCCCACGCGCAACTGCTCGGGGCCGATGTTCTCCAAGGGTGAGATGAGGCCCTGCAGCACGTGGTAGAGACCCGCGTACTCGCCGGTGTTCTCCATCGCCAGCACGTCGCGCGGCTCGGCGACGACGCAGATGAGGCCGCGGTCGCGCCGCTCGTCGGCGCAGACGGCGCAGGGATCGGTGTCGGTGACATTGAAGCACCGCGAGCAGTTCCGCATCTGCTGTTTGACCTCGATCACGGCGTCGGCGAACGCGCGCGCCTCCGGCTCCGGGCGTTCCAGGAGGTGGAAGGCCAGGCGCTGCGCCGACTTGGGGCCGATGCCGGGCAGGCGCTCCAGTTCCTCGATCAACCGCGCCAGCGGCCGCGGGTAATACCTCATTTCGCTCGTTCCTCTGTGCGGCGCTGTGCCGCCCGACCGTAGTAAGGGCACGGCGTGCCGTGCCCCTACGGGACCTCACTGGCGATCGCCACCGACGGGCACGGACCACTCGCGCGCCCGCGCGACGAGAACCGCTACGCTACCCGAACAACCCCGGAATCTGCAGCCCCCCGGTGAGCTCGGCGGTCTTCTGCTGCTGCAACTCGCGCGCCTTGCTAAGCGCCTCGCGCACGGCGGCGAGCACCAGGTCTTGCAGCATTTCCACGTCGTCGGGGTCCACCGCCTCCGGCTTGATCTTGACCTCCACCAGGTCGCCCAGGCCCGAGGCCGTCACCTCCACCATCCCCCCGCCGGCGCTCGCCTGCACGCGCTCCGCGCCCAGGGTCTCCTGCATCTGCTGCACCTTGCGCATCTGCTCGGCGATCATTTTTTCCAGTCCCGCTTTGAACGGACTCACGGTGCGCTCCCTTCGCGCCTTCTGGCTATGCTGCGGCGACTCGCCGCGTCGCTCCCGGCCTCAACCCTGTTCGGCTGCGGCGCAAGGATGTCATTCCCGCCGCGTCACACGACCTCGCTGCCGGGGAACATCTGCATCACGTTCTTCACACCCGCATCGTCGTCGGGCGCGGGCTCGTCGGCCTCGCGCAGGCGGCATTCGATGGCGAGCTCGACTCCGGTCTCCGCCGCCACCAGCTCGGCCACCACCTGCTGGCGCTGCGCCGACTTCATCTGGTTCCAGTGGAACTCGTGATTGAACCCCAGCACCAGGCGCTTGCCGTTGAGCTCGATGGGCGCGCTCTCCGCCAGGAACGCGGCCACCGTCGAATGCCGCTGCAGGCGCAGCTTCTCCAGCATCTCCGGCCAGCGCTCCTGCAGCCCTTCGAGCGTCACTTCGCCCACCGCCGCGGTCGGCCCTTCGTCCGCGGCGGCGGGTGGCTGCTTCTTCACCGCCGCGGCCTTGGGCGCGCGGGCCTTAGCGGGTGCCTTAGCGGGCGCCTTGGCCGCCGTGCCCACCTGGGGCGCGGGCGCCTCGGCCCGAGCGGGCGCGGCGACCGGTTCCTCCGGCGACGCCAGGCGCACCACCGCCAGCTCCAGCGTCAGGCGCTGCTGCTCGCTGCGCCGCAGCTCGCGTTCGGCCTCGCTCAGCACCTGCGCGGCGCGCGCGAGGTCGCGCTCCGGCATTCTCTGCGCCTGCGCTTGCACCCGCTCGGCGATGCCCTCCGGCAGCGCCACCAGCTCCTCGCCGCGCCGGCACACGCGCAGCAGCAGCAGATCGCGGAAATGCCCCACCAGGTCGCCCGCAAGCTGGCGCAAGTCGCGCCCATCGTCCACCGCCTTCGCTACCAGATGGAATGCCGCCTCCACATCGCGATCGGCGACCGCGTCGGCGAAATCGGCGAGTAGATCCACCTCCACCGCGCCCACGATCGCCTGGATGTCAGCGGCGCCGATGTCGTTGCCGGCGAACGACCGCGCCTGCTCGAGCAAACTCAGGACGTCGCGCGCCGACCCCGAAGCGGCGCGCACCACCAGGGCGGCCGCGCGCTCGTCGAGGGCGATGCCTTCCTGCCGGGCGACCCCGGTCACGAGCTGCGTCAGGTCGGCGGCGGACAGGCGGCGGAAGTCGTAACGCTGGCAGCGCGAGAGCACCGTCGCCGGCAGCTTGTGGGGCTCGGTGGTGCAGAGGACGAAGATGACGTGGCTCGGGGGCTCCTCCAGCGTCTTGAGGAACGCGTTGAAGGCGCTGGTGCTGAGCATGTGCACCTCGTCCACGATGTAGACCTTGTAGCGGCCGACGGCGGGGGCGGTCTGGATGCGCTCGCGCAGCTCGCGCACGTCATCCACGCTGGTCTTGGAGGCGGCGTCAATCTCGACCACGTCGAGGGCGGAGCCGCGGGCGATGCGGGTGCAGGCGTCGCACCCCCCGCAGGGCTCGGGGGTGGGTCCCTGGTCGCAGTTGAGGGCCTTGGCAAGCAGGCGCGCGGTGGTCGTCTTGCCGGTGCCGCGGGGGCCGGCGAAGAGGTAGGCGTGGGCGATGCGCTCCGCGCGCACCGCGTTGCGCAGGGCGCGGGCGACGTGCGGCTGGCCGACGAGCTGGTCGAAGGTCTGGGGTCGGTATTTTCGGTAGAGCGCCAGGTACGACATCCCCTGCCTCCCGCGGCGCCCCGCCCGCGCGGCGCCGCCACCAAAGGCTAAGGTGTAAGGCGCATTGGGCAGAGCAGGTGAGCAGTAGAGCAGTGGAGCAAGCGAGGCTCACACCCGGCGCTCGCCTGCCGTCTGCTGCTCATCTATTCACATCCACCGATTGCGACCTTACACCTTAGCCGCAAACTGATCGTGCACCTGCCGTCGAACGCGCGCACGGGGCGGAATCGTCGTCGTTAGCTCCGGCCAGGCTGGCTGCGGCGCCCGCGGGTAGTCGTTTACCGCTGCTTCCTTCCGGACCTGACGGGGTTCACGAACCCGCGTCGCGCAGGGCCCAACCTTCATCACCACTTGCGCCGCCCGGCCCCCACACGCCCGGCCTCGGGCAGGAATTCGACCCCGCTATAGCGGATTGCGGGTACAGGGCACCGCTAACTCCCCGTCTAGCACGATCAGCAAACCGGTCTCGAAATGGTTCGCGCCACCTTCCCCCCTCGAAGTTCATCATAGCACATCCGTTGGCCGGCAGCAACCGCATCGGCCCCGGTGGGCCGTGCGGGCAACAATCCCTCTCACAAATCTCCCCCGACGTGGAACAGAGAGATGGCTGTTTGCGTCACATGATGGCAGCCGATCAAGGTACCGCGGTTGGTGG
>Ga0307379_10002929_pt1 | contig 24908 bp, 42 predicted proteins | sample UN2MG_FD_202237 | JGI IMG/M metagenome (GOLD analysis project Ga0307379, IMG submission 202237) | Soil microbial communities from Risofladan, Vaasa, Finland - UN-2 | ecosystem: Environmental > Terrestrial > Soil > Coastal area > Acid sulfate soil | place: Finland: Risofladan, Vaasa | collected...
ACGTATGCCCGCATTCCAAACAGCCCCAGCGATAGTCCTCGATCAGAGGCCTCGGAACCCTGCTCATTATGGCGATCATCTCTCTCGCTCCTGTGCGCGTAGTGTTCGCCGCTCGTTGAGGCCCCCGATCGGGGGGCCTCTGCGGGGGCGAAGCTATGAGAACTTCCAGACCCGCCGCCCGGTGCCGCCCTTCTTGTCCGACCTCTTCCTCTCCGCGTGGAGCGCGCCACGCCTCCGCTCTCGGACCCATCGGTCATAACCGGCGGGCCGCCATGGCTTCCCCCAACTCTGCAGGATATGATCTGCCTTCGCATCAAACCCCTCGGCCCGCCAAACGTCCGGGTCGCAATCGCCGCCCTTCTGCGGATAGCCGACTCGCTTGCACCGCTCGTCATATTCCCGCTGCCACCTCGCTCGCTTCTCCTCGATCGTCTCCTCGCAAGTGGCGATCGCTTCGCCCGCCGCTGCCGCTCGCCTGAGTCGCGTCTGCCACGCCTTCTGCCCGGGCGTCAACTCCTGTGCTTGTGTGCTCATGGCTCTCTCTCGCTCCTTGTGATCGGGGCGGGTCACGCCGCCGCCCCTTCGGTCTGGACTTGCGGGACGTCGCCCATGATGAACCTCGCCGCCTTGCTCGCCTGCGCGGCCGCGAGCACCACGAGGGTACGGTCGTTCTTCAGCGCCTTCAGCCAACCGCTGATATAGGAGGCGCTGCTGTCGAGGGTCTTCTGCTCGATCCCCACCTCGCCGCAGAGGAAGGCCGCGCCCATCTCGGCGACCAACTCTTCGCGGCTGTAATTCGTGTCGCCGTACATGATCGCGTCGACAACGCCGGCGCGAGCGAGTCTCGACTCGTGGCCGGTCGCATGGACAAGTTCGTGAAACTGCGTCGAGTGGTAGGCCTCTGCGCTCTCGAAGCTGTCTCGCTCGGGGAGGTGGACCTGGTCGGTGGTCGGCCGGTAGTATGCGCGGTTGCCGCCGTGCTTGATCTCCGGGCGCTGCGGCATCGCCTTGACGATCGCCTCGCAGGCCTCGATCGGCGAGACCGCCTCGGCCTCTTCGTCGTCGACCTCTTCGATCCGACCCTTCGGGACTTTGACGCCATCGGTCTGCTCGAGGTTGAAGACTGTGGAGTAGAGCAGCATGAACGGGCTCCGCTCCTTCTTCTCGTCGGCGGACTCCTCCTCGTCCTTGCGCTCGAGCCGCTTCCAGAACACGACCGGGGTCCCATGCTCGCCCTTGCGCACGCTGCCGCCGAGCGCCTTCGCCTGCTTGAAGGTCAGCCAGTATGGGCTCGCGTAGTCTTGGCACGCCAGCATGAAAACATTGATGCCGTGGTATTCTCGCTGGCTTACGAGGTTCTTCGGGGACTCGCCGCCGGCCGTCTTCCAGGGCTTATGCCACGGCACGACGCCGGCCTCGAGCTTCTCGAGGATCCGCTCGGTGATTACGTCGTAGACCTTGCTCATCTCTCTCGCTCCTCTGAGGGTGTGCGGCCCTCGTTCGTCTGATCTGCCTTAGTATAGCAAGCAGGCGATGGGCTGTCAAGGGGTTTAGGGGCGCTTGCGGGCTTTTTTGGGCTTTTTTATGGGCCGATTATCCGCCCAAAAGAACGCCGTAGAATCGCCTGAGAGGGCCGGAAGGACCCGGGGCGGGTAAGAGAGGGGGCTGAGGAGCTGAGGGGGCCAGGGGCAGGCGGTGGGCCCTGGTAGGGTGTCGCAGAGCAGCGCGGGGCCGTGGGGCCAAAAGGTGGGCGCCCCGGCCGCACACCGGGACGCCCCAGCCCTCTCGCGATAGACCCGAGCGGTCGCCCGCTCAGAGAGGAGCGAGAGGTCAATCTGTCAGGGGGGCGGCGGGATTCCAACCCGCGACCTCGACCATACTTCGCCCGCCTGCCTAGCTAGACCAGGCTCCTTGCAACCCCGAAGGGCCGGTAGGGCTTTTCGGTCGCGCTCTGGCGCTGAGCTACACCCCCCGCAGTACCCGTAACCACTATTCGTTATGCCAGTCGTCTGGTACGCGGCCCGGCACGCGGTTATGTCGCCTATCATCGCGTCGCGCCCAGCGCATACCACGCCACTTCTGATAGCGACACTTCACCCAAAAGAACGCCAACCGTACACGCTTCCACCGCCCGCCGAACTTACCGCACGTAATGCAGGCTCCGAATAGATACCGATGCTGTCCTAACCTATGATCATAAGCCACCCAACCGCCTCCTTATCGCCTCTCCCGCCTCGACATGCCCCATGTCCTGCGCCGATCGTCCCGATCAGGGATTCACGAGCTCGAGGGATATGGCCCACAACTCCAGTCCCCTGCCCTGACTCCGACCATCGCGCAGGGAGAGGGACGCGTTGGCCCTGCCCTCCGCTAGGGCATCCCATAGTGGGCGCACTCGAGCGGCCCCCGGACCCTCAATCCATCCGAAGGCCCGCAATATCCCCTGCCCACTCCGACTCACAGCCACCATTGTGATCGGCTCGTGGACGTCGCCATGCGCGAGCAGCGGAATCCGAGACTGCCGCTCGCAGTCTATCTCGGCTAGATCCATGCCGGCCGGAAGAGAAAGCGGGAGGTCGGTAATAACACTAACCTCCGGACCCGATACAGCGCTCAGCTCAAGGTGCAACATGTCTAGCCTCTCCTCGCTTTGACCTGCTCCGCAATCGCAATCTCTGCGAATTTCGCGAAGGCATCAACGAACCGCTGGAGCTCCCTAGCGAACACGGCTGCCGCGTGATAGTAGAGCTGCACATCTATCGCCACTGATGCGCTCAGCCCCCGCAGCCGCTCCTCACGACACCAAAGGTCAACCGCCAGCGGTAGCGTCTTCCCGAATCTCATCCCTGCCCACTCCCCGCCGATCGGCAACACCGTTTACAGAACCACCAGCGGCCAGACTGCACCGCCCGCTCCGCCCATTCGTCGGACACGCTGATGTGCACGTGGCCGTGCTTCAGCGCCCCGCAATCTTCTTTGGCGTGGAGGGCGCGCCGTAGCCGGGGAGCGTTCATTCTCGAATCGGTCCACCTCCGGAGAACATGGTAGACCGGCCGGCCTGGTATCGGTGGCGCGAACTCGACGAGTATCCTCCGGATAAAGGGCCGGGGGATCGGGGCGGCCTCCTCCGCGATCTCCAGAACACCATCCCGCACGACGAAGTCGACACCTGGTCTGAGCCGCTTACCGTTGACCCTGACGCGAACGCTGTCCGCGAAGATGTCATACGGTCCTGCCCCCACTCTGAATGTCAGCTCACCCATGGCACCTCATGCCCTCCCCGCCCTGAACTTTTCCGTGATCTTCCCCTCGATCTCCTTCGACCAGGAGATCGGCTCGCCGGCGTGGACCTCGAGCTCGTGGAGCGTGGCGAACGGATGCTCTGCCATGAAGTCAAGCAGCGCGGCCTGCGCCGGACTCACCAGCCGGAGTTCGCCGGGCGGCAGCCGGATCCCTACCGCGGCCATCAACTGCCGCAACAGCGCCTCAGCTCGCCGCAGGTTCTCGGTCTGCTCAGGTGTCATTCGGGCTCGCCAGCTCCCACACAGGCCACCCCTTCGACCATTGCCTCTGCGCACAGACCTCGCACAGAAACGCCATCATGTCGAAGCCCTGCGCGACTACATGCGTGGCCTTCTTCTCCTTGCAGTTCTCGCTTTGTCTCGGAGGGTTCCTCCGCTCCTCTCGCGGCTGCTTCTTTCTCTCAGCCATCGCTATCGCCCCTCTCCCTTCACCGCCGCGTCGTAGGCATCAAGCGCGGCCTTGAATCTTTTGATGGTTTCCAACAACGCCGCAGGCTCAGGAACAGGCTCTGTGCGAATAGCTCCGGCCAATGCCCCCGCCACCTCTCGATAGTTATCGGCACGCGTCTTCTCGGCGTCCCGCTCCTTCTCCGCGGCCTCCAGCCGGTCTCGTTCGTCCGCCAGGTCGGACTGTGCCTGGGCGAGTAGTTGAGCGCACGCCATCAGGTCTGCGGCCAACTCCTCGGCCGCCCACAGATTCTCGGCGGCGCGCTGCTCCGCACCCTCGGCGCGGGCGGTGTCCTCCTCAAGCTGTTCGTTGAGGCTGGTGATCTCAGCCTGTGCTGCCTGCCACTGTGTGATGATCTCGTCTTTCGTACAGGAATCAAAGAAGTCTCCCATCTCACTCACCTCCACTCGACGATTTCCCGTCAGAACTTCGATTGTCGTCCCCTCCCCTGGTGCAGCCGCTCGAGCCCGCGCTCAAGGAGTCGAACGAGCCACCAGACCAGCCGCCAGAAGGCGGTATCCTCAATCGCCAGGCGGAGCTCCCGGAGGGCCCGCGCAAGCTCCTCGAACTCATTCGCTAGAGCACCCATTGCAGAGCCACACCCCTTCTCCACGTCATTCATCGGGGGCTTCCTCCGGCAGATCGGCAACATGACGCCCGAACGCGCAACACATCGAGCCGTCTACGCTGAGGTGCAGGCAACGCACCTGTTCGGCGCGCGCCTGGGCCTCTTCCGGTGTCGCGCCGTTGGCAGCATACTCAATATCACCGACCCAGCGGGTAGCCCACCAGCGGCCCCCGAACCCCTCTCGCAAGTCCTCGAAGTGTCCGTCAATCCGTCGCTTCTTCGCCATCCTAGCCTCCAGTCTCCAGCAGCGTTGCCCGCAGCCGGTGCAGCGCCCGGACGAACTCCCGTCGATCGACGGCCGGCACGCCGAGCGCGTCGGCCGCAGGTATCCGCCCAGCCATGAGATCATAGTGCGGCCGCCGCCCCGCTGGCAGCGAGGGCGGGTCCTGAAACCAGCGGCGTTTCAGGCCGAGCCGCCGCGCCGTCGCGTGCAGCTCCTCGAGCGAGTCGGCCACCAGGTGCGCCACCTGGCAGCCCCACTTCGGCGAGTGCTTTGCTAGACTACGCACTACCATCGAGCTTCTTCTCCGGCAGCGGGGCGAGGGCGGCGCATGCCTTACCAATGAGACAATCGCCGTTGTGAATCAGGTCGGACACGGCCAATTGCCGATCCTGTGTACCTGTTTTTGCACCACAGAACCTGCAATGACAGCCAATGTTGGGTGGTGCTGCGATCCAAGGGACCGCCAGCCAGACCGCGGGGTCAGTAAAGCCCTCCAACGCCTCCACCAGCGCGGAGCGGTCGCAACGGGCGCACATCGCTGGCGTGACGAGGGGCAGCGGCGCACGCGCAGGCTCGCCCTGTTCCTCTCCCATCACGAGCGCCGCCTCTGGAGGAAACAGGTGCGCAAAGGCTCGACATTCCGCGGTCCCGCCGCCATGCCACTTCCGGCCGCGCCGGTTGCACTCTCGCCACTTCTCAGCCATGATCGCCTCTCTTCTCCGGCAGTAGGGCGAGGGCGGCGACCGCGGCCGCCCCTACATTATCCGGAAGGAGGTCGCTGCACGACGTAAGCGAACCCCGCTCCTTGACGGCCAGGTAAACCTCCTCATTATCAGCCCACAGCATGAGGTTTTGCGCCACCGCCACGAACGCGGACAACTTGCACATGGCGCAGTCATCGGGGCCAAGGACATGGCGCAAGGGCAGCCACCGGCAGGTGTATTCCATCACGGGCAGGGCAGGGCCATCGCCGATCTGCTCTAAACCAATCTGCCGCGAGTGCCTGCCGCCACACTCCCGCGGGACAGTCACCTCCTCGACAGCCGCGCGAGCATATCGCACCTCATAATCCGTGCGCGTGCGCCGACGCGCGGCCCAGGCCTTGTCATCGCGCCCAACGCCGGGGCCGAAGGCTACCCAGGCCATCTGCGGCGTGCCGTCCGGGCTGATGTAGAAATACCAGTGCCGCCAACCGCGAGTGAAGGCCCATGTCGTCGGCCGAAAGCAGATAGAGCCCCACCCCTTTACGCGGATCGTCGTCGCCCAGGCCATCGCATTGAATCCGAACATGGTCACGGCCCCGAGCCTGATGCTGCCTCCGGCCAGCCCCTCCAGCCGAAAACAGATGCGCCATACAAAGAACCAGATGCGCGACCTCATTCTAGTCGGCCGCGTCTTCTCGGCCATCGGACACCTCCTCTAACCAGACGATCTGCTGCTCCAAGTAGTAGCGGACGGAGCCCTCGAAGCAGACCACGAGGACCGCGGACCAGAGCGGCGCTGACGGGCGATCGTCCCACTTGATCTCTTTGCAGCGATACGAACCAGCGCCGTCTGCCCGGTAGACCACAGGCCGCAGTTCGGCGACCACCTCCGCGGCCTCGTCACTTAGCTGCCGCCGCTCGACATAGTCCATCACGCAGCAGCTACTGAACATCGTCGGCCCCCTTCGCCTGCACCAGGCGCCCCATCCTGCGATGTTTGTCGGCGGCGAGGGCAAGGTAGCCACAATTCCCACAGAAGGCAAAGTCCTTCTTTAGCGCAACTGCCCTCTCGATCAACTCCTGAACAGGGTCGTCAACCCGACCGTTCGGGCTTGCGTCAACACAGGCGTCGCAGAGCCACACGCCGCCGCCATCTTCCTTCGCGCCACAGGAAGGGCATTCCGCCTGGTGCCGGAGCAGGATGCTCCCCCCCGTCTGGATGTACCGCCGCAGCGCCTCATCAATACAGGCGGCGGCCTTCCCGCCCGCGGCCGCTTGCGCAATGCCAATCCATACGATCGGCTCCCGGGGCGGCGGTGGAGGTGCCGGCGGCGGAGTGCGAGTGACGTTCTCCTCCGGAGGCGTGGTATACCCGCGCAGGCGCGGCTTGCACTTCGGGCGCGGCCTCGGCGGGCCGATCTCCTGCGTTCGCCGGTACAACGCGTGCACAACAACCGCTCCGATCACGGCCCCCACAACCATCGTCAGCATGATCAGCCAGCCAACTGATATGTCCATCGCTCAGCTCCTTTCGACTCCCTGCCTCACCGCGCGCCACCGGCGCCCCTTTGTGCTCCTCGCTCCCGCGCTCGCCGCACGCCCTCCATGGTACGGCGACGGTTTACTGCTCCGCGAGTGTTGGACTCCCGGTGTGCTTCCGGGTGCTTCTTCTGGGCTTGTCCGATCTTCCGCCTGACTCTGTGCCTGATCTTGTCCTGGAAATTCTCCCTCATTGTGTCCTCCGCATCATCTGACTCCAGCCGACCCTGCTGACTGCTTTGCGACCCTTGCCCTGCCGCGCCAGGCCCCGCCTCGCCGTGCCCCGCCCTGCCATGCCTCGCCAGGTCCTAAGCCTTGGGCCACCCTCTTATCTCCCTGACCTGCCCTGCCTTGCCTCGCCAGGCCACGCCCAGCCGCGCCGAGCCGAGCCGCGCCTCGCCCCGACGAATCCTGTTCGGTCGGCCCCTGCCTTGCCATGCCAAGCCGCGATCACGCCGTGCCAGGCCATGCCTCGCCATGCCAAGCCGCGATCACGCCGCCGTCTTCAGCTTTCCGACTGCCTCCCCGAGCTGATCCAGCAGGCCTCGCATCTCGTCGTCAATCAGCAGGCCACCGGACCTGATCAGCAGCAGTAGCTGGCGCACGTAGAAGGCCCCGGTGTTGCCTCCCAAGTTCTCATTCGCGTCGGCTACCGCTCCCGGCACCTCGCCGCCGGCGTAATGTCGCACCGCCGGCTTGAGGTAGATCGGGCCGCGGCCCCGCACGTTCCCGAGCTTGCGCCGCACAATGGCCTCCAGCCTCGTGAGCCGCACCGCCAGCGCCGACGCGACCGCCTCCCGCGTGATCTCCAGGTGGTCTGCCAGGATCAGGGTTCGCGCCTGGTCCTGCGGCGACAAGGGGACTCCGTGTCGTGCGTTCAGTCGGACCGCCTCCAGAAACATCTCCGGGTCATTCGCGTAGGAGCGAAGGTTGACCCTGACCTTCTCCGCCTTCGCTCTTTGATAGGCGTGGAGTCTGTGAAAACCATCCACGACCCGCAGGCTCTTCTCGTCTACAACCATCGGGGGAAGTGACTCGCCTGCCTGAATCGCCTCGACTAGCCGGCCGACCTGCATCCCGTCGACCTCCTGCCGCGGGTACAGGCTCCAGTCCAGCACCAACTCAGCCACGTTCACCGTCGCCATCTTCGCCATGACTTCTCCTTCCGATACTTTCCTTGCCTCGCCATGCCACGCCCGGCCTTGCCTGGCCTAGCCACGAACTCAGCTCAGCGACTTCAGTTCGAACTTCCCGAACCAGCCTTTGCGCTCCGGCCGGAAGTCGATCAGCCCGATCGTCGTGCCGGCCTTCGTGATGATATCCCGAAGCGTCTCCGGGAAGCCCTCGCCCAAGATATCATCGTCCCATCGAATCTCGAACTCTACCTGCCAGGGCAGCTCCACTCTCGCCCGGGCGCGCAACACCCCCTGCTTCTGCACGACGGCGCGCCGGATATCGACCGCATAGTCTGTCATTGGTTCCCCATGTCGGGTGAGCGGCGCGACCGCATCCTCCGGCTCGATGCTCACACAGCCGCTCAGGATCGGCCCGAGCGCGACCTTGCCGACCCGGTAGCCTTTCGCTCCGCTCAGTATGCAGGCGCGCAAGGCCGTGTGAGGAATCCCGAGCTCGTCGGCCTTGACGAGGTAGCGGCCCGACCGAGCCTCGTCCGCGGCGGTGGGAATCGTCTTGCGTCCCGGTCCCGGCGGCTTCATCTGGCCGGCCGGATTGTGCATCAGTAACGGCTTCGTGCCAACGATCGTGCAGCGCAGAGTCTTCATCTGATTGGTCTCCTTTGCCTAGATTGTGCAGACCGTATCCAGCTTGCTAACTCCCGCATTGCATCCCTGCCTCGCCTTGCCCGGCCGTGCCAAGCCGCGCCGTGCCTCGCCCCGCCGCGCCCGATCGGTCAACTCCTCTCCACACAGCAGTCTCTGTTCATGATCACCAGTTGCTCTATTCCAGCGGTATCTCGTCCGCTTCGGGGGCTCCCTGCCGCGGGCGCGCGAGTATGAGTCGACGAAGCAGCGGCCCCTGCAACTGCCAGCTCGTCAGGTGGATAATTAGCGGCTTGACGCAAGCAGGCAGATCGAGCCAAGCAGGCAGATCGGACTGTGCCGCCAAGCGACGATCGACAGCCTCAGCGATCTCAAGCTGGTCTTCGAGGTAGAGCTGGGAACCCAGCACGCACGCCGCCTTGTGCGTCACCACGCTCGTCCCCGGCGGGCGCAACTCTACCGCTGCGCGATCAAAGGGAGGGCGAGGAACGCCCCACTCACGGAAACAATCCAGGGTCAGCTCTCGATACCGCTCTTCCCGTGCTGTCACGTAGTTGATGGCTATGCCTTGCGCGTCCGCCCACCATAAGAACTCGACGGCCTCCGGGTGCGGCTTCGCCCCTCGCATGATCCGCTCAGCAAGTCGTGTCTCCCGCAGGAATCCCCACACGCCGCGGCCTATGGTTCCCATACCGCCCCAATGCAAGGGGCTGGCCGTGATCGTCCCGTCGATATCAACCGCTATCGTTGTGACTTTCATCCCGTCGGCTCCTTCGCCCGCGACTCAACCGCGAGCCTAACCCGATGCTCGCGACGACACCAGCCGCCTCGCCATCATCCATAGCGCCCGTCATCATCGCCTGCCTTGCCATGTTGACGCGCGCCAGCGCGGCGTCGATCCGCTCCATCCACTTCGAGCCGCCATGCCCAAGGACTTCGCTCCGATCCCGCATGGCTCGGCCACGTATCTGTCGATATGCTTTCTCGGCTTCGTAATACGCCGTCCACTTCTCGGGGTCGACCGGCCACAGCCTCATCGGCCGCACGCTACGATCGCAGAATACGCCCTCGATCATGCCTTGATCGATCCACTTCGGCAGTACCGATCGGGCCGTTGTCGGCGTGGAGTAGTGTGTGGCGACATCGACCAGCATCACCTTGAAAGTGCAGCCGGGATGCTTCCGTACGAAGTCGGCGACGTCGCGGCAGGTCTGTTTGAATGGCGTCCACTGCTGCGCCCATTGGCTCCCGGCCTCGGCCTCCCAGTCGCCTGGAATCGTATCGAGGACGTGGTGGAGGCGCTCTGTCTTCACACGCCGGTTGAAGTCGGGCCGAATCGCTTCGTCCACATCCGGGTCGATATGGTGCGTGCGCTCCCGCCATCCCGGCCGCACCAGCAGAAGGCCCAGACCATAGCGTTCCATCACGGCGCGGGCCGCGCGGCCGTCCCAGGATCGTCGCCTGCCCCCGCCGTAGAGCCGGCGGGTCGCGACGTAGACATAGTGAGCCGTGCCGGTCCAGCGTATGGCCTGCTCCATCACGTTCAGTCCGAAGTTGACCTTGCACTCGACGATGCAGATGATTCCACCCCGCCGGGCGACGATATCGGCGACGCCGAAGTTGGCATGGGCGACCTCGGGATAGACCTGGAAGTCCTGCTTCCGAAGCCACTCGGTAATCGCCGCTCCGATCTCGGTTTCTGGCATCCTCATATCAAAGCGTCCCGGCTCTGCTCAGGCAACCTCGTCACCTCACCTTTCGCGCCAGCCTCGCCGCCGCCGGGCGCTTCTCGAAGACCATCAAGCCCCTTGCCGTATCGCCGACATGCCTCCAACCAGCGCGCCGGAAGCAGTAGCCAGGAACCCCACTCCGCACCTTGCGCGGATCGACGAACGTGAATAAGCGTTGTCCCGGCCAGCGCCGCCATGCTATCTCCATCGCTTCGCGGATCATGTCCGACGCGCGTACCTCGACCACTCCCTCCCGTCGAAACAGGGCGCACTCCACCCCCATCTGTCCGTCACGGCGGTATTGAGCATACCGCCAGGCGAACACGGCCTGACCATCGCCGCTCAGAAGAAGCATCTTCTCGCCCGGGCCGATGCACTGCCGAATGCGTGGTCGTGGGTTCTTGCTGGCAGAGTAGTGGCGGCGCGCAAGGGCATAGGCCGTAGGCTCTCCGTCTTGGGCCCGATACCAGTGCTCCGAGGCCTGGGGCAGTCCGCCGCCCTCCACCAGCAGTCTCACCGCTTCCCCTCCCTACTCATCGCCACCGCCCCGATCGCCGCGGCATCCGCGACGTGTTCGTCCACCGCCTCGAAACTCAGCAGTCCCCTGACCGCGCGCTGCATCTGCTCCTTGCTGGCCCGCCCATTGCCCGTGATCGCCTTCTTCACGGTCTGCGGCTGATAGTCCACGAGCCGGATCTCCCGCTCCTGGCAGAGAGTGCGGATCACGCCCTGCTTTTCCCGCTGCGCCATGCCGATGCGCGGGTCTTTCCAGAAGCCCGGCCGCTCCGTCGCCACCAGCCCAACCTCGAACGTCTCGATCACGTGCTCGACCACGCGCCGCAACCCCGCCAAGTCAAGCCCGCGCTTGAGCCGCTGCCAGTGAAGCACCGAGCCGAGGCCGCCGTTGGGAGTGAGCACCACCAGGCCGCCAGGCGCGCCCAGGTCGATGCCGAGGACGCGGCTCATAATTGCACCTCGTGCAGCTCGAGCGTGGCCTCCGGGCCGAACCTCGCCACCAGCCTGATGACGCTCCCGATCTCCTCATCCGTCCGATGGCGAAAGCCCTTCGGAACGGCCCTCACAATCAGCCCGCGCGCTTCCCGCAGGTAGGCCAGGACCTCTTCTTTGCGCGAAGTGATAGGCAGTATCACGTTGGCAGTCTCAGTCACCACTCACCTCTCCCAGCACCTCCACCAGCTCGAACTCCACACGGACACACGGCTCTTTCAGGGAGCCCTTACCGTTGATCTTCTCGTAGGCCGCGCAGAACTCGCGCCACAAACCGAAGCCTTCACGGTTGGCTTCCGGCCGAACCGGAGGACCGGAAATGCTCAGGCTCGGCGCGTCATAGACCACCTGGCCCACATAGTCTTCGGGCCAGACGTTCACAATCCGCACCCTCGCGAACGGCTTCCCCGGCGGTCGGGCGAACGCGGGCCGCGTGTAGAGCAGATGCAACGCCCCGACCCGCACTCGCGGCTTCTTCCACCGTCGTCGCGTGACGGTCTTGCAGCCCTCCACTATCGCCTGCGCCATTTCGGGAGTGAAGAGAATCATGCTTGCGCCTCCAGCACTTCCTTGATAACCTCCGCGTGGGGCCCGCCTACCAGCACGAGCTTGCCGTGTTCCTTCAGCTTCGCGCGGAGGCGGTCGAGTTCGGCGAGGGGCGCTTCTTCTTTGCTCCAGAGGGCAACATCCATAGACTCACGATAGAGCCTGACAGCATCTTCGGGCGTGAGATTGCCGCTCGGCACGCGAACCGGCTTGCCGCGCGCCCCAATGTGGACGCCCCCACCAATGTGGGACGGCTTGCCCACCTTCCACGGATTCGCCAACGGACTCGCTTTCAGGCCCCAGCGCGGCACCGCGCGCCCGACCCAGACCATCCACGGTTCCCACTCGCGCGGCAGCGGAAGGTCGCGGACGTTCGCCACCTTGATCGGGCGGGCGCTCACAGCCGTAGCCTCAGCCTGCCATCGGCCTCGCGGACCGCGCCCACCACGGTGTGATTGTTCATCTCGATGCGCGCCAGGCGGGTCAAGATCTCCGCCTTCGAGTAGCTCCCGAACTGCGCTCCCCACAGGGGCGATCGCTCGTCCAGCAGCTCTATGAACCGCCGAAGTTTCGCCACCGGAATCGACACGATCTCCGGGGCGCGCCCCTGTCGTCTCATCTCGCGGCTATGCCTTGCCATCACGCCGCCCTCAATCCCCGGCTCCGCTTGCCAAGTCCAGCACCGCCTGCGATTCGTCATCCAATGCCTTCGGATACGATTGGTCGCGCAAACACCACCACTCATAGAGCGCGTCCGGTGTCGCAAATCGTCTCTTCGCGCCCTTGAAACGATCCGGGTGTGCCCATCCCCGATGGACCGCCCTCCGGCAGTTCTCCCATATCCGCGGCCAGCGGGCCATGCTTCGCTCGACCTTTCTCTCGAAGGGGCACATCACGCAACCGAGTCGCCTCCAGCCCTCGTCATAGAGCGCAGGGTAGGCTAGTCGCTGCCGGCGAATGAATGCCCATATCTCGTCGTCCTCCCAGGCCCGGATCGGGTACATCAGCCGCTTACCCGGAAACCTCCCGCACGGGATGAGGTACTGTGGGATGGGATTGTCGTTGTCTGCCTGTTGAAGGGCCTTCCGCCGCGCCCGGCTTTCGGCGGCCCGCACACCCACCATCACAATGCGCCCCTGCTCTTCGGCTATCGGGCGCTCCTTGAACTCCTCGCAGCACCACCGCGTGCGACGACATGGCAATCCCTTCTCCTCGATGAGCTTATACATCGTCGCTCGCGGCCGCGACCACCGCACCTCGGGGTAGTGTCGCCTCATGTGCTGCACCAACTCCGGTGGGTCAACCGTCGTCATCTTGTACCAGGGGTCAAACTTCACGCCCGCCATCTTCGCCAGGGCGAGAAGCACGATGCTGTCCTTGCCGCCCGAAAAGGCGAGGTGGAAACCCTCCGGCACCTCATGCGCCTGCATGATTCGAATACTCTCCTCTACCCGCACATCGAGCGCATTACGGCCTGACAGGGTAAGCTGGGTCACGCCGCCCTCAATCCTCTCCCCGCCCGCTTGCCTTCAGCCATGACTGATCCGCCCCACCAGCATTGCTATCGGCTCTGGTATCGCCCGCCCGATGGGCCGCCAGAGGTGGAGCGTATGGGGATGGTCGTTCACGTACTGCGATCGCCGGGGGTGCAGCTGCATGACCATATCCTCGGGGTCCCAGAACAAGTCCTTGACCAAGCACATCTCATCCCACGTCGGCGTGCGACTGCGCCGGCCCTCATGGGCATGCACACTGACGTGCTCCCAACCCCGCCCGTCGCTGGCGATGATGAACAGCCTGGTGCGGATCCCGGGCGCCAAAGCTTCCCGTTCTGGCGGCACGGAGAAGGCGCCATTGTTGCCGGCATTGGCGTCGCTACCCAGGGGCCCGCCAGTTATCCGGTTGGCTTCGGGGACATTGAACATCACTTGCCCTCCAGCGCCGCCTTCTTGCGCGCCTTCGCCTTCGCCTCAGCCAGACGTTTCGGCGACCAGCCGTAGCGCTTCGCGCTGACCTCCAGTACCCTCTCGGCCTGGGCGAGCCGTTGCTCTGGGGTCCACTTCGGGCCCTGCCCCGCCGCCCGTGGGCCACGCGCCGACTTCGTACCCCTGCGAACCCTGAGGCCCAACTCTCGGAGGTCCACCGTCCTGCCCGCCTCCAGGGCCTCCAGCGCCTTGTTCATGGCCAGCACCCGGCCCATGCACCGAGCACGCTCCTCCTCCAGCGCCGGCCGCGCGGCCGACGCCTGCTTGTTCGCCTTCTCCCGTTCCCGCGCCGCGGCTTTCGCCCGACCCGCCAGCTCGCGGAGCTGCTCCGACGTCATGCTGCTCAGGTCCGTCATGTCGTCTGTCACTTCTGCTGTCTCCTTCGTGTCTTCATGTCGAATCATGCCGGCAGCTATCCGCTCCCGGATCGCCGCCGCCGTCCCCATCACGGCCTCGCGCTCGAGCCGGCCGAGCGTGGCGAACGATTCCCGATCACCGCGCACATAGCGGAGCGCCTGCCGGGGGATGCAGTCGGTCGCGTCGTCCAGCAGCCGATCGGCGGCGCCGCCGCAGTCGCTTCCGACGCTTGCCCCGGTCAGACGACACGTGTTCCCGCTCAGGTTGTCATATGAGATATGCTTGCACTTTGCTGCTGCTGCCATTACTACGCCCTCCACCCATTGCTGTGACTACTAGCTCCGCCACGTCCTCCGCCAACCCGAAAAAGCCGAGCATCCCGCGGCATGGGATGACCTCGGCGAACCTGACCGGCCGGTCGAACCGGAGTCCGACCAGATTGTCGGCCCACGATTCAAGCGGGTTGAGGTGCTGATCGGCGAGTAGCTCCCACCTAGCGCGAGCGCGCTCTGCCTCGGCTGGCCCCATCTCGCGCGTCGAGAAATCAATCCGGCCTAGGAACCGCGCCACGCCGATGATTCCGCCGCGTCGACGGTAGCTGTCCCGCGCGTGGCGGTAAGCATCGCCCGCATGGGACACGAACTTCGGCGCGCCGTCATCCCACGTCTTCCCTGCGTGGATCGCCACCAGCGCGGGCAACTGCAGGTTCGGCCGGCGCGGCCACCGGGTGCGGATCTCGATGGTCTTGTGGCCCGCCACCAGCAGTTCGGCCCAGGGCTGTTTGACGGATAGGGCGATCACTCGGCCCGGTCCCCCTTCGCGATCCGCAGGCGAATGAGGTTCGCTAGGTTCGCCACGTCGGCGGCCTTCTGGGTGGCCGCCTCGGTGCGCGGATCGCAGGGATTCTCCGCGGCGACGTCCTTAAGCTCCACGAGGTTCAGCTTCATGCGCTCGAACAGGCGCACCAGTGGCTCCTGCCGCCAGTGCGGCATCTCTCCCTGTTCCACGGCCTTGACCTTGGAGCGCATCCGCCGCTCCATCTCCTCGCCCAGTTCTCGAATCTCATCACGCAGTCTCACTGCCATCGTCTCCCTTTCCGGGCGCCTCAGGCGCCCTGTCCGAACTCCATCGCCCAGCGCGCCCGGGCGCACTCGATCTCGCCCTCGGGGTTCAGCTCGATCCCGATCGAGCGGCGCCCGAGCTTGCGCGCGGCGATCAGCGTCGTGCCTGAGCCCACGAACGGGTCGAGCACCACGTCCGCCTCGAGCTGATCGTCCAACATCCCGCCGGCCGCCCGGGCCGGGTAGCTGAAGCCGCGTATCGCCCGCTCCGCCAGCTCGAGCGGGAAACACGCGTAGTGCGCCTGACCCTCCGGCCACCTAGTGGTGCCGACCGGGATCTCCCACACGTTGCCGACCATGGGCCGCTTCGTCTGCTTGCCGATCTTCGTGTAGTGCAACTCCCAGGGATTCCAGATCGGCCCGTGGTCGTCATCGATACCATGACTGAACCAGAACACGTGCTCGACCTTGTTGGTCATCGTCCCCTCGGCAGTCGTCGGGGGGCCGTTCGGCTTGACCCAGTAGATCGGCCGCACGAAGGTCCAGCCGATCGACTTCATCAGGCTGGGCAGGTCCCAGTCGTAGGTGTGGTGATTCCAGGTCGGGCACACCACGCCGCCGACGTTGAGCAGCAGTGCGCGGCGCGGCTTCAGGACCCGCAGCATCTCGAGCGCCACGGGCCGGAACCAGTCCCACCAGTCGTCGGGGTGTATGTGCACCTGTAAGCCCGTCTCGCCTTTCAGGTTGGGCTTGCCGTGCTTGAAGCCCCCTGACGCCTCGAGCGCCGGATCGAAGTCGGCTCCTATCTCGCGCCACTCGGTAATTTCCTCGGGCGTCGCGTCCTTCGGCCACCACGCGCCGTCCGCGTGCTGTACCAGATCGCGTGGCTTCAGCCCCTCCCTCGAGCGCTTCTTCCGGGCGTGCGGCGCCCCGATCGTCGCCTCGAGCGCCTTCTGCCGGTTCGTCCGGATGTTGTGCGCCCGGGTCGGCTTGACGAGATCTCCGAGCGAGTACTGCTCCCGCTTCCGGCGCCGATTCTCTTCCTGGAACTCCTCGCCCCGATAGCGGCCCTTGGCCTGGAGTCGCTTCGCGCACTGGCGGATGAACGGGATGTTGCTGGCCTCGCGGGTGACGCTGCCATCCTCGTCCAGGAACCGCCGATAGCGCCCGAGGTCTTCCGGCGCCCGCTGCGCTCGAGGGTAAGACGGGCTGGTCACGATCAGGTCGACGCACCCGTCCGGGAACCGCGCCAGCACCTCGCGGCTGTCGCCCTCGATGAAGCGCGGCTCTGCGGCGTCGGGCTCGTTGATCCAGTCGGAGAGCATGGCGGCCGGGGCAGCGCTCATGGCTTCTCGCCCACGAGGGCAAGTGCTCGCCGTTTGTGGCCTGGTTCAGTCCCGCTCCGCCGCCCGACTTTCCCTCGCCGACGCGGCTTCACCGCCGGCGGCTTGCCCTTCACCAGCGCCCCAGCTCCCGAGGATGCGAGGAGCGATCGCTTCAGCGCCTCGAAGGTTCCCATGCCGCCCTCCTCCAGAATCATGCAGAAGGAGTCCAACATCGAAAGCCCCTCCGGGCTCACCATCGTCACAACGTCGGGCACATTCTCCATCACCACCGTCTTGGGCTGGATCTCACAGACCAGCCGGGCGAACTCGAAGAGCAGCGAGTTGCGAGGGTCCATGACTTGACGCCTGCCCTGACGGCTGAAGCCCTGGCACGGCGGGCTGCCGAACACGCAGCCCACCTCCCCGCGCTCCATGCCGAGGATCTCTAGGATGCGGCTGCCACTCACCTGCCGCACGTCGCCCAGGATGAAGTGCTCGACCGTCCCCTGGATTCCGGTGCCCCCGACGACCGGCGGCACGATCGGTTTGCCCTCGCGCTCGGCCTCGGCCTCGGCCCCCCGCAGGGCACGATCGCAGACACGCTCCATCGCCTCGCGGTCCTGCTCCGTCACGAAGTGGAACTGGCAGGGGTAACGCCCCAGGTTGTAGGTGTAGGTGAAAGCGCAGAGCGGATCATTGTCCAGGCCGAGCAGGACATCGAATCCCCCCTGGATCATGCCCAGCGAGAAGCCTCCCGCGCCACAGAACAAGTCGACGCCAACGGGCCGGTCTCGCCGATTGGGGAGAGTCGTCGGCACATAGATCCCAGCAGGATTCGGCGACCAATCCTCGCCGAGTTCCCACTCCCGCTCTCGCAAGCCCCGGCTCACTCTCTCCCCTCCAGCAACTCCGCGGCGTCGAGCAGTCTGTCGAATGCCCCGTCCGTCATCTGCATCGGCGCGTACCTTACCACCACCACCTCGCCCCGCTCGATCAGCGCCTTGTGATCTATCACCGTACCAGTCTCGAGCGCCTCGAGCTGCAGGCAGAGCGTCGTATCGTGCGGGCAGACCCGCATCCACCGCGCCTGGACGATCGGCGGGAAGCCGAACCGCTGCGGCAGCATCACATAGAAGGCATTGCCGTCATGGCGGACCTGACCGAGTTCAGCCACTGGCCGGCGCCTCCTTCGGCAGCGCGGCGAGAACCGCTCTGCGCGCAGCGACTATGTATGCCGCAAGGACCGTCTCCAGAAGGCCGCGTCGTATCTTCCCGGTTGCCTGAATCGTGCCGCGGTCGGTGGAGACACGGACCACCGTTCCGGGCATATTGGCCTGTTGCAGGACAGCATCTACAAAGTCCGGGTCCAGGTCCACGATGCCGATGCCATGCGTCCCGCTCTCGGGCTTCCAGCTTGGCCGCAACTCGCCAGGGAATACAATGCTCCGGTCGTCAACTGGCATCAGCCTCTCCCTTCTCCATCAGAAAGGTCTCAAACACGCCGCCCCTCCAGCAGAAACTCAGCCAATCTCACCGCCCCGTCGCTCTCCACCGCCAATCCGTTGCGTCTCAGCGTCCCCAGGTAGGTTCCGAAGGTCCCGCTGCTCGGAGTCAGATGGGTGGCCTCGCCGAGCTGCTCACGCGTCATGCCTCTCCCGCCATCCTCGACCAGGGCGTCAAGCATCCGCCGCTCGCCGAGCCGCAGGTTCTTCTGCCACGCATCCAGCGTCTCGGCCGGCGTCATCGGGGTCCGGGCGCTCGCCCCGACCATCGCCAGACCAGCATCTGTGATCCGTACATCCTCTTTGCCGTTTCGCTCGATCAGGCCGTTGCGGGAAAGCTCAGTCAGGTACGTACCGGAGGTGCCGCTCTTCTTCAATCGTGCCATCGTGCGGAGTTGCGCCTCCGTCATGCTGCCGAGGTGGTAACGGGCCAGCGCCTCCAGCATCCGGCGGGCGCCGGCGCGGGGGCGGTAGTCTGTGTCAACGCTGGTGTCAACTCTGCCGGTCGAAATGCCGCGGCGGGTAGCGGGTTCGGGCGGTGAACGGCGCTCAGTCGCGGCAGCCGCTTCCGGTCGGGGCGCGGGAACATCCGGCCCTTGATAGTCCGGCTTGTCCCACCTGTTGACCAGTCCGAGTATTCGGCCACCAGCTTTGGCTAGTCTGTCCAGGTCGCCCATCTCGTCGAAGGCTTCCCCGATCTCGCTGATGGCCTGCGTTAGTTGCTGGCGCTCCCGCTTCAGCTCCTCAAATGCCCGCTGCCATTCGGCCTCGCGCCTGCGCAACTCCGCGTCGGGCAGGCCCGCGGCTGGCTTGCTGGCCACCTCCCGCTCGAGCCGCTTGACCTCGCGCTGCAACTCCACGACTCTCGAGCGCAACGTCTCCCGCTCGTTCGCCTCCTCGGCCGCTTCCTGCGGTAGGTCGGCCAGCTTCGAGAGCACCGCGCGCACCTTCTCCGGCGCCGGCGGCGGCCCGGGCTGCACCGCTCTCCCTCCGGCGATCTCGGGGTGATGGGTCTGCACCGCGCCGATCTGTACGAGGCTCAGCGCGCCAGGTATAAGCGCCGCGCCGACGCACCAGAACTGCCCGGGCCTCAGCGCCATCAACTCGCCCAGGAGCTTCCGATCACCGGCGATGCCCAACATCTCGAGGGCGCGCTTCCGGTCCACGTCGAGGAAGGTTGGCCCGACCATGACGTTGGCGCACTGGGCCGCTGCCTGCTTGCTCAGGTTGGCGAGCCGTTGGGTTGCAAGCAAACACGCGAATCCGCGCTTGCGGCCGCGCTGACACAGCTCGATCACGGCCTCCGCGGACTCGGCCTCCCCCTTCTCGGGGCAGAACATGTGCGCTTCGTCCAGCACCACCAGCGCCGGATGCCAGAGCTTCTTCGGCGAGTTCACCAGCGCTTCGAGGAACAGACGGACGAAGCGGCGCCGGTCCTGCGCCTTCAGCTCGTACAGGTCCAACACCGCGCTAACGCGCAACTCCAGCAGCCGGTGTGCCAGCAGCGCCGCGGTCGACGGGTCGGCCGCGATGTCGCCCCCCTTGCCGGCGAGCACATAGTCGAACCGCTCGCGCAGACTCGCGAACTCGCCCTCCGGATCGAGCACCAGGTGCTGGATCGAGCCGTGGGTCTGCTCGAGGATCCGCCGCAACGTCCAGCTCTTGCCGCCGCCCGAGCGCCCCTGGACGAGCAGGCGCGTCGCCACCAAGCGCGGCACATCCAGCCGCAGCAGTTTCCCGCCCTCGACCAGCCTCCCGACCTCGACCGCGTGGGCCATCAGACCTCCGTCCTCTCTGCGGCGATCGGTGCGAAGTGAGCTCCCGCAGGCTCGCCCCCATACCGCGCCAGCGGCGCTCGATCGTCGGAGTGGTACTGGCCGCGTTCGTTGGGGCACTCACCCTCCGGGCAGATGCACTCACCTTCCCACCCAAGCCGGATATGAATCAGAGCGGAGGTCCCTATGTAGGCCAACCAGTAGCGGCAGCCCCCACAGATCAACATCGCTACTGCCTGCCCCATCATCCCGACCTCCTCTGCGCCGGCAGTCGCCGGCGTCGACTTTGAACGCTCCGCTGCGTCCCGACGATCGTTCCGAGTCTCACGCCTCCGCCTTGCTGGGGTCCGGGCGCGTTCCCGCGGGGGCGAACGCCCGCCACCACGTCGTTGGCCTCCGCTCCCCGCACTTCTCGCACGGCATTCCAGGGAAGTAGAGTCGGCTGTCGGGATGTGGTGCGCCTAGTTCCCGCATACACTTTCTGCAGACGAGCCCACCAGGCGTAGCCATCACTCCGCCCTGTCGCCCTTGGCGATCCGGAGAGCGACGAAGTTCGCGATGTTCGCCAGGTCCGCCGCCTTCCGACGCGCCTTCTGACCCCCTGGGCCTTCCGGGCTAGTCGCCATAGCGGCCAGCTCCGTCCGGTTCCGTTCGAGGCTTGCGAGGAGTTCGGACAGCGGCATGAGCTTCCAATGCAGCCAGTCCCCGCTCCTGATCAGCGGGTCCTTCGAGCGCATCCCGATCTCCATCATCCTCGCGGCCGACGCCACCTCCTCGCGCAGATGGACTTTCGGCACCCGTCCCTCCGTCGTCTGTTCAGACATCCTCACGACCTCCTTGCTCTCTCCTCCGAAAGTCTCCCGCCTCGATCTCGCCCTCGGCCATTGGAACCATCTCGCAGATTCCGTAGAGGCGACTCACTACCCGATTGCCGAGGTGTTCCGCCAAGGCGTCCTCGTTCAGGTCGGTGCTAGTGATCAGAGGCCGCCGACGCAATGCACGCTCTTCGAGCAGCTCGACCAGCTCCTCTCGATCCCAGCGGCGCGCCCTCTCGGCTGCCGCACCGATATCGTCTAGCACCAGCAGGTCGACGGTCCGCATCGTTGACCGAAGCTCCTCTGCCCCGCTTCCTCGATCGCCGTCGAGTGATCGCACGATCAGGCGGAGGTAAGTCGAGAACCGCACGAATGCCCCGCTCACGCGATAGTTTCCATCAAGGACGTGGCGCAGGATCGCCGCCCCGAGGTGGGTCTTCCCGCTGCCGTTCACCCCCACGAACATGATTCCGCGCTGGGGCAGCGCCTCTGCCGCGGCCGCCGCGAATGTCCGGGCCGCCGCGATCGCGCTCTCGGTGCCGGGCTCGGAGCGAAAGGTGTCGAAGGTCATTGCCTGCAGTCCGTGAGCGAGGCCCGCTGTCTGCAGTCGGTCGCGCAGCCCCTTCCGCCTCAGCGCCTCGGCGCGCTCGAGGCTCTCACGCTCGGTCCGCGTGGCCGAGCAGCTCTCGCAGAGGCGCGGCTGCCACCAGCCGGGCGGGGAAGAGAATGGGAGCCAGGAGGCCGACACCATCGTTTCGCAGAACCCCGCAGCACATGGGCGCGGCTCCGGCGGTCGTGGCGCGTCCGGCGGCGGGCTAAGCAAGTCGGCCATGCTAGCCACCCCCCTTCCATCCCCTCGCGGCGCTGACGGGTTTGGGTTTGCGGTCCTTGCTGCCATGTACGAATCCTCCATCCCGGGCGGCCGCGAGCCCGTTCTGCATGCTCTCGGAACAGAACAGGCTCAGGCTGTGGCCCTGCTTCTGGACGAACGGGTCTTCCGAGGCGAGGTAGACGGCGAAGAGCGCGTGGGATCCGTCCCGGCCCGACGCGCCCTCACGCTTGGCGATCAGCGGGCCGCACTTGCGGGGATCGATCACTAGGCACCGGCCAAGGACACGCTTCGCCTCGTCGTGGTAGTGTTGGAGCGGGCCTTTCGTGGGCTTCCGACAGAAGGGGCAACCTCGTGAATCGGCCCCCTCTCCCTCCTCCTCTCCCTCTACCTCCTCCTCTCCCTCTACCTCAGAACGAGGAATTGACGAGAGTTTCACGAGGAATTCACGAGACGACCCCTCGCAGAAGGTGGTAAATTTCGCGAGAGACTTCCGAATTAGCGACTGCGTCCCGGGCGAGAGCCTGGCGAAGATCTCGGCCGGCGGGCAGGGGCAATCGGCGTTGCCGGGGTTGTGCACGCGTTGATAGTCCTGGTGCTTGACGACCGCCAGGTATCGCTGCCCCTGGTTCTCATAGACGAGAACAGAGGGGTCGGCGCCCGCGGCGACCCCCTCGATGATCTGCTCCACCCGCCGCACGCTCACCCTGCGGGCATTGATCTCCGTCTCCAGGAAGACCTGACCGATTTGGAGCGGGGAGAGGATGCAGAGCCCGAAATCGTCAACGGAGGCGAGGATTCCAAACCAGGTCAACTTGACCTCATAGGGCGTGGCCCTCAGCTTCTGTGAGAGCTTCTTCCAGTCCGCGACTCGTCGCCTCGCCACTTGCTTCCTCCGCTGTTTCTGCCTGTCGTCTGCGACCACTGCTTCGCCCGGCCCGGCGCCGGGTTACGTCATCTTCGAGCACCGCTTGCACATCCACGCCTTCCCTGAGTCGACCAGCGCCTGCGCCTTCTTCCGTCCGATCCGCAGATCGGCCTCACCGCCGATGAAGGCGGCGCAATTGCGGGCGTCGTGAATGGCGCCGCGCCCGCCTGCCTCGACCGAGAACGTCACCCAGTACCAGGTCCTCGCCAATATCGTCACGTTGTATCACCTCCTCTCTCATTCATCACTCGCCCTGGGCACGAAGTCCAGGGATACTTCAGCGGCCGAACAAAGCATCAGTGAGACCGGCCTGAGATCGCGCGTCTTCGGCCGCCAGCCCCCTGTAATCGCCAGTGTCCAGCGCCTGGTCGATCACGGCCTGCTTGCGCACCAGCGTCTGTGCGACCAGCGCGTCCAGGCTGCCCTCGAAGACGATGTGCTGCACCAGCACCGACTTCCGCTGCCCGTACCGATGGGACCGGTCTTCCGCCTGGCTCATGTTGCCGGGCACCCAATCAAGCTCGCCGAAGACGACATGGCTCGAGGCGGTAAGCCCGATTCCGACCCCGGCCGCCCCGATCGTGCCGATGAAGACCTGCACCTGCGGGTCGCTCTGGAACTGGTCCACCGATCGCTGCCGGTCCTCCATCCGCGTCATGTCACCGGTCAGCAGCACGCTCTTGATGCTGGCCTTCGTCAGCCCCGCCCCGATCTGATGGAGCGCATCCTTGTGATGCCCGAACAGGATGATCTTGCCGCTTGACTCGACCGCCTCGGCGACGTGCTCGGTCACGGCCGGCACCTTCGCCAGCGCCGTCTCGTGGCGCAGCCGCGACAGCTCGCTAAAGGCGGCGAAGTCGCGCCGTTGCAGACGGCTCACGGCCTCGAGGTAATCGTCCTCGCTCACCCCGGGCGCCACCGATCGCAGCAACGCGAGTTCGGCCTGCACTTGGTCGGCGGCGCCGTTCGCCGATACCTCGATGATCTGACGGACCTTGGGCGGCAACTCACTGAGCACGTCCCGCTTGAGCCGCCGCACCATTAGCTCCGCCCGCAGCCGTTGCTGCAGTTCCTCGAGGTTCGAGTCCCCGGATACGTCCCACACGAGCTTGGTGCGGCCCCGGATCTTGACTTCATTCTGATGGCCGGCGCAGTACTTGGTTACGAACTCCAACCAGTTCCAGCCCTGGGATTTCAGGATGGGCCAGAGCTCGATCGGTTTGTTGAGGATCGGAGTGCCAGTGAGGAACAGCCGTCGCCTGGCGGGGATCGGCTCGATGCCCTCGCGCTGCTTCTTTTTGTTGGCCCGCTGGCCGAACACCTCAGCGGTCCGCTGCGCGCCCGGGTTCTTCACCATGTGCGATTCATCGAAGATGGCGAGGTCCCAATGCCGCGCCCGAAGCGGCACGCGATACTTGCGCAGGATGTCATAGTTCATGATGACCATCTCGGTCTGTGGGAACGACTCGCCGGCGATCCCCATGCTCATAGGGCGAGTCAGCCAGGCCCGCGCCTCACGCCGCCAGTTCAGCTTGACCGAGGCGGGACAGACCACCAGCACGGAGCGGATGGACGGGTCAGCGTTCACGAGCGCGAGTGCCTGTATTGTCTTGCCAACGCCCATCTCATCGGCCAGCAAAGTCGTCTGATGGGCCAGGGCATAGGCGACGCCGGCCTTCTGATAGCCTCGCAGCTCCTTGCCCGCCGGCACCGGCACCTCCATCTCGGCATCCATTGCCCGCGAGGCATCAAGCCCCGTCTGGCATCCTTGCTGCTGCTGGTCGATCATGGCCCGGGCCGACGGGTCGCAGCAGTCCAGCAACTTCTCGGCGACGCGGTGATCGACGGTCCACCAGTGCTTGGCCGACGGATCCCAGCGCATGCCCGCCGCCTTCGGGATCTCCCGCTCGCGGAATGAGCAGTCGGCGACGAAGCGGCCGTTGAGATAGCGGAGGATCACAGCCCAAGCCTCCGCTGCTCCGGTCCGTATCGCCGCCCGTCGTGGAAGGTGGGGGAGGTCCCGACTTCCGGGCCGCGCGCCCCGGCGCTTAGCTGGCTGGTTACGCCTTCCACCAGGTCGGGCTTCCGACAGTCGCTTCTCGCGACACCTCCCCTATCCGCTCCGCTCCGCAACCGCTCAACCTCCGCTTCGGTCCGCGCCAGGTGCGGCGCGAGGGCCGCGTTCACCAGGCGGTACGTGGCGTTGTTGATCTTCCGCCCGTCTGCGGCCAGCTTCGTAGTGGGCTCGCCCTTGATCCGCAGACCGTATTGGCGCAGGTTGCGATCCGCCTCGCGTCTGATTCCCCTCACGTTTTCACCTATGCCCCGAATGTGGCCGAGCTCGCCGGTCGTCTTCGGCCCCTGCGATTCCAGCACGGCGACGAGGCGTTCCCAGTGCGACATGTCCGCCCAAGCGCGGCCGCGC
>Ga0307379_10002930_pt1 | contig 24903 bp, 34 predicted proteins | sample UN2MG_FD_202237 | JGI IMG/M metagenome (GOLD analysis project Ga0307379, IMG submission 202237) | Soil microbial communities from Risofladan, Vaasa, Finland - UN-2 | ecosystem: Environmental > Terrestrial > Soil > Coastal area > Acid sulfate soil | place: Finland: Risofladan, Vaasa | collected...
AACTGAGCATCCATCGAGATTCGACCCTTCACGTCATAGACGTGTTGCATGACCATTAGCCACGACGAGTTCAATCGCATGGCCAGATCAATAGCGATTACGCAGCTTCCGGGTTTGTTGCGATAGTTGACTGGCACAAGTTCGGACTGAGCCAGGGCCTGACCGTATCGCCATGCCGCCTCTATCGAGTTGGGTTCAAACCCCCGCCTGGTCATGGCAAGTTGCGTCATCGGATTAGCCAAGGTAGCCAATTCCTTTTTTGCCTGTTCATCTTTTTGAATTTCAGTGGTTTGTGTCATGGTCTTCCTGCCTTTCTTTAAGTTGATTCTAAATCCGCCTTGAGACTTGCGTTTTCTTTTTCCAGTTCGTCGATAGCGCTTTGAAGGTCTTCTCGCATATCGCACACAGGGCACTTTCGCCCCTCGTAACAGACTTCATCGTGGTTGTCGCTGCATAGGTTCATGCCGCTACTGCCTCTTTCTTCTCGGCCACTTCGATTGTCAATTCGCTCATGCCCTTCTCGGCGTACAGCTCGATCACCTGTGACTTCGCTTCCAGGGGCAGGGTCAGACTCTCGGCGTGGTCGATGAAGAGCGGCACGCTGAGGCCGTAATGCTCCGACAGGACGTTGATGACATCGACGCCGGCCAGGATCTGCTGCCCCGTACTCATATCCGGGTACGGCACACCGTTGAGCATCGCCTCACAGGTTTCGTCAATGGTGCCATTGAGCCGATAATCGAAGAGTTTGAACTGAACGTGCGAGAACAGACCGTTGACCGCCGTTTCGATGAGCCGACTCTGCGCGGCCTTGTAGTCGGCAAGGTCGGCCAATTGCCGGTCACACTCGGCAATCTTCTGAGCGAGGTCTTTTTCTTTGGCCTCCAACTCCGCGATGCGGGTCTTGTCGGCCTTGGCGCGGTCGGCCTGGGCCAGGGCCGCGTTGACGGCATCGCGTTCTCGCTGGGCTTCATTCTTCCGGCTCTCGATAGCATCCAGTTGTTCGGTGACGGGGGCGCCGATTTCGGCTTTAGCCTTCTCGATCTGCTCGGTCAGTTTGCACCACTCGGCATCCTGCGTCATATCCGGCTCGGGCCGATTCAGAATCGCTGCGTCAATTTCGGCGACACGCTTCCTGCCGGCATCGCACGCGGCCTGGAATTGCTTGTACAGTTCGGCGGCTTTGGTCGAGAGTTGCCGTTTTTGTAATTGGAAACCGTCAATCTCGGCAGAGCGGTGTTCGACAGTCTCTTTCAACCTGTTAGCAGCCTCTTCGAGTTGGTCGTGTTTAGCCTGTTGTTCGGCTTTGTTGTCTTCGAGCTTGGCCTTCGGGAGCTTCTGGCCGCAGGCGTAGCAGACCGAGGCGATGTTGACCTTATCGATGGCGTCAATTTCGCCCCGAGTCCGTTCAAGGTTCTGCTGAACCTGATTCAACTCATGCTGAGCCGTTTCGATACTGGCCTCTATCGACTTAATCTGCCGATGCAGGGCGTTAATCCCCTCTTCTTTGGCGGCAAGCTCATCATTGATTCTGGCCTTCTCGTCACGGAGGGGCTGCGTCGGGTCCTGCTCGGCCCTTACGATGCTCTCGCGGTGAAGGCGCTGAACAGTCAGGTGGTTCTCGGCCTCCATTCTCGCCTGCCGGTCTTTTTCTTGACCAAGAAGAATGTTTCGGTCACTATTGAGACTCTGAAATGTTTGCGTGATATTCTGGCGTTTAACTTGGAGTTTTGAGGTCTCCTGCTCGGCGTAGCCGTTCATGGCACGGCGGATCTCGTCGATGCGCGGGTTGATTTCGTCCCGCTCTTTGGTATGCCGCACCTTCCGATCGTGCAGAACCTTCCCGTAGTCATTGTAGGACCGGCCATTGACCGAAACCAGCAGGCTCTCGAAGCCCTGGGGCTTGGCCACCGTGCCGGCGAAGGTCAGCAGCGTCCTTCGCCGTTCGGTGTGGTGGAGCTTGGAGTTGAAGTACGACAGGTCGGCCAGCATCTTGAACGTCTCCTCGGGAATCAGCGAGTCGATGAATGCTTGGTATTTGCCGACCGTCATGGGGACCTCATTGACCCAGCATAGCGTCTCGTAGCCCTTGAACTGGTCTTTGACGACCTTCTCGTGCTGCTCTTTGCGGAGCGTGTGCGTCTGACCGTTGGCGGCAATCGTCGCTTCGGACATAACGACCAGGCCCTTGATCGCATGGTTGTGCTCATCGAGCGGCCTGACCTCGAAGTCCTTGCGCCAAGTAGAGTCTTTACCAAATAACGGCCAGAGCCAGCCATCATAGAGCGTTGTCTTTCCGATTCCGTTCTCGGCGTGAATCCGGGCGTTCTGCCCATCCAATGAGACTTCAAAGCGCCGGAGTCCCTTGAAGTTTTCCAACGTCAGATTGAGTAATGTTAGTGTGTCCATAGTGTTCTCCTTTCTCAGACCGTCCAGAGCCACACCGTGACGCTAAGCAGCCCGATCAACAGTTCCTTGAGTTCTCGTTTCATGGTTTCTTCGCCTCTATCGCCGCCTTAACAATGTCAACGAACGTCCATCTTCGGACTTTCAGAAACGGTCCCTTATGGTGAGGATCGCTGTAAATGCGCCGCGTGATCGGGTAGAGATTGTAGAGCCAGAAGCGCAAGGGTTCGTGACTTTGATAGACGGTCAGTTGATAGTGCGTCTGCGCGACCTTCTCAGTCAGTTCCATATCGTTCTCGAAGGCCAAGTCCGAGGCTTCCTCAAACGTGTCGGTGGAGATTTGACGCCTGCGGTCTTTCTGCCGTCTAACGTATTCGCGGTGTTCTCGGAATGCGTCGCCCATTTCAGTCATGGCATCACCTGCTCCTCGCAATCTTTACTTGCAGATATGGTTCGGTCATGGGTTTACTCCCAGCCCTTTCTTGGCCAGAGCGATGGCGGCGTTAACTCCTCCAATCGCCCTTGCTAATTTATCGCGCATAGTCTGGGTATCGGATACACCGATACTTTCGGCTATGCCAGCGAGATACTCTGCCCGATTGACCAGTTGGCGGCAGAGGGCTTCCAACTCTCTTTGTCTCTTGCCGATGCGTTCCTCGATCGCGGAAGCGGATTCGGACCAGTTATCTATGAGATCACATGAACCACAATACTCACTACCCGAGTCGCCTTCGTGAACGCACGTGTCACATGTATGATGATTCAGTTCGCTGTTCATGGTTCAATCTCCCTTCCGTCGCCGTCGAACGCCAGTGGCATGAAGAAAGCCGCCAGCATCACCAAAATTGTCTTTAGTAGTTTCATAATGTCCCCCATGGGTTTACTCCCAGCTTCTTCGCCTCGGCCAGGTCGATATCGGCGACCAGTTTTTGATAAACACAGCCGCTTGTGATTCGACCATCGCCATTGTCGATTAGTTCTAAACATTGTCGGACCGCCTTGCAGTCGTCGAGCAGGGCCGGGGCGGCTTGTTCCAGGCGACAGGCCGGGCAATCGGAATAGAAGGGTGTGTCGCCGACTTTGTGGTTGTGCTCCATTTCGTTTCTCCTTTCTATGGCCCGGTCTATTTCTTTGCTGACAATATCGCTATGTTCACGTTGAGTTCAGGGAGATTATAGACTGTCTCATCTTCTGCAATCTTGACCGTACTGGTACTCCATTCCAGGATGTCTTTCATCCGAAGTTTCTTATTACCCGTTACCGTTCTTGCTTCCTGAAGGATCGCTCGTTCAAGGTCTCTCATTGCCATATCGTTTCTCCTTTTCTAAAGGCCGGGCTGGGGCTCCGTGCTCATTGTTCCAATTTGTCCATCAATTCTCTGACTTCTTGCTGCTCTGGTATTCCACCGAGATCGTCTGCTAATTCATAATCCAAGTCCGTTGAGACACACGCGATTTCTAAGAGATACAAAGCCGTAGTTATTAAGTCTTTTTCTCGTTGGGTAAGGTTCATTTTCGTCCTTTCAAAAGCCGGGCGTGGGGCTCCATCCCCGCCAGCCTGTTCGAGGCGGCTGTTCGTCCGTGTCACGTGCCCGGCTATTTACTTTTCAAAAGCCCAGACCCCCATGCCGAGGCGCAAGGGCCGGGACTGAACATCAAGATTGTTGCGGTATTTGCTCGGCCACGACCTCAGAGAGAATCTCGATGAGACGCGCACCAATGTCAGGTACGCGATCTCGGTATTCTTGTGGGATTTTCAGAGCATCTGCGCACTCACGACAGATTTCGTAATACAAGTGTGCGCTAGAATAGGCGTCTGCGTTCACAGTGAGAGGAACCCAACCTGTGGGCACATTCGAGGATTGACCTGCCTTCTGTTCTGCCAACTTTCCACATTTGTCGCATTTGTGAATAATCATGTTCTGTCCCTTTCGTAATGAGGTTGTCAAAGAAGCCGAATTTTCCGATTCGTTGACGACCAGAATGTATAGTGGTAGGTCAGAGGCGTTCGTTGTTCTTTACGCAAGACACGTACTGTCTCTGGCCCAACTGTGCCCAGACAAATCGCAGGACTACCGATGAGTATGCCGAACTGCGCGTACGCCTTTTCAGTTGCCTCTAAAATATATCCCCATTGGTACATTGATTTATCCATTCTCGTTTTCCTTTCAAATATGTGGGGCCACAGACTTTTGGTCATCCATGACCCCACTGCGGAGGAGGTGATGAAAAGCTGATGATATGGCGGGTGCCGGGATCGAACCGACCTAATCGGCTTATGAGACCGCCCAATTCACCAGAATTGTAACCCGCGAGCAATGGTATCGGCTGCCTCTCACGCCGTTTCCAAATTTGCATTGATCCACCCCAGCAATTCGTCACATTTGAGAAACAGTTTGTGCCCGAGCCTGTAGAACCGGATGCCGTTGCCGGGCTGCCGCCGCCAGCCGTAAATGGTGGTTTTCGGAATCCCTGTGACCTGGGCGGCTTTGCTGACCGTAATCAGGCCCCCGGGGTTCATCTCAGCCGGCAACTGAATGTAGGCTCTCTGCCGCATTTTCTTCTTGACTTCTCTGTCTGGGTGGTAGATACTTGTCGAGAATGGCACGGAGGGCCGCACTAAAATTCCCATGGAGCTGGTACTCGGGGCTCGCATACAGCCGTTGCAGAAGATCGGGTTTCAGCGTGGTTTGCAGCAATTGCAACTTTGGTCTTTTGGGTCGTTTCTTGGCCATGATGGCCTCCTATAGTGAAATTATAAAGTTTTATGACCGCATCATAAAGTGTATCGGCCATTGTGTCAAGGGGATTTTATGAAATTTTCAGAGAATTTTTTGGGACTATCATAAGTGGCGGAAGGTGAAAGGGTTATGTAAGATGAATTTTATGGCTGAAAAAGAAAAAAAGCCGGGCCAGCCCAAAAACGAATACTACTTCGGGGGTCCGGTCCCCAGGGATGTTCAGGAACGCTTAGAGCCGTGCCGCGACCGCGGCATGTTGAACCAGACGATAGCCCGAAAACTGGCCTATCTCTGGCTGGCGTTGCCGGAAGAAAAGCAGAATCAACTCTATTTCAGCAGTATCGACGCGGACTTCGACTTGCAGGACCAGGCCACCGCCGACCTGTTGGCGTTAGTCGATGAAGTCATTGTGGGAAATCTGCTGGCGCACTTGCCGGAAAGTGCAAAGCTCGCCGAATTCTATGCCGCCGCTCAACGGCCCGCGTCAAAGCAACGAGGTAGGTAGTCTCGTCCTCGGCCAATAATGCCGTCAGGCGCCGCATAGTTTTGATTCTGGTCGCTGAAAGTAGAATCGTGGCTGGACCCGAACGATCACTGCGAAAACTTTTCATTCTAGGCTCCTATCTGGGTAGTCCAGCCCTCCTATTTGATGAATGTACCAACAGACATGGAAAATGTAATGGTGATGGTGGCAAATTATTCTTGAGAGCAACCGCCTCTTCGAAGGTCGTGACATGCGGGTCGCGTTTGGGGCGCGTTTGCAGTCCACGTATGCGACGTATGCAACTTTGGCCGGCTACCCTGAGTGGCGATTCTGGCTCAAAACCGCGTTTTTACGCTTACGCCCGTAGCTCAGTAGGATAGAGCGTCGGTTTCCTAAACCGAATTTTGAGGCTTTAAGTAGTTGCAGTTGAAAGACTTAGTAAAACATGGGTCGCGTTTGGGGCGCTTTTGGAGGCACTTTGGAATGAAACGAATACGCATCTATAAGAGGCCGGATCGTCCGGGCTGGCACGTCAGTTGGCGAGAGGACGGCAAGGAACACAAAAGAAGCTTCCCGAACAAGAAGCTCGCCGACCATTACGCCCAGGTGAAATACGCGGAGCTGAACAGCGGCGTCTTTCGCTCCGTCATCGACATGGCTTGGCCGGATCTCGTTGCGGAGTACGCCCGGACCTACGATGTCCGGCGACTGACGCCCGCGGCCAAATATGAGGGAACTCTCACGTTGAGGCATTTTGCAAGCCTGGTTGGCCCTGTGAGCTCTCAAAAGATTAGGCAGGGTATAATTGATGCTTTCCTGTTGGCCCGTATGGAGGCCGTGGGTGAATGGACGCTAAATAAAGAGATTGCGAACCTTCGGGCCTTTCTCCGGTGGGCCAAGAAACGCCGGTATGTCGGCGGCGATTTGGAAGTCGAGAAGGTCAAGGCCACGCCCCGGCTGGTAATGAGCCTGACGGACGCCCAGGTGCGAAACCTGCTGATTGCCGCCCGGAACCGCAGCGACTGCTGGTACGTGAGGGTCCTCTTGGCCCTAACCACCGGGCTTCGAAGCAAGGACATCGACCGCCTCAGCGTCCAGGACATCGACTTCGAGAACCACGCCGTCCTTACGCGGTCGAAGAAAACCCGCAAGGCGATGGCGGCCCGGCCGCTGCACTCCTTCATTGTCCCGGTGCTGGCCCGCTATGTGGCCGAGTTTCCAGCCGGCCAGGTCGGGCTGCTGGCCGGCGACTCGAATACGCACAAGAAATGGAAGGCAATCCGGCAGCGGGCGGGACTGCCGGATCTGAGGTTCCACGACTTGCGCTCCGTGTTCTCGACCGCCCTGCAGGCGCGAGACGTGCCGCTGTCCGTCGTCCAGACTCTGCTCGAACACAGCTCGCCGGCGCTCACGGCGAAGACCTATACGAACGCAGACCCACTGCTGGCACCCGCCGTTGAGCGATTGCCCGTCGCGCAGTGGCTTGAATCCCTTTAGATTAGAGAGGAAAGGTGTTTACTATGTACAGAACAATAATTGTCGCGTGTCTCCTGCTGGCGTGCTGCTCAGGCTGCGCGTCCATCTTTTGCGGGGACCATAAGACCGTGAACATCAGCAGCGACCCCCAGGGTGCCGACTTCGAGATCGCCACGCCAGGCGGGAGGGTTATCGAAGCCGGTCGAACACCGGCCAACGTCACCCTCAAGCGGGGCAGAGGCTACTTCCAGGCCGGCGATTACACCATCCGTCTGGAGAAAGAGGGCTATGAGACGGCCGAGCGCCCCATAGCCCAGGGCTTCGAGACGGGCTGGTACTTTGTCGGCAATGGCGTGTGGATGGTTCCGGGCTGGGTGATCGGCTGGCTGGTGGTGGACCCGGCGACAGGCGCCATGTGGACGATTGAAGATGTGTACGTCAAGCTCAGGCTGAAGTCTGGCGGTCAGACTCAGGCAGGTCCGGGAGTGAGGTAATTTATGGCCCTACAGAAATGTTTAGATTGCGACGGCCAAGTCAGTGATAAGGCGACGGTCTGCCCTCATTGCGGACGCCCTACCGCCAGGGCGATTCGCAGCAAGCGGCTGGCGTCGGCGGGCCGGAGCTTGCTGATGGTCGTGGCGATTCTGTCTATCATTCCGGCCGTCAAGATTCTCGGCCCTTACGGGTTGATGGTCCCGGCGGTGCTGACGGTGCTGACATTCTTGACCAAAGAGTGAAGGGCTTCTGTAGCTTGATCGCAGGTGATACCGCATTGGCCAAGCAGACGGGAGAAGTTGACGGTCATATTCTCGATGTCGGAGTCTGAGTAATTCATTGTGTCCACACCCCAAAAGACCAGGTTGCGTCGTATTCGCTCAATCGCTCGCCTCCGACGCCAGAGGTTCCACTGTTTTCTGAGCTTAGCTATAATGGTTCGCATGGGTTTCATTGTACCAACTCCTTATCGCTTTGGTGAAGCGGTTAAAAGCCCCGGCCCCCGGGACGCGCCAAGGGGGCGGGGCCGGTAGAAAGCCTATTCACTTACGCGACACGCATACTCGCGCGTCAGATTACGTCCGTGCCACGCCTGCGTGACTTGCAGGCTCTTGCGCTCGATTTGGGCGTCACACTCCTCGCACTGGCCTTTGTGCACCCGCACTGCGATTTGGGCATCTGGCATCAATTTTTCCGCGCGCGACACAGCGGCATAATCCGCCGCCGTCCACTCGTCGCAATATTCGGCCTCGAATACAGACCGATGGTCGCAACAATCCTCATCGTGGTCGATGTCCTGGGCCTGGAGTCGGTCATAGCGAGGCCAGCGGGCCTGATCGCCCATCGCCGCGAATACGTGATCGTGGACGATGGTGTTGATTTCGGCCGCCGGCAACCGTCCCAGCTCCAGCCGTCCGAGCTGGGACTCCGTGCCGATCTCTCGCACCAGCGCCTCACACGCCTCAGCGTAGAGCCGCTCACTTTCCTTTTTGGCAGCCTCCTCCTCGGCTCGTTTCCGCTCGCGCTCGGCATGCTGGTCGATAACCGCCTGGATCGTAGCCTGATTCTGGGCCTCGAGCTCGGCCGTCCACGCCGCATATTCGGCGGCGCACTCCTCCGGCAGATATGCCACGTCCATGTCTGGATTGACCAGATTATTGACGTATCCACCTACGGCTTGCACATACTGCTGCCCCTTCCTCACGCGCCGCTCGCGCAGACCGGTCACGGCTCGCTCTGTCTGCTTCTGCCTGTATGCTGCAGCATCGACCTTCTGCTCCGCCCGCTTCGCCAGGGTGGCCTGGATGACTGCCCGTACCGCCTCCAGGTCCGCCGTCGGTACATAGAGCGAACTGCCGTGACCGCCCGCGAAATAACGGGCCCGGCCGTCCACACCGGGCAGCTCATCCGCGAGTACCGCTCGCTCCTGCTCCGTGAGGGATTCGAGCCACTCTTGGGTTAGCTCCAAATCCTGCGGTCCGTGAGTAGTCGAGTTGCGGCGGATTGCGTCGGCTGCTGATACATTGACTTTTACGTACATGATACACCTCTTTCTCCGGCCATGCCGGAATTTGCCTCTCGGCCATGCCGAGGGCGTAATGTGGTTGTGATGTCACACAAGGCCCCGGGCCGGAGTCGAACCGGCGAGCCGGACGGGGCTGGCAAATGCTTAGTCACTCACGCGGATACGGATATGCCCGCAGAGTGGGATGCACAGGGCGACCAGTGGGATGGCGCGAGCAAAAGTCGCTAAATGCTTCCTCGGTGAATGGCAGGACTTCTGTCGCAGCGTCGCTGCAAGCGCGGGAAATGCGGCAAATCTCATCGTCGGCCAAGTCGCCCATCACCGCGTTGACCTGCGTACAGGTGATCAGAATAGTCCCGGTGGGCGTGGCGGACATTACCATACGTTCATTTCGATTAGCTTTCATTTTGCTACCCTTTCGATTTGAGCATTATCGCTCAATGCTCTGAGCGGGAGTCGAACCCGCAAGCCGCTCAAACGTCGAGCAGCTCCCGGCAGAGCGATGCGTTTTGTTTTTCACTTACCGCGATGCCGTCCCGGTCCCGCTATCAAACGTCCGCCGGCTCAAGCGTGGCCGACCCGTATGACAGCGCCGTGAGCCGAGGTCTCGGCTCGTCGTGGCGTGCATCTCAGAATTCGAGGCTTGCGATTTGTTTCGCTTCTCGGGTTCACCAGAGCGTGTTTTGCTATGGCGTTTGCCCTACCGGCACCCGTAACTCGGACCTGACCTCTTTGCTTCCTTTTGGCCCCGTGTCTTATTAACTTTTCAATTGATCATTTATTCTGTATGTATTATCGACTATATCTTATGGTTTGTCCATAAGATTCTATGAAATATCTATAAAATAAGTGCTTTCCGACCCTAAGTCTTTGTAAAATCAAGGGTTATGAACGCCAGTATTTTGCCCAAAAACCCATTATTTTTTGGCTATCTGACGGCAGGGGCAACGTTTGTGATTGTGTTAGACGGACTGCAAATAAGCGGACCTGTTCTATGAGCGGTTCACCGTTTGTCTTAGCCACGCGCCAGCTTCAAATCGTAGGCCCCTGGCTTGGGCAGGGCTGGCCAAACGCCATTCGGGATAGGGAGAAAATGGTCAGGATGGTTTCCGGGCCAAATCGATGCTTAGAGCGGCCAGAATTCTGGCCAGTAAGTCAGCCTTCATCTCGGTGCGGCCAGACAGAAAGTTGTAGATTGCCACCTGTCCGCAACCGACCTGGGCGGCGAGCTTGGGGACGCTCATCTTGCGGGCGTCGAGGGCTGTTCGAATCGTCTTGCGAAAATCAATCTTTGTCATGCTTGCTCCAAAAACCCCGGCCCGGCGGCGCAACGGCACACCGGGCGGGGTTAAAAATCTATTGTAGGGTTGCATCTTCCATTTTGGATTGTGCGATTAGCAACCGAGCCTCATGCCTCGTTTTGCATGGAGGATTGTCCCATGCCCGGCGAACACCATCAGGGCCAGTGCGAATAACCCGCCAATGCCCGGCATTGTCTTGTTGGATTTCGTATCGGGTTTGTTGTCGTTTTTCGTACTCGTTCATTTTCCTACCCTTTCTTTCTCACTGGTTTCATAACACCCGGCCCGGCGGCGCAACGGCCAACCGGGCGGGTAGAAAATGCTCAGTCATCGAGTGCCTGTTCTTCCGCGCCCTCGCGGCTGGCATACCAGCGGGCATATGCTGTCATACGGTTGCCGATGTACCAATCATCAGGGATTAGCCAATAGCCCGTTACCATTTGCTCATCATCTTCGAGGATAAAAATACCATCTTTGTATTCTTCCATCGTGATTTCTGCGGCTGCCTTAATCATTTTCCTACCCTTTCTTTAGAGTTTTGATTTACAGTTTACGTCATGCAATTTTTGGTCGAAGGTGTCGGACGAAGCAGTCACAGGCTGATTTTGTCGTCCGAGCAGTGCATAATCGTTGATAGGCTCGTTCGCAACGGCGACATATATTATTTGTTGTCTCGGTTTGTTGTTTCGTTTCCATTTTCTACCCTTTCATTGTGCCCTCGCGGGCGACCATAAATCGGTTATCTACTATATCGTCAAGTGTATAGCCTGTACGATAGTTTGTCAATATGTTTTTTCTGAGATTTTGCAGAAATAATTGAAAATGTCGCGTATTGAGCTAAAAACGTGGATTTTCAGGAAAGATTTTCTATGCGTAAAATGGCGTCGTTTTGGGGCGACGCTCGATTTGTGATTAGGGCAGAGGGCAGAGGGCAGAGGGCGGGGGGCCTCAGTTCCCGCCCTTGCCACATGGGAAAGAAACGATGAAGATGTCGAACAGCAGAATAATGGTCAGCCTTCAACCGGCGTTGCCTCATCAGTAAGGCCGACCGAATCGTTGAACGTGCAGAAGACATTTCTGACGACTGTTCTTGCATCAGTAAGGCCGACCGAATCGTTTATGACAAACGCACGGGGAACCGTAAGGTCGTACTGCTGCCAGGAATCATATCCGGCACGGACAGCATAGAGCACGAAGCGGAGCTGAGTTTGCAACCCGCCAAAGTCGGACAGCTCGTGGGCCTCTGTGTATTCGTAAGTTGTCCCCGTGATCCCCGTCTCTGTGTGAACCCGGATATTGTCCGCGGCGTAGATTTTCAGCGTATAGGTGACGCCGGATTCCGGCCCGATGCCGGCGGCGTCATGCTCGACCAGCTCGGTAATCTGCTGTGTGCGGTCGCGGTGAGTCCAGGTCAGCGTAGGCTGGCCCGTGAAAGTCGAAGGATAGCTGACTGTGTTGATTTTCAGGTTGCCCGGCGGATAGGGCCGGATGGCCCGGCTGTTGAAGGCCGTCGCGTTGTCGATCGGCGCCGAGGCTTCGGCGAGCTGGCCCTTGCCCGTGCGCGGGCAGACCTTGACGCCCGGCGTGTCGGTTGCCTCGTACTGTTCAGCCCCGATGTAATTGGCCGAGCCAAGGAACCAGATGCGATCGGTTATTGAGTGCGCGGTTGGCACTGTATCGAGAACCCCTCGTGCCAAGGTCACGCGGCTGTTGGCCGTATCGACGGCCGTCACCTTGACGATCTCACTCCCCACCATCGCATAGGTATTCACGGCCACTTGATCCAGGTTCACAATGTTGGCTAGGTCAACTATCTGGTCCACCGCATTCAACGGCATAGTCTCGGCCAGCGTGGCCGTTGGCGTGAAGGTTCCGCGCCCGTCGCTCACGAAGGGATCGGACCCGGACGGGCGAATGAACGCTTCGTAGTCCAGGGCGTCGCTGCTCGGTTTTTGAGCGGCCACCATGAGCCAGCCCTGGTCGCCGTCGATAATCTCGGGATCTGGCAGGCCTATCTCGACCACCAAGCTCCAGAACGGCGCCTCGACCAATAAGCGATTCGGGGCCACCGCCGGTTCCGAAACCGGGTCCGTCCAGCCCGTACCCGGCGGGGCCGAGAAAATAGCATCATGTGTCCTAAAAACATCCTCGACGCAATGCAACGTGACCTTGCCGTCTTCGAGCGTGCCAAAATTAGTGTCGATAACGCGCACGACAAGCTGGACGATGCGGTGGGCTGCGGAACTGATTTTGATCACATCGAAGGGCCGCAGGTGCGCCATGGTCCGTTTGCCTTTGATTGTCATCGTCGCCAGCATCGAGGTTACAAGTTGCCGCTCCCTGGCTGCAAGTTGCCCGCCGAGAACGGGCTTTGTGACGGCGAAGAAGTCCCGCTCCAGCGGAATCGACTTGCCGCCCTGGATGTCCATGACCGCAATGTCGTGATCGGGAATCGCCGTGACCGTGTTATTGAGCACGTCCGTTATGCGCACGTTCACAACGTCGGGGATCTCGCCGTAACACTCGCGGCCGAAATTCTCGACGGCGTCGATGTCGGACTCATCGAAACTTTCAAGCTCTCCCACGACCTCTCTGGCCAGTCTGAACACGAAGAGCCCGGTTTCGGGGTCTTGATAGATTCGACCGTTGATCGTCGTCAGCACGTCCCGAATCAAATCCTCGATGCTCTCGTTTGCATCGTACCAATGGCGACTCACGCCGAAGCCTTCCGTGTGCAGCGTATCGGCCGCCGCCAGCCATGATGTACTGTCGATGAGACTGTCCGAATACCCTAAGCCCCACCTGGTGTTTGTATAGCACTCGCGTAAAACGTGGGCCGCATTCAGGTCCCCGCTGATGTCCGCTTTGTCTTTGTACCATTGCGGCGAGCCGTCATCGAGGATATCCGTGCGCTTCAGCAGAAAGCTCCACGGTTTCGGGTATTTGGACGTGCCGATATTGACCTGCTTGAGAATCGCCCTGACCAGCCCGCGGCCGGCGCTAATGTCTGCTCCCAGCTTGGACGCCAGATAAGCGTTGACGGCTTGGCTTGAAGCGCCGTATTCGATATCAATACTGCCGACGATCCCGCCCTCGCCGTCCTCGCCACCGAACAGGTTCGGCAGGTCGATAGTGATTGAAGTCTCGCCATCGTCGGCCAACTCGGTCGGATCATCCGGGTTCGGCCATGCGACCTTGTCGGCCGCGCGAATCTGTTTGACGCCATCTATAGGGCCGTGGCAGAGCTTAAATTCCACCCCTGCCGAATAATGATAGCCGACCGTCTGATAAATCGGGTTATGCGAGCCCTTGTGCCCACCCATGCCCCATTTCCAGTCGAACTTTTCCCCGACTTTCTTGCGAATCGCTCGGGTCGAAATATCCCCCCACCACGCAACGGTCGGATTCGACACGAACTTCGGCGTCCCGAAGATCACCCCGTATGGCCGGCCTTCCTCGATTTCAGGCCACTCAAGGTTCGATGGTTTGGCATTGGGAATCTTCGGCTTTTTCTTCATCGCCTCGGCCAAGGCAAAGCTCACCGTCGCCGTCACGATCGTCCAGAACAGATAGGCTAAAATAGCATCCATAACAACCTATATAAGGGGGCTGCCCGTAAATGGGTTCTTCGTCGGCAGGAACTCGTCGCCGCCATAGTTGACTTTATTGGCGAATTTGATGCTCACGCACGTAGCCGGTGTATGATCGCATCCCGCGTAGGCGGTAAAGCTGTCGCCTGCGGTCAGTCCTGGAATCGTCCGCGTCAGCGTCACGTCGTTGCCGGTATGCGCCGTAATCATCCGTTTGGCTCCGCCGCCGACGAATTTGCCAGCCTTGAACCATCCGGGTGTTTTCGTCCCGAACGTCGTACTGGTAACGACCAGGCCGACGACGGAATCGACTGTGCCTGCGACCATGTATGATGTGGAGTTAAGTCCGCACCACGCATCGTAGAGGGCATGGTCGCAGAGCCGCTGGCACTGTCGCCGCCGCCCTACCCGAGATATGCTCGATGTCCGCGGCGTGGCCACCAGCGTCGGCACGCCGTCCTTATCGAACTTGACGGAAGTGAACTCGCCATACCACCACGTGACAAAATCCGGCTCGTGCCCGCGATAGATCGTTACCCATGTCCGGCCCTCAATCGGTCCAGGGACGAGCCGGGCCGCAAAGGCGTTATCGCGTGAGAGCTGGAACGTCATATCGTTTTTCTTGTGATTGTCCGTGATCCGCAATTCCGACCGCTTACAGGGTTCCAGTGTGTAAACATAACTGCCATAGGTCACGGCCAGCCCGCCGGACGTGATCCTGCAGTGCGTCCCCAGATCGTCGGCCAAGTGGTACAACTCCACCGGCCTGCCGGACGCCACACTTTGTTCGCTCGTCAGGTAGCTCATTGCCGCGGCCCTCGCAATTTGTACAGCGTCTCGTCAATGACTTCGAACGTCCTGATCATAAGCACCCACGTCAAGGCTATGGTCCACCCGAAGAGCCCCGCCAGTATCAAGCTCAGATTGAGTATTCGCTTCATGCTTTCACCGCCTGCCAGTCTAATTGACAGCGGTTCTCATGTGCCGCTGTCCAGACCAACTCTACGTCGTCAGCGGCCAGACAGACCTTGTCGAGGAAGCAGATCACGCAGTCGCCGGGCTCGACGGCCACATCGAGATCGGCGTCAATCGAGACAATCTCTTCACTGCCCGAATCGACAATGCCAGTAATCTCACGGTAGAGCTGCGTGCCATCGGGAAAGATAAACGCCAAGTCCGTCCGAAGATCGTTGACACCCATATTGTCCGCAAGCCCGATATTGACGATGTTGAAGCTGGTATCGGATGCACCGAAGCCCTCGGCGAGGCTCAGATCGTTCTTGTACGTAGGAATATAGACCGTCCCCTGCCGGCCATAGAGTGAGTGCAGGAACAACCGGAACTGCCAGCACGCCGCCTTCGTGTCGTTGTAGAACAGGTGGGACTGGAGCCGGATATTGAATTCGCTGTCGCTGAAATACTCGAAGTCCCCCGTCTCATAGTCGGTAACTTCCATGTCCCCATCGGAGCTTTTCTGCTGTGTGGGATCGACCGGGATACCCTCAGTAAGGACGGCCAGCCCCTTATAGGTGACGGCCGGCGTATAGCCGGTCAGTTCGATGTTATCCTTGACGGCGAAGAACGCCTCGATCATAGCCGGGCCGCTGCTGTGAATCTGCCGCGTTACAGGCGCGTGCATCTGCGCTGTTCTGCAGGGCATGATAACCTTGCGGCCCGTGAAAGTGTTTTGCACCGGCGAGGACAGCGTAAGACTATCGGCGGCGACTGTCTCGACCTGTACCACTTCGGCCAGTGTTGACGACTGCCAAATGACGGCCAGACCCCCATCCCTAAAATCGGCATTGGTCGTATCGACGCTAATCACGGTATCCTCTGCCGTGATCGTCGCCGTATGCACGACCATTTCGGACCATATCGGTAATCCCCATGCCCGCTTCTGCCAGGAGAACAGCGCGGCGTCCAGAGCCGCCTGCTCCTGGTCGGTCTCGATGAGCAACGGGAATTTGAATTGTTGTCGCGGCGCTTGACGCAGACATATACGCTGCAATGAGCCGTCCTTGCTCGGCAGAGTATTCGTCAGCCATTTTAGGTGTTCGGTCAACGGCGATTGCGGACGCCACGCGAACAGAATCAGCCGCGTGCCCGAGATCACGACGACGGGCTCGTTGGCGTCGGCAAAATTGAAGGTGATACTGCCCTCGAACGTCGCGCTGCCCTGGAGCGGTAAGTCCAGCGTGAAGATCGTATGGCCGAGCGGAGCCAGCTCAAAAGGCGGCGTCTCGCCGCTCAGCTCCCACTCGTCGCCGTTAAACTCGATGATCTCCGCACAGGTCTTCGGGACGAAATAGGCGTTCCAGACTAAGAGCTCTTCCTGGAGCGGAGAGATAATGGCGCCGAAATTCAATCGCATGGGGTCCACGTGAATGCGATAGTAGTAATCGTCAACGAACGTAAGTACCTTGATACCCACATACCCGTATTCGATTCGTGCTATGGGAAGTTGATTGTCCCACTCGCTCTCGCCGAGAGGAAGGACGGATTCTAAGGCGCAGATATCGACGGGACTGACCTCGGTATTGTCGGCAATCGTCGCCGAGCAGCGAAGCGTATCTTCGACAAACATGCTGGGCTGAAGGATACAGTTATAAGCCGTCATCACACGACCTTCTTAAACGCAAATCCGGCGTATAGATTCACCGGCGTGTCATTGATTCCGTTGTTGTGAAACACAAGCCATGTTTCGTCGCCGTAAGTCAGCTCTTGCCCGGGGTCGTATTGCGTGACGTTCAAGCACCGCACGCCGGACGGCCAGCCGATGAGCGAATAGTTCAAATCGGTTCGCTTCAAAAATACATAGGCCGGCGCCATCGCTGCCATCGCATTGTACGCACTGGGCGACTTGGCATAAAACATCGAGCAAAACGCCCGTTTGCTATAGGTGCCGAAGGATGTGTTCGGCGTTGCGCGTTGACCCGACACGCAGGAAAACGCAATCGGATATTCGGCGGTTTCACTGCACCGCCTCCAGCTTGCCACGCTGTCGGCGTTTACATAAACCGCCCCCTGCACCAAATCATACCCCGCGTATCCGCTCAATGACAAGTATCTCGGTACGTATTGATTCTTATAGTCATACCCCGTCCAATCTTTGGCCGGCTCGCCGCTGCTCATCGAGGCCGTAAAGAATTGCCCGCCCGTAAACGTCCCCTGCTTCTCCAGCAATCCGAAGGACATAAACTGGAATTTGCCCGATGTGATTTCAACGACAATGCTCACTGTGTCATTGACGCTAAAGAAGTAATAGGACGGAATGGCGGTCAGGGACACCGGCGAGATCGCGCAGGCGTAAGATTGACTCGCGGCGTTTTGACCGTATCCGGGCTGTTTGTCCCAGGATTCGCCCACGTCGTAGCCCGTTGAGCCATTGACCAAAATGCCCGTTACGTTGCCATAGCCCTCCGAATTGACGTTATCACCCGTTATCGTAGAGCCTTTCTCGTTGACTGCCGAGCGAAAATTGAAGTACATAACGGTCGAGTCCCCGGCCGTCTTTTGCACATGCAGGCGTTTGCCCGTCCCATCATCGGCCCAGAGATTCACCGTCCAGCTATCGGCCAGCAGGAAGACCCTGAGTTTGTCGATGAGGTCATTTGCCCCAGTACTTGTGCCCGTTTCGTAAGACATAATCTACTCCAGTTTCAGCGCCCAAAAGTCCGTCCCGTCGGCGTTGGGAATAATAGGGAAACCGACATACGTGTCACCGTTCTTCGCAAAGGTATCTTCGGCCGCTATGCCGCCAAAACCGGGAACCGCAAAGACGCCCTGCAATTCCCCGAATATATGCTTGCTGGGATTTGAAATCATCACGGTCACGGGGAAGACAGGATAGGAGCCATCGAGATTTTCTCTGATAATGCCGTAATAGCCCGGACTTGAAGAGATGCTCCACAATTCCCCAGGCGACTGGGATTCATCGGATGCCGACACCACGTAAGGCCATGTATGATTCACCCTGTCAATCGATGACCCCGTTCCGAACTTGCTTCTGATCTTTATCCACGATGTCCCCCGCAAGACCTTCAACGTCGAATAATCGGACGCCGTATCAAAGACGCTCGCGGTGCACACGGCCGCCGCATCGGCATAGGGGTTCGGAAAGCCACGGTGCTGGATTTGCGTGGAGCTGTAGCGATTATACGCCACCGTGGTATCGGGACATGCCGCCCCACCGACCACCATCGGATAGGGAAACTGCGTCGGTAGCCCATAGGGCAGCGCGAAGCCCAGATAGCAGGCTTCATAGACCGTAGAGACTTTCGCCACGACGATATAGCGCCGGCCGTTGGCCGCAAACCAATAGCTGATTTGATTCTGCCACAAGAGCATCCTCGCCATTCTGCCCTGTGTCAATCCGGGCATGTACTGGAGTTGCACATCACTGTAGCCCGTCATGCCCGCTATGCGCCAGTTGTAGTAATCATTGCCTACCGATTCGACGGTTTGTATGGCGGAATAAATCTCATCATCGCCAGCAGTGCCCGGACCCATAAGAATCAACTCGTAACCGCCGGCGCCGTCGTAATCCGGGTTCCATCGCGTCGCAGTATAAGCTTCGGTCGCGCCTAAGCCGTCCGCCACGTCGAAGGTGAACTCGTCGTCGGCCTCGAACGCCGTGCTACCGGCGACAATCGTAAAGGCGACAATGCCGTTATCGTAGGGCGTGCCTACTGTGGCGGCCGCTTGTGCGCCCGACACCGAACCCGTCACGGTAAAGTTGGTCGCGCTGGTCGCGGTCAACGTCCAGGTCTCATCGACCGGCGACGTGGAGGCCCGTTCGGCCGAGACGTAACCCGTCCCCGTGTTGGCCCCTGCTTGGCAGTTGTACGCCTTCTTGTCGCTGGTCAGAAATCCCTTGAGCGCCAGCAGCAATTCCTTATGTCCCTGTGCCTTGCCTGTTTTCCATGCCATAGTGACTCGCCTTTATATGATCCCGTGCTCTCGCAGGGTGCCGATGATCTGCGCCTGGCCTTCGCTGCTCCGCATGGCTTCGAGCGCCGCTGCTTTGCGGTCTGCTACGATAACGATCTTGACCGGGGTGGGATTCACGGTGATCGGCGGCTGTGCCGGAGTATCGAGGCCGAGTCGTCCCCCGTGCCGCCGCAACGGAACAAAGCCCAACTCGGGGCCCGCTTCGCCCGCCATGCCGATCTTGCCGCCGGCCATCGGGAAATAAGTGGGACTATTGAGGACAGCCCCGCCGGCCATCGGAACGAGCCGCCCATTGCGGAACACGTTGCCGAAGGCGCTGCCCAGAATCTCACCAAGCAACCCACCCATCTGCGCATTGCCGGCGCCGGCGAGCGGGTTCTGAAAACCCAAGGCTCCCGCCATGGGCCCGCCGACGAGCAGATTCATAATGCCGGACATCGCAAGCTGGCTGGCCAGGTTAGCGAACATCCGCTGGAAGGATTGCCCGATGCTGTCAATCAAGCCTTCGAGACTCGCAAAATCCATCATAAAGTCGCTTAGCGCCGACTGCGTCCCCTGTAAGGCGTTGCGGGTTTCGAGCCAGAAGCCGGAAGACTCTACCGCCAACAGTTGAACCTTGCTAACGTACCATTCATTCAGCAAGACCTTATCCTCGATGAACTCGCTGTAGTCCGTCATTTCGAGGTCAACTAAGCCCTTCTGGGCCTCGTAGTAACCCGTCCCTAACTTGCGCATGTCCTCGTACATGCGCGCGGTAATATCGGCGCGTTTATGCGCCAAGTCAGAGTCGCCACCCAGAGCCACCTCGGCCCCCTCCATATCAATGATGTTGCCGACTTTGCCTTTCAACGGCGTCTGGGCGCCCTGCATTTGAGTCATTGCCAGAAGTTTCTTCTCCATCTCTGGAGAAATCTTGAGTTTTCCTTCTGGTAGGTTCGTGAGCGCCCCTGACTGGAAGTGCTGAAACAACGTCTCGAACCGCTCCGTATCGGAAGGCACGCGGAACATCCCACCGGGACCGACCTGCTGCCATTTGCCTTGCTCTCTCTCATATTGCTTTTCTGCCAACTCCCACTGAGCCCTCGTCGCAGGGTCCGACATGCCGCCGCGCATAAAGCCGCTTGTAAAAGCAAAGCCGAGGTTGCGCCAGCCTTTGTTGACTTGCGACCGCTCGCCGCCGCCGGTCGCCGCTTCCCAGTAGTTGCGCCATGCTGCGGTCTGCTCCAAAATCAACCCGGTCAGAGTTTTCAACTGGCCCGAAAAAGGCTCTATCAGATCCACCATTCCGATCTTCATGGCCTGTCCGAGTTGCCGGAACGTATGCCCAAGGGTATCCGTCATCTTGCCATAGGCTTCCTGCGTCCGGCCGGCGGAGTGTAGCGCCGCTTGATAGTCGTTCACGTATCCGGCCTGGTCTTTGAGCAAGACGCTCAGGGACACTCGCGCCCGGACTTCTTTGAAGATGTCCGAGATAACGGATTCCGATAGCCCGCTGAGTTTCTTGAGCATCCCGGTAAGTCCCTCCGCCGCGAGCGCATCGTTCGACAATTCAATGCCATGCTGCTTGGCGATCTTAATGGCCTGATCCTGTTGACCTTGCAGGGCGATAATAGCCTGCCGCAGTCCAGTGATGGCTTCATCTGTGCTGATGCCGCCCCGCGTGATCGTGGATAGCGCCGCCGAGACCTCTTCGAGCGCAATGCCCGCCCCGGACGAAATCGCCGTCACTCGTCCCACGACCGGCGCGAGCTGACCGAACGTCGTCTGACCCTTCTTGACGGTCGAGAACAGAATATCGGAGACGCGGCCGGCTTTGTCGGCGGACAGGCCGTAGGCGTTTAAGATGCCTGTTATCGCGTAAGTCGCCGTCGCCGTGTCAGTAATCCCAGCTTTCGCCGCCCGGACTGCGGACTCTAATGTCCCCACCCCATCTTCGGCCTTAATGCTGGCCGACAGAATGTTATACAAGCCTGTACTCAGCGTGGCGCTGCCTTCGCCGAAGTCGATAGCCATCCGTTTGACTGCCCGACCGTACCCCGGCATATACTTCATCGTCTGCAGGTCCAGCATCGTGCTGACGTTGGCCATTTGATCTTCAAAGCTGGCAAACGCTTTGACCGATATCCCGGCATAAGCGCTGACGGCCACCATAGCCAACCGAGCGCCCTGCTGTATCCTGCTGCTGGCGGCCTGAAAACCCATCGCTCCGGCCTGTGCGCCGCTGGAGTCGATCTTCAGTCGTAAGGTTGCTACATCAGCCATCTACTTGCCCGTACTGTTTTGCTCGTCGGCCCATTTCAGCCATTCCTGGTCCATTGCCACAATCAGCTCCATAGCGTCCAATTTATCAGGCAACTCATGAAATTCGATAGCCGCAATGATGTCTCTGAACCCCAGCGGTGATATTCCGAAGGCACATTGACGGCAGCGTTGAAGTTGACAAAAAACGTCCCAGACATCGATGAGGTCTTCGTAAACATAGGGTCTGTTTTCAAGGGCCGGCGTCGGCTTGCCGGCGGCTGCTCGCTTTTGAAGAAACTCAACATCTTTACCCCAGACCAAGTGCCATCGAAGGCACTCTGTCAGTTTTTTGCTGCGTCCTTTTTGAGTTCATTGCGAAACCACTCCTTCTCGTCGGCGGACGCCAGCACGAACGTGGCCAAGTCCTTGATTTCGTCCAGTAGCTCAATGGCCTTCTTTGTACTGAACGGGACAGACTTGCCGTTTTCGGTCAGGTTCTTCCAGCCCTTGAGAAGATGCTCCGCAATCGCGGGCTTGATAATGACCACTCGCTCCTCGAACGTCAGGCCCGTGGTTCTGATCCTCTGCCGGTGTGGAGCCAGCAGCTCGCCACACGCCTTGCGAAATTCCGGGGACCCCGTGCCTGCAATCAGTAGCTCCACGTCGAGGTCGTAAGGCACCCAGACGCCTTTGTTTTGCTTGTCGGCGTCCAGGCTGAGTTGTTTGATATCTGCCATCGTTTCTTTCTCCTGTTGTGTTTGTTTACAAACTACATTGCTTCCGTTGGCGCTATGCCGCGAAGCGCACAATGCGGATCGTGATGTCTTCGGTTGACTCACGATACGCCTGCCAAGTGCACGGCACTTTGAAGTCGTCGCCCATGCCAGCTCCTGCGTGACGCGCAGCGTCGGTTATTTTCACCGCCGGAAGGTCGATCACGTACCCGTTGCCCGCGGTGTCCTGGAAGACTTTGGCCAGAGACGTATTGCCGAAATCCAGGAATTTGTCGTATAACGTCTTGCTCTGATAGTAGGCGGTAAACGTCCCCGTGACTTGCACCTGCCCCGTGCCGATATCGAAGGCACCGAGCGTACCGATTTTCAATCGTTCGCGCAGATTGTTGACCAGGCTCAGATTGAAATCGAGTATGTCAATGGCCAACGCATTTTCGTACACCCCCACCACGTGGTCGATGCTGTTGAGAATCTCGTTGCCGTTGGCTGCATCGTATCCGGCCCCGCCGCTGGCCGTCTCGGACGTTTCGATCTTGCCCATGACGCCCAAGCTCCCCGTGACTATAGCGTTCGTCCCCACGGTCAAGTCGAGCTGGTTAATCATGCAGCCCACGTAGAGCGCCAGTTCCGTCGTCAAATCGCTGTAGGTTCGCTCCAGATTGAATGAGTTTTTGGTGACTCCGTTCACAATGGAGCTGCCCTGCTTGACCGTGCGCGACTGGCCCGCACTCTCCGTAACGAGCAACCCACCCACGACAATGATTTTAGCGGCCGTTGCTGAGAGCACTTTGAAATACCCGTTGTCTGCCGCCGCCGTGAAGCCGGAAGTTTTGATCCATTCACCGGGAACAATGCTCCCGAAGCCACTCCCCGAGTCGTTGAACGAATTGTCGGCATCTGACGCGCTAATCGTAATCGCCGTCACCGTCACGGGCGCCGTCCATCCAGCCCCGGCCCTTGTGGTTCCGAGATGGTCATGGTCAAACACATTCGTCTCGGGAGTAAAGGTCTCAGTCGTGGCAATGGCGTTGCCCGTGAGTCCGTATGCTTTCGCCGTCAAAACGCACGCATTGACAACGAACGCTGCCGCCTCGACTAACGGGTGGGGCGTCGTCGTCCCGGCGTAATAGTCCACTCCGGCAGTGCCCGTGCCGTTGATGGTTGCGACAAAGCTCGCCTTCGTAGCCGGCAGATCGCCACTCGTAATTTTGATGTCGTTTGCTACCGCCAACGTATCCTTGAAGGTATAGACCGTAGTGCCGATGGTCACGGTATTGCTGGTAGCCGGCAGCGTGTCCATCGTCAACGTCCCCTGGGCCTTCACGTTAGCCGACATCAGGGCCGCCGCGAGAAGATCGTCAAAGCTCGCATAGCTCAGCTCGAAGTCCATATTGCCTGCCACGGCCACGCGCGTGCGCACGACGCCCGCCGTCTGCCGGTCGGACCGGATCTCCCTCGAACTCGTAATGTCCGCCATTTGCTTGAGCGATTCGCTGGTGATCCGTGCGACTTGCAGGTTCCGGCCCGCTATCTGCTCGCCGAAGCTGTCCTCCTGAGCAAACGCCCATTGTTCTCTTGCGATGTCACTAATTGTCATTTTGTATTCCCTTCAAAATCGTTACCCGATATCGTCTGCATAGAATGGGCAGACCACATTGATCTGCCATGAATCGCTGAACAGTCCCTGCTCGTGAGCCGACGGCGTCCGAAACGTCACGCCGGTATCTGTCACCCTACGGAAGGCCGCTCGGACGGCGTCCGCGATTTCCCGCAACTCGCCGTCCCCTTCGCCAATAGGCCCGAAGAGCTGGGCAATCATCACGCCGTGGGTCCGCTCTCGCTGCCCGTCTGGACTGCCGATCGACATTTGAAACGTCTCGCCGGTCTTGATCGTCAACCGGCACCATTTGGCATTGTCCGGGTTGTCGAACTTGTGATTGTCGTAGTGCGTCGGCAACTCCAGCACGTCGGCCACCTGGCTTTTGAACCGGCTACGGATCGCGTTGGCTATGGCTTCGCTTGTCATGCGTTACGCCGCCTCCCTGAACATCGCCCGCAACTCTTCGACAGTCACGGCCAGCATTCCCTCGGGCGCCTGCTTGCTGTGCCCGTGCTCCAGCCGTTCGATATAATCGACGTTGTTGCTGATCCAGACGATTTGATAGGGCGGCAAACCCGCAAGAGCCGCCAAACCGGCGGCGACCGTCAGGCTTCCGCTGACATCGAGCACATCGAGCTGTCCTGTGGCCGGGTCACCAATGGTCACCTGCCAGTCGCCGCGGGCCCTGCCGGTATCGACGGGAGTTTTGGAAACCAGCCGGCGTAGGGCCTCGAACGCGACTTTCTTGTGCAGCGTGACGGCCCTATCCGGCACCTTGCGGGCAAAGGCGTCGATCTCTCGATTGAATTGAGCGAGGTTGTCCGTCACCGGCCTTTGCCTTTCTTGCCTTTCCCGCCGCCTTTTCTTTTTTCCTTATGGCACGGCATTGTGTTATCTCCTTAGTTGCAACAGATATAGACAAATCCATTCGCCGCTGTATATCGGCGCTACTCGCGTAATTACCCAAATGGCTGTGTCGATGCTGACCTTCATGCCCTTCTCTGGAGTAAACTCGATGTCCTTCGCTGGCACGCCCGTCGCCAAATCGCCGACCTTGACCAGGTCCCCGTCAACGTACTTCAAAGACACCTCATAAGGCGGAATGGCCTTTTTGTTGTATTGTGTCGCGTCAGAGGTTGTCTTCTTGCCTGTGGCCGGGTTGTAGGTCTCCGTGGGATACACCCAAAAGGTTAACACCTTTCCGAGCTCGGCGATAATCTCATCGACCGCCTCCAGCATCTCCGTATCAAGCTCGGTGGCCGTCCCTGACACGGTCGGCGCCGTCGGCGTATCAATCGACTCCAGCACGCCGCCGGTGAAAAACGCCATCAGGTCATTGCCCTGTATCCTCATATCTTCAC
>Ga0307379_10002931_pt1 | contig 24903 bp, 23 predicted proteins | sample UN2MG_FD_202237 | JGI IMG/M metagenome (GOLD analysis project Ga0307379, IMG submission 202237) | Soil microbial communities from Risofladan, Vaasa, Finland - UN-2 | ecosystem: Environmental > Terrestrial > Soil > Coastal area > Acid sulfate soil | place: Finland: Risofladan, Vaasa | collected...
TTGATTGTTTCTCCCTCGTGCATACTCCTAATGAATAAGTATTACCATCATATTATTTAATTTTCCTGGTCTAAGAACATTTTGTGGTAAATTTAGGAACGATTGATCGGGAGCTAAACACGTACCATGTTTCTATTTCATATATACCACTATCAAGAAAAACCGAATTAGATCTTTCAAAAATATCTTGGAGCAGGGTCTTCTCATTTCTGAGATAATACTTTATATCATAGAGAGATAAAAGAATGTTGCTATTATATTTATAATATGTATTTAGTATTTGCAAATATTCTCTGCTGGCGAGTACAGATGAATACGAACAAAACGCTCTAATCATTTCCATTTATTTTCAGTCCCTTAATTGCGTTTTCCCGTTCCAAACACGATATACAACGACCACAACCGTTGGATTGGCCTTTAATGCAGCTATATGTCTTATTGAAATCAATATTATGTTCAAGGGCAAAGATACTTATATTTTTCTTAGAATAATTAAAAAATGGTGTGTCCAAAAGTACCAAACCATTTGATAAATCTTCTATAAGGCGGAACATTTCAAGAATAAACTGTTCTCCGCAATCATAATAATTAGGCGTATAACGGATACCCGTGCAGATAAGTCCATGGTTATATGGGAACATAGATAATGCAAGAGATATTAATAATAAATTTCTCCCGAAATATTCCATATTTTCTTTATTTCTTAGAACTATATCCTTCTCTATTGCTTGCTTAACCAAATCAATCCGGAATCTTCTGCTCAAATAATCAACAGCTTTTTCTTCATATTCCTTTCCTGGTTGATTATAGTTAATCCATAGACAAGAAATGTTAAAACCTCTTTCTAAATAATATGGCAGCAAGCAAGCAGAATCTAATCCCCCAGATAAAAGAATTAACGCATTATTTTTATGCATGGTAGTTAATTATTCTCTCTCCACTTATCTATGAAAGCCATCGATATATACTATTTTCGTTCTAGACCCGTAAAACTGCGGGACTGCAGAAAACTTGAGATAATAGAAATGAATGTATCAACGATGTATTTTAGGCCTTCATTAAGAGGTTGACACCAAAGGCAAAGGTGATAAGAAATGAACACAATACTTGTTTCGTACGATCTTCGCGCATCAGGCAAGACTACGCCACGCTGTGGGATCATTTGCGATCTTATTGGAACTGGGCAAAGCTGTTAGAATCCGTTTGGCTTATTAGGACTGCTTCCGCTGCTGAACAAATTCGCGATGCTGCAGTAAACTATGTCGATCAAAACGACAAGATCTTCGCAGTAGATATAACCGGCAAGGATTCCGCATGGAGAAATCTCTCTGATGATATTTCAGAGTGGATCAAATCAAATTATAAGAGATTCAATTTTTTTAGACTTCGGTCCTTGCTTCTATGTCCCAGTTCACATTCACCTGCTTCTTTGGCATCTTACATAATCCTTGAAGCAGATCGTGAAAAAGGAATTCAGTTTCCCAGCAGAAATCCACGAAAGTTTCCTAAAATCGATAAGTTTAGGTGCGGGGAATGGGATTCGAACCCACGAACACCTTCGTGACTGGACCCTGAATCCAGCGCCTTTGACCTGGCTTGGCAATCCCCGCAAAAGATGCAGGCATCCTCATGCAGTAGTAGTATTTAACATTATTCGTAGGCCGACCCGCCCCCTCGCTCAGGAACCGCCGACAGTGCCTTCTTTTTTTCCGACCTCTTCTGCCTGAAAAGGTACATTTCGCCGCTCCATCTCGGCCAATAGCTCCTCCATGAATACGCCCCGCCCGGCCACGTGTGCATGCTTTGCCTCTCGCACTCGCCCGCCTGTGTAGCCGCTGCTCGTTGTCTCCACGCCGCAACTGGGACTGCCCGCCACTCCCAGAATGCGCAAGCGTGCGCCCTGCCCGGCTAGCATCTGCAAGAGATCCACGTATTGGGTGATGAGCGAGCGGCAGAAGCGGCGGAACTGGGGTACATCGAGCTGGTTTCGCGTCACAGCCCAGCGCTCCAGCCCCAGGTAGAGCGCCTCAGGGCAGGGGAGCTGAATGGTCGGGCCCTCGGGCCGAAAAGGCACTGGTACGAGGCCCTTGACCCGTGTTAAGGGGTTAAGCAGACAGTGGGCCACGACGGTTATCTCTCTTGATCTGTCATCATCCTGGCATTTCGAAGAAAAGGGCATGTGTATGGAATAGAACAAACTCTATGATAAAATTGGCTGCTTGCTAATTGCAGTGAGCAATGAAATATTCGTCAAGTATGAATCGGTTTCTCTGTGGTTTGGTTTCATTAACCCCAAGGACTAATTGTCGCAAACAATTGCCGGTCCGCAGAGGAGATGAAAATGAGCCCCGGAAAGGGGGTGGCATTTGCACTGACTTTTCGTCCAACTCATCTCATCATTTCTGCCACTGCTTGTTCTTGAGATACTGATAGAACCTGATGCCGTCCATATCGTCGTAGAAGATGATCATCTCTGCCTTCTCCCCAACCTTGATCTTCAGAGTGTTGTTGTGAAACTCTTTCACGTACTCCACGTCATCGATTACATCCAGGGGCACCGTCTGCACGCTGTCCCAGGCCAGGCCCGGCCGCACAAAGTGCATATTTTTGTCCGTGGTCACCAAATAGCCCAGCACCTTGTCCAGCATGCCCATCCTGGCGATGGCCAGCATCTTCTCCGAGGCCTTGCTGTGCAAGATAGCTGGGGCGATCTGCACCAGGCTCTCGCCTGCTGCAGCCAGCTTCTTGGCAGTCCTGTTCAGCTTCTTGGGAACCTCTATGCCTATGCCGCTCGCTTCTTTTGTCTCAGTCATATTCCTGCATCATTCTCTCTTTTTGCCGGGGCTTGATCTCCCTGGCTTTATGTCACTAACTTTTCCAGGCAATCGTTCTCCAAAGCTATGCGCACCTCGCGCGCCAGCCTGCGTCCCGTGGACATGTTGGTGCGCCAGAGGGCATTTCCATAGGGATGCCCGACGGCCATATGCACATTGGTGCCGCCGCCGATCCTGGGCGCGACGTCGTAGATGTAGAAGTTGAGGTCCTTGTCCACACAGGTCTGCAGGCAGAAGGGCCCGATGATGCCTGGCGCATAATACTCTTGCGTTGCCTCCACATACTTCTCAGCCAGCTCGAAGGCCTTCTCCAAAAGCGACTCGCGAAGAGTTGCAGAGTTGTGGCCGCAGACGGTGTACTCAGGATTTATCTGCTTATCGTTAAGCGTGAGTTGCTGGGGCGCAGGCAGACGGCAGTGGCCGTCCAAAGATGTCTCGAAGCGCCAGTCTATGCCGATCAGCTCGGTCTGCTTGCTGATGGGCGAGTAGAAGAAGTCCAGGTTGAAGACCGGCCCGATGACGTAGCGCTCAATTCTGGCCAGTTCAATTCCGTCCTGATCGATCACATTCTGGCGCAGGAGCAGATCCGCTTTCTGGCAGTACTCCTCGTAGGAGGCGGCTGTGAAAAATCCCCTCTCCAGAGTTTTTACGGCATGAGGCAGCTTGACCATTACCAGCTCTTTGATCTCCTCCGCCTCAATGGGCTCGGGAAAAGGCAGCCCCGCTTTCTCCAGTATCCAGTAGTAGTCCCTCTTGTCGCCGCGCTCCTCCGAACGCAGCAAATTCCGGGAGCCGAGCAGAGGAAGTGTGAACTGATCCTCAACCGCATCAATGCCGCAGTAGGAGGTAAACGACCGGTTGGGCACAAAAAGAGTGTTCTTCTCCTTGAGAATATCCTGATTCTCCTGCTCTAAAATCTGCGGGAACTTCCTCAGCATCATGACCTCATCGATCATGCCGTTTACAATCCTGCCCGATTCGTCCCGGTTGGCGCGGAAGTACTTGACATAAGGCTTCTCCCGCCCCTCCTGGCACACCGCCAGCGTCCTGAAATTCTCCTCCACTGCGCCGTCTGCCGTATCCAGGGCAGAATGGGATGCAATCATCCCGATTCGCAGATCATCGAGGTCGTATCCCCTCAAGACCTCTAAAACCTTGCTGCGATCGATCAAGTTAGAGCACCTCAAAATAATTACGTTGTTCCCTCATATTTCCATCCCAATTTATCAAGGTGACCCTACTCCCACCAAGAGTTCGCCCTTGCCATTGTCTACCAGGTCGCCTGCATACTTTTGGAAGGCCAGTCCATCGATCTGCACGATCTCCATCTTCTGGAAGCTGGGCAGAACCTTGGCCTCTCCTTTAACAGTTATAGTCCCTTTGCTCATCTCTGCGCCGGGCAAATAGGTCTTGCCGCCGATGAAGATTGTGCCGCCCTGATTGGCAGCTCCGGCAAAGTCGCCGACGTCGCCCTCGATGCGAATGCTTCCGCCACAAAGATGCTCGCCTAAATAAACGCCCGCGCTACCCTTTACTTCTATCTCTCCGCCGCGCATGCCGCACTTCTCGCCCCGGTATCCAGCTCCCACGTAGTTTCCTGCATCTCCCATGACGACAACCTTTCCGCCCCGCATCTCTCTGGCCAGCCAGTCGTCGGCATCGCCGGTGATGCTGAGCAATCCGCCCTTCATATTATTGCCGGCATGCATGCCCACGCTTCCTTGCACCTCGACCACTCCGGCCGTCATGCCTTCTGCTATCCTCTTTACAGAAGATAAATCGCCCACCAGCTTGATGGTCATCTCCTCCGGAGTAGCCGGCGCATCATCGCCCTCTACTGCGAAGAGATCGGATAGGGTCTTTTGCCGGTTTCCCTGCCAGATGGCCCGGCTCTTTATCTGCTCAATATTCAGGGGCGCAAACTTATCGGGAGATATGTTTTCCGCCTCGACGGAGATCCGGAATTCCCTGAGTGGGGTGATGGTGATAGTTCTCATCTAAGCCACCTCCGAGAGAGGCTCAACTGGAAGGCCGGCCCGAATTACCTTGGCATGGGGGAGATATGCATCCTGCACCGCGTAGTTGGATAACTGGATGCTATAGTATTTGGCGAACTTATCCTCCAAATCAAGCATGAGCCGGTCGGCGTCCGCCTGGGGCACAGCCGCATCCACCCAGAAGGTTCTGCCGGGAGGCGTGGCCAGAATCTGGCCTTCCTTGGAGACGACGACTCCTCCTTTAATGGTGTACAAGGCGTTAGCTAGGGCTTTCTTGACGAGGGCATGATCCTGGCTCGTGTCCAGCTCCTCGGGCCTGAGGTTGTAGACGGTCACATCTCCGTCAGCGCCTGGTCCCAGGTGTCCCTTGTCCTGTAGTCCCAGGATGCGCGCCGGAGCGGCACGGGTCATTATGGTGATATCCGTCCAGTCCAGCTCCCTCTCGATGCCGGCAAGTGTGGTGCGCTTGGGCACCTGCTCATGCAGCGTGGCCATCTCCGCATCCCTCTTGGGCTTGCTCATAAGCAGTGTGATGACCTCCGGATAGTTCACGAAGGGGCTGCCGTTGGGATGGTCTGTGGTCATGAGAATCTTCCAGGGATCATTGACCAGCAGGGCCAGCTCCAGGCCAATGGCCCATTGCACGGCATTGACCAGCATCTTTCTGAAGTATACCATGGGCACGACACCGCTTGACTCCTCTAGCTCGATATCGTGATTCGACCACTTATTGTGAGTGAGACGGGCATTGCCGTACTCTAAAGGCGCATCGGCGGTCATGGTGGTGGCGCTGCCGAAGAGCAGCTGCCCCATATCCATGGTGGCGTGGTTGTTAGCATTGAAGTAGTCGGCAATGACAGGAGCCTTGGACTCGAAGTCCCGCCAGCTTGTTCCCCCGTAGGCGGAAAACTGCATGTGCGCCACGTGTACGATCTGCCTCATGCGACTGGGCTTGATGTCCTTCAGCAGATCCAGTGTCTCGATAGCCGTGGTGTAGTTGCCAGGCTTGCCCAGGTTATTGAAATGCAGATGAATGGAGTGGGGCAGGTGCAGCATCTCATTGGCCTTCGCCAGGCCACTGATGATCTCCGCCGGCGTTACATCGAAGCCAGGCACTGTATCATTTATGCCTTTCACATTGCCTCCAAATCCCCAGGCCTCGCCTCCGCCGGGATTGACGATCTTCACGCCGTAGCCCCTGGCAGCTCGCAGCCCCCAGGCCACGTAGGCGGCCAGCTTGGACAGGTCTTTGTCGCGTACGCACTCCATGACCTGCCAGTTGCTGCCGAAAAGCGTGAGAGCCCCCTTGTCGATGATGGGGATCTCCTCTAGCTCCTCATGGGTATGCCTCGACTCTAAAATGGGGGTTGCTGCCTCGAAGACGGTGGTGTAGCCCATGCGAGCATAGCGGTAGCCCATGGCATAGCAATTGGGAACAGTATAGCCTGTCGAGGGCCTGCAGACAGCCGTGCGCGGCTCTGTGCCTATCCGGGAATCATCGGGCCTCATAATCCTGCCCGTATTCACCTTCTTGCCTGCTATGTGTGCGTGTGCATCAACGCCGCCCGGCATGACCAGGAGGCCGTGTGCATCTATTTCTTCCCCTTTGGCCTGCTCGGCCATCCTGCCCTGATCAATAAAAAGGTCCATCTCTTCGCCATAGATGCCATTGGCCGGGTCGTAGACAATTCCACCTTTGATTATCATCTCTTTAAGCTCCCTCGTTTGCCTTCAGAAGGCGCTGTTTATGCACGCTCTCCAGTATTCCCATCAGGATCTCTTCGTCGCTCGGAAATTCGCAGTCCACCATCTTTCTCAGGCGCAAAGCCAGGCCGTCCATGCGATAGGCTGTGCCCTCCACCTCCACTCCGGCGATGGCGCAGGGAATCACTACATCGGAGAGAAGCGTCGTGGGATTCTCATAGGGATCGATCTGAACGACTGGAATATTTGCCAGCATCTTTGCTGTGGCTCGGGGGAAGTTGGATACGGCATCTGCGGCTATGATCAGCGCCGCATCGGTGTCACCCCTAGCCAGCAGATCGCAGGCAGCCGTCTCGCCGGGATTAAAGTATGGCATCCCTCGGGTGAAGTCGACAGACATAGGGTAGCCGGACGACCAGGCCAGGACCTGCCCGATTCCGCCTACATTATAGTGTCCGCGCATGGGCATAATCACGAACTTGCTGTGCTGGTTCAGCTCCGCCACTAAGGAGAGGGCATTGTCTATGTTCTTGTACCGGCCGCGGCTGTGCGTGATGCCCAGACCAAAGAACACCGCCCCGAACTTGGCTGCTTTCAGCGTAGCTGCAAGATCAGCCAGATCGGTCTTGGAAACGCCTCCCACCTCGCCAGGCACAATGTCACCTTTTCCGGCGACCAGCATGCGCAGAGCCGATATCACTTCATAATCGCTGCCAGGGGTGATCCTTACGAATTTGTCTGCATTTTTGGTAGTTCTCGTCTCGCGGACATCTACTACTATGATCTTTCGGCCCTCGCGGCCCTGGGGTGTGAAGCGGCCGCTGGCATTAGAAGAGTAGCGCAGAGAATGTCTGGGATGAGCTTCAGCGGGGTTGCAGCCCCAGAAGACGATGGTGTCGGCCCGGTTCTTTACCTGGCCCAAGGTTGCACCAGGCAGCCCCTTCTCTTCGATGCCTATGACGGACGGCCCATGGCAGACCGTGGCTGTGGAGTCTAGCACCGCTCCCACCTCTTCTGCCAGTAGTACGCCTTTCTTGCCGGCCTCGCATGACGTGGATGCCCAGCCGTACATGAGTGGCTTGTTTGCCTTTAGGAGGATCTCTGCGGCGCGATCGTATGCTTCCTGGAAGCTGCAAGCCACCAGCACGCCGTCTTTTCGAATCATGGGGTTTTCTATTCGTCCGTGGCCCATGATTTTGCTGGAGCCCAGGCGGCAAGCGTGCCTGACTCTCTTCACCTTTCCGCCTTCCACTTCCACATTGATATCGTCGCACAGGCAGCCGCAAAAAGAGCATACAGCATCTTTTATTAAAGTCGTTTCAGACATAACCTCACGTCCCCATGCCAGAGAAGAGTTCGCGAATATTCAAAACAGGCGAATTTGTCGCGGCCACTTCCACCTCTAATCCTTTAAAATGGGGCGTGCCGCATCCTCCCGTCTCTTTTCCTACTATTACATTGGCCCAGGGCCCCATGGGTATGAATACCATGCTCTCCGGCAGCCCGGCATCCACTTTGGCCGTGAGCACCACCTGGCCAAACTCATTTTTCAGCAGAACATTCTTGCCTTCTGAAAGTCCCAACGATTTGAAATCCTTGTCGGATAAATGGCATACTGCTGCAGCTTTAAAGAAATCGAGAGACATTTTACTCTCGCATCCCGCCCCTTGGGCTAGAGTGCGCCCGGAGATCATGGTCACCAACAATTCGCATCACCTGCTGATTGGCATCATTCCCTTAGCCGGTAATAAAAGGTGCTGTTGTTGTCTTATTATTTTTAAGCAGTATTTTCAACGGATCTTTCTCCAAAAATTTCGTGCATTAGTTTAATATACCTAGTTCTCATGAGGATATGGTCTACCGATCATGAGAATATGGTCCACCGACATGGAGTTGAGATTTTTGGCGGGGAGAGCTTGGAAGTTTGGAGATGATATTGATACGGATGCCGTCATTCCAGGGCGTTATCTGGTTATCAATGATCCGCGGGAGCTGGCAGCACATCTCTTTGAGGGCGTTCGCCCGGAGATGGCAGGTATGATTTATCAGGGCGACTATGTCGTGGCTGGGGAGAACTTCGGATGTGGATCTTCCCGAGAGCATGCTCCACTAGCACTGAAGGGTGCGGGAGTGAAAGCCGTAGTTGCCAGATCCTTTGCCAGGATATTCTTCCGAAACTCCATCAATATCGGTCTGCCTCTTTTTATCTGCTCCCAGGTGGATAAGATTGCTGATGGTGCTGAGATAGAGATCGACATGGCACGCGGAGTGATTCATAACAAATCTGGCAATGAGTCCTATAAAACTACGCCTCTTCCTGATTTTCTCAGGGAGATCGTTGATGCGGGCGGGCTTGTGGAATATACCAGGCGACAGGTGGCAAAGGTGACAGCATGAATTATAAGGTACCAGTTATCGCAGGAGACGGCATCGGCCCGGAGATCATAGCTGAGGGCAAAAAAGTCTTGGAGGCGGCAGCAGACAAACACAACTTTTCCCTGGATTGGACGGAATACTCTCTTGGGGCGGAGCACTACCTGGAGACAGGGGAACTGGTGAGCGAAGAGACGCTAAAAGAGCTGAGCCGCTTTCCCGCCATCTACCTTGGCTCCATCGGTGACCCGCGCGTGAAGCCGGGCGTCCTGGAGAAGGGCGTTTTGCTCGCCATGCGCTTTTACTTTGATCAGTATGTGAACCTGCGGCCCGTCAAGCTCCTGGAGGGCGTCTGGACGCCCCTTAAGGATAAGACTCCGAAGGACATCGATTTCATAGTGGTTCGCGAGAATACCGAGGACTTTTACATCGGCATAGGCAGTCGCGCACGCCGGGGCAAGAGCCACGCAGATTTTGAAATCAAGCGGACGCTCTACAATATAAAATTCGGCCTGGATATCGATACCGATAGCGAGGAGATAGGCTATCAGATCGGAGAAGTCAGCCGTGAGGGTTCTAAGAGGGTCATAAAGTATGCCTTTGATCTGGCGGCAAAGCGCCCACGTCATCTTGTCGCCAGCGTGGACAAGGCCAATGTGCTCAGCGACATCTATGGCTTTTGGCGCGAGGTCTTCCTTGAAGTTGCAGCCGGCTATCCGCAAGTCAAACACGATTTCAACTTCGTGGATGCCATCACCATGTGGTTTGTCAAGAATCCGGAGTGGTTTGATGTCGTCGTCGCTCCCAACATGTTCGGCGATATAATCACCGATCTGGGGGCCATGATTCAGGGCGGCCTCGGCCTCGCGCCCGGTGCAAATTTGAATCCGGAGGGCACAAGCATGTTCGAGCCCATCCATGGCTCAGCACCCAAATATAAGGGACAAAACAAGGTCAATCCCGTTGCTACTATCTGGTCGGGGGCACTCTTGCTGGAGCATTTGGGCCAGCCGAAAGCGGCCGCGGACATTGTTGCTGCCATTGAGCGGAACCTATTTGAAGGCAGGATAAAGACATATGACCTGGGTGGAAGCTCGACCACCTCCGAGGTTGGCTCGGAGATAGCTCGCTTAGTGGGACTTGTCTAAGTCCCACAAAGGAAAAAGCTTTTATGTGGGATGCTTTTATTCCTCACTGCGTGCAGCATAAAAGGCTTGAGGCATGCCCGGCAGCGGGGGCTCGTAGCTCAGTTAGGCAGAGCGTCTGGCTTTTAAATTTTTGTGTGAAGATACCAGGTGGTCGAGGGTTCAAATCCCCCCGAGCCCGTTTGGAGTTTCCTGGCCTGTTTGCTGCTCCTTTTCCAACAAGGTGGTTCGCGTGACCAAGTTTGCCGTAAAAGATCATGAAATGGTTCCGGAACATGTGCTGCTCACACCGGAAGAGAGTGCCGAGATGCTGAAAGGTTTCGGCATTGTGGCACCACAGCTACCAAAAATCCACGTTAGCGACCCTGCGGCCAAAGAAATCGGGGCAAAAGTTGGCGATGTCATTAAGGTAATCCGAAAAAGTACTACGGCTAAGCATTCGATCTTTTACCGGCTGGTAATCGATTAAGGGTGGTCTTTTGCTAGATAGAAATGTTCTTTATAGCTCCTATTTTACCAGGGACAAGTTAGTGCACCATCATATAAACTCATTCAATGATTTTATAGATAAGGGTTTGCAGAAGGTCATAGACGAAGTGAATATCATCGAGACCAATATTGAGAATACATATGTCAAGTTGGGCAAGATTCGGGTGGAAAAGCCCATGGTGCGCGAAGCAGATGGCTCCGTTGAAAAGCTCTATCCCAATGATGCCAGGCTTCGCAATTTGACCTATGCCTCGCCCATCAAGTTGGAGATGACCATAGTGGAGGGTGAGGTCGAGAAGGATCTGGTGGAGGCAGGCATAGGCACACTGCCCATCATGCTCAACTCCAAGATCTGCAACCTTTACGGTCTATCGGCCGACGAGATGATAGCTTACGGTGAGGACCCCTCTGATCCGGGCGGTTATTTCGTGGTCAACGGCTCCGAGCGCGTCATCATGACCCTGGAGGATCTGGCGCCAAACAAGATCCTGGTCGAATACAACCAGCGCTATGATGAGAACATCGAGGTGGCTAAGGTCTTCAGCCAGAGGCAGGGCTATCGCTCCCTGGTCATTGTGGAACGCGGTCGCCGTTCTATCCTGGAGGTATCCTTCCCCTCCGTCTCAGGAAGGCTCAACTTCGTGACGCTGCTGCGATCCCTGGGCATGGAAACAGATATGGATATTGTAAAATCCGTATCGGACAATCCGGAGATCATCAAGTTCATGCTGGAAAACCTGGAGGAAGCCGAGGTCTCAACTAACGATGAAGCCCTGGAGAAGATCGGTTCGCGCGTAGCAGCCGGCCAGGCCAAAGAGTACCAGAAAAAGAGGGCGACCTATGTCCTGGATAGATATCTGTTGCCGCATATTGGCGTAGAAGAGAAGGATCGCTATTCAAAGGCGCTCTTCCTCTCGCGCATGGCCGAGGCCTGCTTCGAGCTGGCTCTAGCCCGTCGCGGAGAGGACGATAAGGATCACTACTCCAACAAGAGACTCAAGCTCTCCGGTGATCTGATGGAGGATCTCTTCCGTGTGGCCTTCAACCGTCTTACTAGAGACATAAAATACCAGTTGGAGAGGGCCAGCATGAGAAACAGGGATCTAAATGTGGTGACCACGGTTCGTGCGGACGTCCTAACGGAGAGAATGATCCATCCCCTGGCCACAGGTAACTGGGTAGGAGGAAGGACTGGCGTCTCTCAGCTCCTGGATCGGACCGATTACATGGCCACTCTCTCTCATCTGCGTCGTGTGATCTCGCCACTCTCTCGGTCTCAACCGCATTTCGAGGCCAGAGATCTGCATGCTACCCAGTGGGGTCGCATCTGTCCTAGTGAGACACCAGAGGGTCCAAACTGCGGCCTGGTGAAGAACTTCGCCCAGGGAGTAGAGTTGTCCAAGGGCGCAGGCGATTCAGCGAATGTAAAGAAAATCTTGATGGATTTAGGCGTGATTTCGGTAGGTGGTAATGTTGGCTGAGGCCTTGACTTCTGACGCTCGGGTTTATGTAAATGGCGAGATCGTAGGGCATCATGAGGACCCCAAGACATTAGTTGCAAATTTGCGTCGCCTCAGGCGTTCCGGCAGCATCAGTAGCCAGATGAATGTGGCCTATTTCGAGGACACCAATGAGATCTTCATGAACACCGACTCCGGTCGAGCCCGAAGGCCTTTGATTACGGTGGAGAACGGTAAGGCACTTGTCACCGAGGAGCATGTAGCCAAGATCAAAAATGGCGAGATGACCTTTGCTGATCTTGTGGCCTCTGGCCTGGTGGAATACCTGGATGCAGAGGAGGAGGAGAACACCCTCATTGCCATCTGGGAAGAAGATATCAAAGCCGATCACACTCATCTGGAGCTGGACCCCTCGCTGATCTTGGGCATCGCAGCGGGCCTTGTGCCCTACCCTGAGCATAATGCTAGCCCCAGAAATACCATGGGCGCTGGAATGGTCAAGCAATGCCTGGGCATGTCCACTGCCAATATGAGGCTGCGGCCAGATACGCGCGGCCATTTCCTCAACAGCCCCCAAAGGGGCATAGTCAGGACCAAGACCTCGGCAGCAGTAGGCTTTGAAGAAAGGCCTGCCGGCCAGAATTTCGTAGTCGCCGTACTGGCCTATGAAGGATATAACATTGAAGATGCTTTAGTCATGAACCGTGGCTCCATCCAGCGAGGCTTGGCCAGAAGCCATTTCTTCCGCGTCTCCGAGGCTGAGGAGCGAAAGTACCCTGGCGGCCAGGAGGACAAATTCGAGATTCCTGATGTGGAAGTTAGGGGTGCGCGCGGCTCGGAGGCTTATGATCAATTGGACTCAGATGGCCTGGTCAATCCCAATGCCTATGTGGGTGCCAATGACGTTCTCATCGGCAAGACCAGCCCGCCCCGGTTTTTGGAGGAGCCTTCTGAGTTCGGTCTGACGCCCCAGCAGAGGCGCGAGACCTCAGTTACCATGCGTTCCAATGAGAGGGGCGTTGTGGATATGGTCATCCTCACTGAGTCCTCCAACGGCAATCGCCTGGCCAAGGTCAAGAGCCGGGACCAGCGTATACCTGAACTGGGCGATAAATTCGCATCCAGGCACGGCCAAAAAGGTGTTGTAGGATTGATTGTGCCTCAGGAGGATATGCCCTTCACGGAATCGGGTGTAGTGCCCGACCTGCTGCTAAATCCTCATGCCATTCCCTCCCGTATGACAGTGGGCCACGTCCTGGAGATGATCGGTGGAAAGGTCGGATCTTTAGAGGGCAGGTTCGTTGATGCGACTGCCTTTTTGGGCGAGAACGAACCCGATCTGCGCGGCGCTCTCACGAAGTTCGGCTTCTCTCATACCGGTCGAGAAATACTCTATAGCGGAGCCACGGGTGAGCAGGTCATGGCTGATGTCTTCGTAGGAGTGATCCTCTATCAGAAGCTCTATCACATGGTCACAGGCAAGATGCATGCCCGTTCCCGCGGACCCGTACAGGTCTTGACCCGTCAGCCCACGGAAGGCCGCGCTCGTGAGGGTGGCCTGCGATTTGGTGAGATGGAGAGAGATGTGCTCATCGCTCATGGCGCGGCTTTAGCTCTTAAAGAGCGTCTGGTGGATGAGTCGGATAAAGTGACCGAGCTTGTTTGCAGTCACTGTGGCATGATCGCCATCCATGATCGGCGCAGAAATGCGGACTTCTGCCCGACCTGCGGTGCAGATACTGAAATCTACCCCGTAGAGATGAGCTATGCCTTCAAGCTACTGCTCGACGAGATCAAATCATTAGGTGTAGCACCGCGGCTGATTCTGGAAGACGCGGTTTAGGTGGAAATATGACTGTTCCCAAGAGAATTGGTAAGATCCGCTTCGGCCTCATCTCACCTCAAGAGTTTCGGAAGATGAGCGTGGTCAAGATCATTACCGCAGATACATACGACGACGATGGTTTTCCCATTGAAATGGGACTCATGGACCCCCGGCTTGGTGTCATCGATCCAGGGCTTCGCTGCCGATCCTGCGGCGGCAGGCCTGGAGAATGCCCCGGCCACTTCGGACATATCGACTTAATTGCTCCCGTAATTCACGTGGGCTTCGCCAAATTGATCCGGAAAGTGCTGCGGGGCATCTGTCGGGATTGCTCCCGCCTCATGCTCAAAGAAAATGAGAAGAATATGTACCTGGGGCAGATCCAGGAACTGGAGCGATTGGGGCAGATGACTGACGACACAGTGAACAAGGTCTTTAGCGAGGCACGCAAGAACAAGACCTGTCCCTACTGCGGGGCGCCCCAGAAGGAGATAAAGTTTGAGCGGCCGCTCTCTTACGTCGAAGACGGCCACAAGCTCACTGCATCGGATATTCGCGACAGATTCGAGAAGATCCCGGATGACGATATTCAGGTCATGGGCATGAACCCTGCCACGGCGCGCCCTGAGTGGATAATTCTAACCGTGCTGCCCGTGCCTCCCGTCACTATGCGCCCCTCCATCACACTGGAGTCCGGTCAAAGGAGCGAGGATGACCTCACTCATAAGCTAGTGGACATCATCAGGATCAACCAACGCTTTCAGGAGAACCGCGAAGCAGGCGCGCCCCAACTGATCATTGAGGATCTTTGGGAGCTTTTGCAGTATCACGTCACCACATTCCTGGACAATACTGTCTCCGGCGTGCCGCCCGCCCGCCATCGCAGCGGTCGGCCGTTAAAAACGCTCTCCCAGAGGCTAAAGGGCAAAGAGGGACGTTTCCGGGGATCGCTCTCCGGAAAGCGTGTCAACTTCAGCGCCAGGACGGTCATTTCTCCCGACCCCAATCTTAGCATCGGTGAGGTCGGCGTGCCCATGGACATAGCCATGGAGCTATCTGTGCCCATGATTGCCAACGCTCGGAACATGGAGATTGTGAAGACCTTTGTGCGCCGCGGTCCGGACAGACATCCCGGAGTGAATTATATCACCCGGCCTGATCAGAGGCGCATCAAGGTCACTGATAAGAACTGCGAGGAGGTGGCCGAGCAGATCGATATCGGCTGGAAGATCGACCGGCAACTGGCCGACGGCGATATAGTCCTCTTCAACCGTCAGCCCTCTTTGCATAGAATGTCTATCATGTCCCATCGCGTCAAGGTCATGCCCTACAAGACCTTCCGGCTCAATCCGGCCGTCTGTCCGCCCTATAACGCAGACTTCGACGGGGATGAGATGAACATGCACGTGCCTCAAACCGAGGAGGCGCGCGCCGAGGCCGAGATACTCATGCGCGTGCAGGAGAACATTCTCTCTCCCAGATTCGGCGGCCCCATCATCGGCGGTATACATGACTACGTGACCGGCTCATTTTTGCTCACCCATGGTAGAAAGCCCATCGACCGGCGGGGCGTTATGGAGCTTCTCAAGAAGTTCGATATAACCGAGCTACCCGCGCCCGAGGGCGAAATCGACGGCAAGCCCTACTGGACGGGAAAGCAGGTCTTCAGTCTCGTCCTGCCCCGGGGCCTTGACCTATCCTTTAAGGCCGATTTCTGTTACAACTGCGATGTCTGCAAAGGCGCGGATTGCGAGAACGATGCCTTTGTGGTAATTGAAGACGGCCAGCTCTTGAAAGGCACCATCGACGCAAAAGCGGTGGGAGCCTTCAAGGGCAAGATAACAGACCGGATAATAAAGGAGTACAGTCCCTCCGTGGCGAGTGATTTTCTAGACCGGATGACCCTCCTCGCGTTGCGGGGCATCATGCATGCTGGATTTTCCTTCGGCATAGATGATGAGGACATCCCCAAGGCCGCGGCAGAGCAGATTGAGGAGACCACTAGAACAGCTCGCGAGAAGAGCCAGCAGCTCATCGAGGCCTATAACGCCGGCGAGCTGGAGCCCCTGCCCGGCCGAACGCTCGATGAGACCCTAGAGATGAGAATCATGCAGACACTGGGCAAGGCCAGAGATACGGCGGGCAAGATCGCCGGTCGCTACCTGGGCCTGGACAACTCCGGAGTGGTCATGGCCGTGAGCGGAGCGCGCGGCAGCATGCTCAACCTCACCCAGATGGCGGCATGTGTGGGCCAGCAGTCGGTGCGTGGCGAGCGCATCATGCGTGGCTATGCCGGCAGAACGCTGCCACACTTTCGGCCTGGAGACCTGGGTGCAGAGGCGCACGGCTTTGTGGAGTCAAGCTACAAAGGCGGCCTTAACCCTACGGAGTTCTTCTTCCACGCCATCGGTGGTCGCGAGGGCCTGGTGGATACGGCAATCAGGACATCCCAGAGCGGCTATCTGCAGCGCCGGCTGGTAAATGCTCTGCAAGACCTGGAGGTCAGGTACGACGGCACAGTCAAGGAAACGAGGGGCATGGTTGTCCAGTTCCAGTACGGCGAAGACGGCGTGGATGCATCCAGGCGAGACTACGCCAGTACAGATAACGTCAAGCGCATCATCAAGAGTGTGCTCAAGAAGGAGTCGGCATGATCCTCACAGAAAAAGAGATCACAGAGAGGCTGGTGGGGCTTGACCTTCCCCCGAGCATCAAGGAAGCAATACAAACCGAGCTGAAAGGAGTGCAGGTCGGCTCAGAGCAATTGGAAGAGATCATATCCCAGGTGGCTTCCGACTACGAGCACTCTAAAGTGGAGCCATGCGAGGCGGTGGGCGTGGTCGCGGCGCAGTCCATCGGCGAGCCCGGCACACAGATGACCATGCGTACCTTCCACTACGCAGGCGTGGCCGAGATTAACGTAACCTTGGGCCTTCCCCGGCTCATCGAGATTGTGGATGCGAGAAAAATACCCTCTACACCCACCATGACCATAAAGCTTAATCAGGATTATGCCCACGACCGAGACCTGGCCAGAGAGGTGGCCTGGGCCATCGAGTCTACATCCCTACTCCATCTGGGGTCAATTGCCACGGACCTGGCGGAAATGAATGTGATCATCGAGCTGAACCCAGATGCCATGGAGCAGCGCAAGATCACAGTCGATGAGGTTGCAACCAGGCTCAAGGAGGAGACGAAACGGGAAGTAAGCCAGAATGGGAACCAGCTGATCATGACTCCCGAAGAGTCCTCTTACCGCGAGCTACTCCAGTTGGTGGAAAAGATAAAGAGGCTCTCCCTTAAGGGTGTAGAAGGCTTAAAACGTGTCGTAATCCGCAAAGAGGGCGACGAGTACATTCTCTATACGGAAGGCTCGTCAATTAAGAGGGTAATGCAGTTCGAAGGAGTAGACCCCACCAGAATTAAGACCAACAATATAAATGAGATCGGAGAAGTGCTGGGCATCGAGGCGGCGCGAAATGCTATCATTAATGAGGCCACAGACACTCTGCGCGAACAGGGTCTTACCGTAGATGTGAGGCACATTATGTTGGTGGCGGACATCATGACCGTAGACGGGGAGCTGAAACAGATCGGACGACACGGTGTCTCGGGCGAGAAGGCCAGCGTGCTGGCAAGAGCTGCCTTCGAGGTCACCGTCAATCATATCCTGGATGCGGCCATTCGCGGCGATGTAGACGATCTCAAAGGTGTGACGGAAAACGTAATCGTTGGCCAGCCTATACAGCTTGGCACGGGTGACGTTACCCTGGTGGCAAGCAAGAGATGAGGTAATAACAATGATAAACGTAGATAGAGCTCTAAGAAGTTCCATCAGAACAGGAAACGTGCTGCTAGGATCGAATAGGACCGTTGAAGCAGGACTTGGCGGACAGGCAAAGCTCATAGTGTATGCTGTAGATTGTCCTGCGGATGTAAGGACGCAACTGGAGACCATAGATGTTCCAGTCTACGGTTACCAGGGTATGGGCAAGGACCTCGGATCTGCCTGCGGAAAACCCTTCTCCGTGGCCGCCTTGGCCATCATTGAGCCAGGGGACTCGGAGGTAATGGCACTGCAGCGTGAGATCCGGGGTGTTAAGGCATGAGTGAGTTTAAGCTCACCACCGAAGGAATCAGATATATTGCGTTGTTCGAGAGCCTGACGGGCGGCATGGCCAGGGATTGTGTTGTGGATGAGGAGAACGACCGCATCATTTTTGTCATAAAAAAAGGTGATATGGGTGCAGCCATAGGCCGAAAGGGCTCGAACATCAACCGGGTGAAGAAGTCGGTAGGAAAGCAAATCGAGATCGTCGAGTACAGCGACGATGTTAAAGAGTTTTTAGAGAACCTCTTCCAGCCGGCGGCCATAAAGAATGTCATGGTCGTAAACAAGAATGATAAGCGATTGGCTTATGTAGAGGTAGCAAATAAGGACAAAGGCATTGCCATCGGCAGAGATGGCCGAAACATATTAAAAGCCAAGATGCTTGCGCAGAGGCATCATGGCGTTGATGATATCATAATTCAATGAAGATTTGTTGCGATTTATTCAAGGTGAAATGAATGGGAAATGGAATCTATGCCGCCAGGAAACTGGAGAGTGATAGGAAGTCGCTCCGGTGGAGTGATCCTAAATATATCCGAAGGATGTCGGGGAGCAGGATGAAGGCTGACCCCCTGGGTGGAGCGCCCATGGGAAGGGGAATAGTTCTCGAGAAGGTAGGAATTGAGGCTAAGCAGCCCAACTCAGCCATAAGAAAGGCCGTGCGCATACAGCTCATCAAGAACGGCCGACAGGTTACGGCTTTTGCACCGGGCGATGGGGCCATCGGATTTATAGATGAGCATGACGAGGTCACTGTCGATCGTATCGGCGGGCGTCAGGGCCGGTCCATGGGAGATATCCCTGGAGTCAGATTCAAGGTTATCGCTGTCAATAACGTCTCCCTGCTGGAGCTTGTCCGAGGGAGAAAGGAAAAGCCGGTGAGGTGAGAATAATGAAGATATTCGGTAAGTGGGATCCGGCTGAGGTAGAGGTTACTGATCCGAGCGTTAAGGGCTACATGAACCTGGATGCCAAGGCGGTCATGCACTCCGGCGGCAAGCATGCCAAGCAACAGTTCAAGAAGTCCGAGCAGCACATCTTGGAGCGCCTGGTAAACAAGATGATGAGAAAGGAGAGGAACACGGGCAAGAAGCTCAAGGTCTACGGCATAGTCGAGGGTGCGTTTGACATCGTTGCCAAGAAGACCAAGGAGAATCCCCTCACTGTTCTGGCCAAAGCTATATCCAACGCCGGCCCGCGCGAAGAGGTCGTCCGTCTAAAGTACGGCGGCATTACTGTGCCCAAAGCCGTGGATACCTCCCCCCAGAGGCGCGTTGATACAGCCCTCATGTTCATAGCCAAGGGCGCTCATGCCGCTTCCTTTAAAAAGGCCAAGACGGCAGAGGCCGCTCTCGCAGATGAGATCATCTCTGCAGCCAACCGTGATGTCAAGAGCTACGCCATTAACCACAGAGATAGTGTGGAGCGCGTGGCCAAGGCCGCAAGATAAAACTGATTTTCGCGAGAAAGATTAGGCGCTGGAAGGGCGCCTATTCAATCTATTTTTAATTTTCCTTGTCAGCTTGAGCCTGGCTTTATTCCTCAGTTTGAAAAACAAATGGGTTTTAGAAGAGAAATTTTACCTTATGGTTGGTCATAGTAGCCGCAACCAGCATTTCACCTTACTTAAACCGCTTTATAAATGACTTATCAATCCAGCTCTTCAGCGAGTAGATCAGCCTCGTCGGTACACCAATGCAGGTCTTTCCCACCACGCCCACGGCGCAGTCAGAGCCGAGTGAGATAAGCGCCACCTGGCTGTCTGTGCTGGCTCGCACGGAGTATTTCTCTGGAGCCCTTCCCTTTATCAGATGAGAGAGGTGCCTGGCCAGGTATTTGGCCTGTCGCTCTGCCTCTAGGCCGGTCTTGGTGGCCAATTTGCCGTCGATCTCCACCCAGGCGCAGTCGCCGATGGCAAAGACATTTGCTTTGGCATTCAGATGCGAGTCCACCAGTATCCAGCCGTTCTTCTTGGGCAGATCCAGATCCTGGATGAAGGGAGAAGGCTTGACTCCTGCCGTCCAGATGGCCATGTCGCAGTCCAGGCAAGTGCCGTCCGTGAAACGGATGCAGTCCTTCTTGACCTCGGCAACCTGGGCGGAGGTGAGGATGTTCACGCCCTTCTTGGAGAGCGCTTTTTCCACGAGCTGGGATGTCTGCGGGGAGAACTGGGGCAAAACCCGCTCCTTGGCCTCGATGATGTAGATGCTGGAATCCAGGCTTTCTGCTAAGATGGAGGCCGCCTCCACTCCGGTTAGGCCAGAGCCCATGATCATGATCCTCTCCGGATAGTTGTCCTCCACGAACCGATGCGCCCTTTTGGTCTCCTCCAGGGTGTTGATGGAAAAGGTGTTCTCCACGCCCTTGATGCCGAAGTAATTCTGGGCGGCCCCCGTCGCCACCACCACGTAGTCGAAATCCACCAGCGACTTCTCGCAGACTACCGTGTTGCCATCCAGGCGCAGGGCCTTTTCCCTAATATGTGTGGCTCCCACCCGCTCGCAAAAGGGCTTGAGGGGTGCCGCCAGCTCTTGCAGCCTGGCCACGCCGCCCAGGTACTCTGGATACAGGGCCTGCATTTCGACCTGCATCTTGGGCTCGATCAATGTGAACTCCAAGGGGCAGGGCGAGGCTACTCTTATCAGCTCTGCACCGGCTATCCCTCCTCCAATGACAGCAACTCTCATGATCTCTAAAACCTCTCTCTTCGGCGTGCCTTAAAATTCCTAAATCCTGGTTAAAGCAAATCCATTATAAATGCATCGTACCGCAAAGAGATGTCAAGGAGAAAAGCGAGAATCGACTATCTGGCCGGTAAATCCGGGCGCAATTTTTATATTGTTACACTCATAATACAGCAGATAGCATGATCACTGTTTACTTCGACGGGCTATGCTATCCCAAGAATCCCGGGGGTGTGGCTGCTTACGGCTATGCTGTCTACAGGGACGGCGAGCAGATCTGGCGGGGATTTGGCGGCGTGGGTGAGGGCCGGGGCATGACCAACAACGTGGCCGAGTATGAGGGGCTGATGGCCGCAGCACAGTGGCTTGTCGATGAGGAGGTCGAGGATAAGATCCTCATCAAAGGCGACTCGGAGCTGGTGATCAAGCAGATGAAGGGCGAGTACCGGGTGTCTTCCGCCACCTCCAAGAAGTACGTGCCTGAGATCAAGAGGCTGCTGCAGGGAAAGGATGTGAGCCTCTCCTGGGTGCCGCGAGAGGAGAACGAGGAGGCGGACAAGCTCTCACGGATGGGATACGAGAGCTATTTGAGACATAAAAAGAGAAGCAATTGAGAGTTTCAATTCGGATCATCTCCCATGATGAATCAGTTAAGTGTCGGCGCCAGGAAAATGTGGAGTTTATCTTGAATGGCTAAGTACACTATAATCATCGAGAAGGGTGAAAGAAATTACTCCGCTTACTGCCCAGACCTGCCTGGCGTGGTTTCTGCAGGGGTGACTGAGGAGGAGACGGCCGAATCGATGAAAGAATCGATAGAGTTTCACCTGGAAGGACTAAAGGAGGATAAGGTGCCCATCCCAAAGCCAACGATTTCTGCCAGGTGCGTCGATGTCGTTGTTTAGGGATATCTAAGGATCTTTTGCGATTTTTCATAGTATCGTATCGGAACCATAGGCCGTTAAAAAATACCAGGTCAAAGAGCTGATGCGCAATCAGCCTTCATTTGCGATAAGTATAACTACAATTGCCGTAGTCCCCATCATTCCACCATATGTGAGGCTAGATGCGTGAAATGGCACTCAATTCCAACTGATGAAGTTCTGGCCGGCCTGAAATCCGGACAAAAGGGACTTAGCTCTGATGATGTGGTCCGCAGACTCTCCGAGTTTGGTCCTAATCAACTGGAAAGCCCTTCAAAGCCCTCGCCTTTGAAAATTTTCCTGGGCAAATTTAAAGATTACATGGTTATTGTTCTGATTTTTGCTGCCCTGATCTCTTATATCGCCGGCGAGAGCACCAATGCCTATGTCATTTTAGGAATAGTAATTCTCGTTGCTATCATTGGATTCATCCAGGAGTACAAAGCGGAAAGGGCCATGGAGGCTCTCCGGGAGATGGTGGCCCCGGAGGCGGACGTCATGCGGGATGGCAAGATGAGTACCATCCCCGCCTCGGACCTTGTTCCCGGCGACATGGTCTACCTGGACGCAGGAGATAAAGTGCCTGCAGATGCTCGAATTATTGAGAAGACCGCCCTGGAGATCATTGAGGCCTCTTTAACCGGTGAATCGCTGCCCGTTAAAAAGAGCACAGAGCAGCTGCCCGAAGAGGTTGCTCTTGCCGACAGAAAGAATATGGTCTTCATGGGGACCATCGTCTCCTATGGCAATTGCAGGGCTGTGGTGACGGCCACTGGCCTGGCCACTGAGCTTGGCAGAATCTCTGGCATGATCAAACAAAGGCAGGCAGATCCGCCCCTTAAGCTAAAGTTGGAACATCTGGCTAAAAGACAGGCCATCCTGGTTTTTGTCATATCGATAACGGTCTTCATCCTGGATGCCAGCCGCGGCACGCCCATCATCGATTCCCTGATAGCCGCCATCGCCCTCGCTGTGGCTGGAGTGCCTGAAGCTCTTCCTTTTGTGGTTACCCTGGCTTTGGCCTTCGGAACCCAGGCCATGGCCAGGAAGAACGCCATAATCAGAAGGCTTCCTGCGGTCGAGACTCTGGGATCAACTACCGTAATCTGTACGGATAAGACTGGCACCCTCACTACCGGCGAGATGACGATTCGAGAGATTCAAACCTTTAGAACCATCGATGTAGAGGGTTCGGGCTACGCTCCAGAGGGCTCCTTCTCAGAGCAAGGCAGGCTCATTGACCCCAAGGAAGAGGATCTTGCCATGATTCTCAAGATAGGGATGCTTGCCAACAATGCGGATATCGAGAAGGCCAATGGGGGCTGGCGCATAGTGGGCGATCCAACGGAGGGGGCCATAATCGTTGCCGCCAAAAAAGCGGGAATTCTGGAGCGGATCAAGAAGAGCGGCACCAGAATTGCGGAGTATCCCTTTGATTCCGATCGTAGAAGAATGACAACGGTTGATGAGATTTTGGGCAACGGCCGGATCGTATCTATGAAGGGCGCGCCTGAGGCGGTGCTGGACAAATGCACTTCCATTGCCCATGCCGGCGGAGTTCGGCCTCTTACTGATGAGGACAAAAAGGCCATTTTAGCCAGAGCGGACGGCATGGCCAACCGTGCCTTGAGGGTCTTGGCCTTTGCCGGCAAACCCTTAGGCAGCGGCGATCCTCAGGAAATTGATTTTGTTGAATCCGATCTGATCTTCGCAGGTCTCGCCGGCATGATGGACCCTCCCAGAAAAGAGGTAATGGATGCCATTTCCGTTAGCAAGAGGGCAGGCATCAGGACGGTCATGATCACGGGAGACCATCGCCTCACAGCCAGAGCCATTGGCAAGGAACTGGATATTGGCAATGGAGATGTCATCGAGGGATCAGATCTGGAAAGGATGAGTGAGGACGAGCTGCAGGAACGGATCGATGAGGTCTCGGTATTTGCCAGGGTCACGGCAGAGCACAAGGTCCGCATAGTCGAGGCTCTGAAAAAGAGAGGCAACATCGTAGCCATGACGGGAGATGGAGTGAACGATGCTCCCGCTTTAAAGGCAGCAGACATCGGTATCGCCATGGGAAAGACGGGCACCGAGGTTACCAAGGAAGCATCGGATATGGTCATAGCCGATGACAACTTCGCTACCATCGTCGGGGCAGTTGAGGAGGGCAGAAGGATCTACGACAACATAAGAAAGGGAACTTCCTATCTGCTCGCCGTCAGCTTTGCCGAGCTGGCCACGATCTTCATTGCTGTAGCCCTCGGTTATCCCATTCCTCTCCTGGCAGCGCAGATTCTCTGGATAAACGTCGTGGCTGAGGAGTTTCCGGCCATTGGCCTGGCCCTGGAGCCGGCGCATGCACAGACCATGAAGAAGAAGCCGCGCGATCCCAAGGAGAGCATGCCCTCAAGAGGCCTGCTAATTTATACCCTTGTAATTGCAGCTGCTATCGTAGCTGGCACATTGGGCCTTTACATGACATCGCTGCAGATGGGCCAGGATCAGAGCTATGCCAGAACCATGGCCTTCGTGGCGCTGGGCTTTTTCACGGTATACAATGCCTATAGTAGCCGATCCCTGGAAGTGTCTATATTCCGGATGAATCCCTTGGGCAATAAGACGCTTCTCCTGGGAATAGCCTGCTCGATATTCTCGATTCTTGCCGTGGTGTATATTCCTTTTATGCAATCCATCTTCCAGACCAAGCCGCTAACTTCCGAGAGCTGGGCTTTAGTTCTGGGGGTCGGTCTGCTGGTGGTCGTAGCTGCCGAGGTCATGAAGAAAGTGCTGCCCGGACTGCGATGACGACTGCGATAATCGGTCCGGAATCAAGCATCCTGATGGCCTCCCGGGCCTGAGGTGACCGTCTTCATTTCCCCGCCACCTGGATGAGGCAGGCAATGGATGGTGTGGGCCTAGGTTTAGGCCTGTTGTTATCGTCTGGGTCGACTTATGAGAAATTATATTTGCTCTAGTAATGCCAAAGTTTGCATGTGTTTATCTCTCCTTAATCAGCATCTGTGAGCCAATTTCGCAACTTCCCATGTCACCAATTCTTATGGGTCATTTTGAGGGCCGAGAAGTCACTAATATCGATTTCTCGTTAAATACAGGTTAATATATATTATGTGTTCCTGCCAAACCGCCTTTGGGCCTGCAGGAAGGGATTTAGGGGAATCCGGGAAACAATTGCATGGATCAGAGGATCATTAAATAAACTTAAAAATTGGTATATGTTTAGCTGGCCAGCTTCTCGGTTAGCATTTGGAGACTATTCAATCCTCTCTGTCCCCAAGTTGCCAGTGTCGTCATGATTCGCTCATGAATAGATGTTCCTTTATCATTGCGAAGCGTGCCCAAG
>Ga0307379_10002932_pt1 | contig 24897 bp, 24 predicted proteins | sample UN2MG_FD_202237 | JGI IMG/M metagenome (GOLD analysis project Ga0307379, IMG submission 202237) | Soil microbial communities from Risofladan, Vaasa, Finland - UN-2 | ecosystem: Environmental > Terrestrial > Soil > Coastal area > Acid sulfate soil | place: Finland: Risofladan, Vaasa | collected...
TTGATCTTATCTACATCAAGGCTGATAAGATCCTTTTGTATAATTTCTCCCACAATGAGTAACATATTAACAATTTCTATTTATAATTATCGTTCTTGCAAATTAGTACCTCTATTGAGCATGTTCCCGATAATGCTTCGAAGCGGCTGGATCTGCCCTCGTTTGGCGCTTATGGGAGCGATTTTATCCGGCCATTGTGTCCAGGGAGGCAGCATACCCAGCCGTTCGCAGATGAGATCCAGTGCCCCATCCACGTCCACTTTAGCTATGCGATCCATTTTGTTTGCGGCTAATGCCACATCCAGCCCCATATCGTCCAAAAACTCCCACAGCTCGATTTCAAAAGGCACCTCGCCCCGCCCTTCCCAGCGATCGGCGATGTCCAGGAAAGAGGCGGCGTCGATAACCTGTATGGCCAGAAGGATCTCATTTGCATGCTGCTCGAAGTACTGCACAATTAAGTCCTTGGTCTTCTCCTGCTCTGCTCGGGTAGCTCTGAGCATGAAGCCGTATCCTGGCATATCCACATAAAAGATGTCTCCCACTCTGGCCTTGAAGGGGAACTGGGTGATTCCGGGACGCTTTCCTACCCTGACCTTCGTTCCCGTAAGCTGCCAAAATAGAGTGGATTTTCCGACGTTAGACCTTCCGATGAGAACGATCTCCCTGGACATAATTATCATGAGGAAGGGCAAGATTGAAAAGGATGTCTATGCAAAAATCAGGGCATAAATGACAGAAATGACGGAAACGGCGGAATTGAAGAGAGATGCGAAAAAGGTGGCCCTGCAGCTCCTGCACGCCACGACCCTGCCGGATGGGCAGGTCTTCACAGAGCTGGATGCACCTCGCTACACCACTGTAGATTACTATCGCATGGCCTGCCACCTGCTTTTCCAGTGCCACAGGTGCGGAAACTGCTGCACGACGGGCGACCCGATCAGGCTGCGGCCTGAGGATGCATTGGCAATAGCCAGGCATCTCAAGATCCCCCTGAACAAGGTTATTAAGAAGTACACCATCCCGGATCCGGATAGGCCCGGCGTGCTGGACTTTAAGCATATCCTCCCCTGCAAGTTTTATGATGCAAATATGAAAGGCTGCAAAATTTATAACGCCCGGCCCTGGTCCTGCCGCATCTTTCCTTTTCTGGGAATTTATGGATCTGAGGACAAAGTCAAAATTAACGAATCCTGTCCCGGATCGGTGGAAACGATGAAGATCCTGACAGAAGCGCTGGAGGAAGCCCGATCGGACCCGAAAATTACAGATGCTGTCGATCCTGCAGAGGTGAGAAGAGCAAAAGAGTTTTTGAGGGCGGCCTTGAATTCAGTTTAGAATTTAGAATTTAGAACTATATAGAATTAGAAAATTTATAATAATAATAATATCTCGCCAGCATGATACGCCTCTGCTTTTCTGCATCTCGTAGCCATTTCTCTCGTACGGCTTTTCCTGGAACTGAATTGAACGAGCTTATTATCGTACTATTGCGATAAGTATATATTTGAATACGGTTTAACCTGGTTTTCATCATGACACCAAAATCTGTCTCGGACTTGCGAGTCAAGATCTTCAGCGCATTATCCGATCCCACCCGGCTTGAGCTGCTGGATTATTTATCAGGAGGCGAGCGCTGCGTCTGCGAGATTCTCCCCGCTTTTCAGAGATCCCAATCCACCATCTCCAAACATCTGAACATCCTCTATGAAGCTAATATTCTGGACCGCAAAGTAGACGGCAAAAGGACAGTCTACCGCATAAAAGACCCTCAAGTATTCGACTTGATTCGCATGGTAGATTCTCTGGCCCTAATGCAGATTTCACAGCTTGCTGAGGCGGGAAGAATTTTGGAGAAATCATTGAACAACAGGAGCTGATTTTATGGTTACTTACACAGTCATGGCGGCCCTGCAAGCGGGGCTCTCAACATTGCTTGAGTATCTATCGGCACACGTCTTGACCTGTCTGGTGCCCGCATTCTTCATTGCCGGGGCCATCGCCGCACTCCTGCACAAGGAAACGGTGCTCAAATACTTCGGGGCTGACGCCCCCAAGTGGCTGTGCTACAGCGTGGCCTCCACTTCGGGCACAATTCTGGCGGTGTGCAGCTGCACCATCCTGCCCATGTTCGCGGGAATCGAAAAGAGGGGGGCTGGAATCGGCCCGGCCACTGCCTTTCTCTTCTCGGGTCCTGCCATCAACCTCATGGCTATCATCCTCACGGCGCGAGTTTTGGGTTTGGACCTTGGTATAGCCAGGGCAGTGGCGGCAGTCACCATGGCTGTAGTCATCGGCCTAATTATGGCTGCCATATTTCAGCGCTCCGAAGAAAAGTGCAAAATAAACCCTGCACCTAAACCCCTGACTGCGGATCAGTTTGAGCCGGAGCCTGCTTTAGAGAGCCGTCCCAAATACATTACAGGCATATTCATGGCCGTACTGGTGGCCATACTGCTGACCGCTACCTCAGGCGCCATAGAGCTTTTGCCTAAAGCGATAATTGTAGGAGCCCTCATAGTCATAGCGGCCTTCCTGATGAAGACTTATTACCTGCCAGAGGAGAAAGAGGCGTTCCTCTCCGAGACCTGGTGGCTTACTAAGAAGATCTTTCCCCTGCTGGTGGTCGGAACATTTATAACCGGCATAATCGGCTACTTTTTACCTGTGGAGTGGGTCCGAACAGTCTTCGGCACGAGCAGCTTTTTGGCCTGCTTCTTAGCCTCGATTATCGGATCTCTGCTTTACATGCCCACATTGCTGGAGGTTCCCATCGTAGGCACACTATTCGGCTACAGTACCGGTGTTACTGCAGCGGGCCCGGCGTTATCGCTCCTCCTGGCCGGTCCTACTTTGAGCCTACCGAGCATAATAGTAATCACCAGGATCATGGGCCTGAAGAAGAGTGGCGTCTACATTGTACTCGTTGTTATGATATCGACGATAGTTGGCATGATCTATGGAGCAATTGTATAGATAGGGCGAACACATAGAAATGCATAGAGAGTGAAGATCTGGCAAGTACAATGCCATAAATGAAGCAATATTTAAAAAAACTGGGTGACGAGAAAATGGTTAAGATTGAAGTCTTAGGAACAGGCTGCGCCAAGTGCAAGAGCCTGCTGAAGAATGTCGAGAAGGCCGTCGCGGAATCAGGCATTGCAGCGGAAGTAGTCAAGGTGGACAGCATCCAGGAGATCATGGACCGAGGTGTGATGATGACCCCCGCGCTATACATCGATGGAAAGTCCGTGATGATGGGCAGGACCGCGACCGTGGAAGAGATCAAGAGAATGCTCAAGAAATAAGGCGACAATTCATGGAAGAGAAAAAGGAATGTCCGTGCGGCTGCTCGGATGTGCGCGTTGTGACCTGCAGCGGAGCGTCAAATGTGGGACAGATCGCAAACCAGGCGGCAATAAAGCTGGCCAAAGAGAAGGTGGCCGGATTCTTCTGCCTGGCGGGAGTTGGGGCCCATATCAAAGGAATGGTTAAATCAGCAAAGGAAGCGGATCTGATGGTGTCCATTGACGGCTGCCCTGTGCAATGTGCCGCCAAGACTTTGCAGCATGCTGAGATCGAGCCCGCCATACAGATAATTGTAACGGAGCTTGGGATTGAGAAGTCTCATGATATTGCTCTTGACGAAAAGATCTGCTCCAAGATCGTAGAAAAAGTAAAAGAAGAGCTAGCGGCCTAAAATGCGGGTGGAATGAAATGAGTTTACTAAAGTCAAAACTGATGCTGATCTGCATAATCTGCGGGGCCTTTATGGCAATGGCAATCATGGTCCTATCACAGAGCGCATATGCCGGAGCAGAATGTGCTTCCCTGGGCGGGGCTTGTGACGATGGCGGCTGGGACCCCATGGCCAAGCTGGATGAGATAGGAAAACCTACCAACAGCCAGGTGCAGGCCCCTACCAAGTGGCCGGAGAAGTCGAGGACGATGAGATGGAACATGAATGCTTCCAGCTCAGAGGATGAAGAAAACAAGGATTCTGAGAGCCCTGAGGCTGTTGCTGTCCAGACTACTCAGAATGTCGGCAATGCCATTCCTGTAAAGGCGGCAGAAGAGCAGGCAAGCGTGGTGCGAAGCGATGGGGCTAAGGCGATTCTTGCTCCATTGGAAGATATCACAGATGCGGATATTCTGCTGGACGTGAGCGAGGACTCCAGCACGCATATTGCGGGTTCTGTGGTTATTCCTTACATGGAGTTTGATGTGCGAGCGGGAGTCTTGAAGCCCTTGCCTGAAATCACCAAGATCCTTGGGGACGCTGGAATCTCTCGTGAGGATCGCATCGTGATCTACGGTGAATGCCTGCCTTGCGGGGGAGGGCCATCTGTTGCTACTTACGTCTACTGGATGATGAAGGGGCTTGGTCATGAGAATGCAAAGGTTCTGGATGGGACGGCCGAAGATTGGGCTGCATCGGGACGGGCCACCACGACAGACGCCAAGATACTCTCCAAAAAGATCTATACTCCAGCAGAAACGGCAAATTACACTGCTACTTACGACTTCGTGAAGAGCGGACAGGCACAGATTGTTGACGCCAGGACCTTGCAGGAATATGGGTCCGGCAGCATACCGGGATCAATCAGTATACCCTATGCCAGCGTGCTGAATGGAAAAAAGATCAAGAGCAAAGACCAGCTGAATAAGATTTTCATGTTGCTGGACAAAGACCGACCTGTTGTAGTTTTCACCAACACGGGTATGAAGGCCTCTGTGGTCTGGTTCGCGCTGAAGCTATCCGGTTATGATGCCAGGCTTTACAATTACCAGGACTGGATGGCAAATCAAGTGCCGAAGGGTAATGCCGGCAATTAGAGATGGGGGCCGGAGAAAAAGAATGCTACTGCGACATAATATTAATTCAGATTCCTGCCGAGAAGAAGGCAAGGGATTGTCTGCCCTAGCGAAGACTATGATCATTTACGGGATCATTTCCATACTCTTGCATGGCCTTATCTTGAGCGCACCCGTACTGGCGGGCACGGAAAACGGCGAGTTTTGTCCCACCTGTCCTGATTGGACCGACCTGGATGGCTGGCTGGCCAATAAAGCAGTCTATGAGCAAGAGCAGCAGCAAAAATCTCAGATTCAGGACCAGGAAACGGTTCTTAAAATCCAGAATGCGGAGCCTGTATCAGTTCATCTGGCGGTCATCGATCCCGTTGGTAGCCCTTCGCAGGTGCGAACGGGCAGGTTTGCCGTGGCGCTTGCATCACCGACAGCGGTCTCTCCTGACGACGTTGTGCTCGACATCAGCCCCAGCGCATCCAGATACTTGCAAGGCGCTGTCAATGTCAACTACGAGAGCTTTTTTGGCAAAGGCGGTCAGCTCAAGTCCGTGTCGGAGATTGCCGGATTGCTGGGAGAGGCAGGAATATCAAGTAACGATTCGCTGGTGATCACAGGCGAGTGTCTTCCCTGCGGCGGCGGACCATCTCCTGCCATCTTCAGCTACTGGCTGCTCAAGTACCTGGGGCACGAAAAAGTAAGAGTCCTGGACGGCAATATCGATGACTGGACGGCAGCCGGGCAAAATGTCAGCAATAAGTCTGCCACAAGGCCGAAGGCTGACTACATTCCCCTTCTTATGCCTGAACTTCTCGCTACCTATGAATTCGTCGTGAATGGAGGGGCCCAGATCGTGGATGCGAGGCTTGCCAGGGACTTTGAGATAGGCTCTATTCCCGGAGCCGTCAACGTTCCTTACGAGAATGTGGTAGAGAATGAGCGGATAGCGCCAGAAGAGGATCTGCAAAAAGTCTTCGTTGGGCTGGAGAAGGATCGGCCCGTCGTAGTTTACACCAATGTGGGCGTCGAGGCCTCCTTAGTCTGGTTCGCGCTTACGCTCTCCGGCTACGATGCCAGGCTCTACACCTGGCGTGACTGGCTGCAAAACCAGCCCAAATTCAACTTCGAGCTGACCGACATAGAGGCCAAGCCCAATCCCGTGAGATCCGGGCAGGCTACAAGAATAACGGCATCTTTCCAGGAGACGCAGACAAAGGAGACAAAGGCTGCGGAGAATTCATCATCTAACTTATCATCGAATTCATCATCAAATGATGAGGTCAAGCTCACGGTGAAAGGATGTGCCACCTGCGGATTTGGATCTCCGCAGGGCTTTGCCAACTTAGACCGCAAAGATGGCTATGTTCAAATCGGCTCCTCTGGCAAAACCGCTCCTTCTTCGGATGTCGATGTTCAGAAAGCGGATAGCGCCCTGCGTTGCAGCGCCATCGTAAACGGTCCCGACGGTTCCGAGACAGCAAGGACGAGCCTGCTGCACACCTTCGCAGGCAAATATGTGGGGATCTGGAGTGCCAACGTAGCTCCAGGCATTTACAAAGTGAGCATAGTGGCCACTGCTTCTGGCAACGCAGAGACCTTTGCAGATGTCCTGGAGATTGAGGTAACCGGTTAGAGCCAGATGGCTTGTGCGTTATTTTTTAAAATTTTAAAATTTTTTAAAAAATTTGATATTATACTAATCATGCGACACCACAGGTTCACTGCATCTAGCCGGAGCTTGAAGCACCTGGCTTCATCGAATCGAGTGTAATCCGGATCAAGGGGATGCTTTTTATCTTCTCCAGGACAACTTCGTCTGGGGCTGCTACGGGATCAAATCCGTACATTGAGCTATTAAGGCCGCTGCCTTTCAGGATCTGCCTCATTGCCTGCAATTTCTCTGCAGTGTCACTTACCTCTTCCCCATGCCCGGAAAAGCGGCCGCTGGGCAGGAGAACCTCAACCTCTGGATTGGCCAGCAGGTTGTTGTACCACTGCCCTTTCATCTCTTTTCCCTGATAGCAGTAGATCTTCTCCCCGATCCTGGCATAGCTCACAGGAGTATAGCGAATCTTCCCGGTCTTTCTGCCTAAAATCCCCAGAACCATAATGTTTCCAGTGAGGGAATTGGATATGATCTGCCCCATACCTCTTTGAAATGCCGGGACAACAATATATCTATTGACCAACCGGAAAAGCGCTCTTAGAACTGATCTCTTGTCCATTCATCACTTCCTTCTGCCCCATGCAGTTCATTGTTTATGCCGATACTATTATTTCAGGTTAGCCTCTAAGGAAAGCAAATGCAAATTGCAGTTGTGGGCGGGGGAGTTTGCAGCCAAGAGGTGCGAGAGATGGCCCATCGGCTGGGCGGGCTCATAGCTATGCAGGGTCACGTTCTTATCTGCGGGGGCCTGGGCGGCGTGATGGAGGCAGCCTGCTGTGGCGCTCGAGAGGCGGGAGGCCTAACCGTAGGCATACTTCCCGGCGAGAGGCAGCAGGGCAATTCGTATGTCAACATAGCCATTGCCACAGGCATGGGCCACGCCAGGAATGTGATAATAGTAAAGAGTGCTGATGCTGTGATAGCTCTGCCTGGGGAGCTTGGCACCCTCTCCGAGATGGCCCTAGCCCTGAAAATGAACAAGCCTGTCGTCAGTCTGGATAGCTGGCAAATCTCTGGCGTCCTCAAGGCCAAAGATCCTGAAGAGGCACTGGAGCTGCTGGGCAGAATCGAATTTCTGCCCTAAGTAGCAAGATATGAAAGGATAGCTATATTTGGAATGATAATCGATTAATGATCCATTGATCTAGAGGAGGCTTATTTAATTGATATGTTACAGGCATCGTGCAATAATGATAGTGGTCATCGTATTATTTTTAACAGGCTTGGGGTGGGCGATCAACGTCTCTCCCAAAGACGATGCCTATCACTACATGTCAAACAGCGTCGATGACCAGCTCTATAATGAGTGGTGGTACTTCGATGTAGCAGATAATGATACTCAGTTCCAGGTGGTCTACCTCCTCAGCGATCCGGAAAATATTTCCTCAGCCCGAAAGATTCAGGTGCAGGCTGTGGCCATGCAGGATGGCTCGCCTCATGCCATGGGCAAACATAAAAGCCGAGGCTATGGAGCAGACAGAAACTCTCCCATGTTTGACATTGATAGGAGCGGCTTTTCCACAGAGCAAGAACCGAACCTGCGAGTTCGGGGTGAGGTCGAGGACAGTGCTACCGACGAGCATATCCGCTGGGATCTGGTTTATCAGCCCACAGCCAGCCCCTGGTTTGCTATCCCAGTTCAGGCACATATCGGCCACATCAAGGGTGATTGGATAAAGTGGCTGGTTTACATGCCTTCTGCCCAGGTAACCGGCACCCTTACCATCGGCAACATGACAAAAAGCATGCAAGGCACAGGCTATCACGAGCATGCTTGGGGCCGCTTTGCCTTAAACGATCCTCAAATCACAAGAGCATCAGTCTCTGTTCCCCTGGACAGCTTCAGCCTGGCATTCGCTGAGATTTTAGGAGAGCAAAGAGTAGCATTTCTGGGAATAGAGAAAGATGGCGAGAGCATAGACTTCAGAGACATGCAAATCAAACTAAACTATTCAAATTATGCATTTGACAATAAAACAGGTTTCGTCTTTCCTGAAGCCTATCATTTAGAGGCAGATAACGGAGACTATAGCCTGGATCTGGTGATAGATGTGAAAAAGAACGCTGCTACAACTCTCGACTACCAGCCTCCTTTGCCCAGCGTACTCATCTTCCAGCAGGTCTCTGTTTTGCAGGGGACACTAAAATCAAAATCCGGCGAGCAATACACCTTCAGCAAGCAGGGCTTCTCCGGATTTACAACGCCAAGGCTTCATCCCATCTTTGGCAGGATCAACTCCAGCTCCACCAACTCAACATCATCCAATTCAACATCTGCCAATATCACAATCATTGCCCAAAATGCGAGGACCGGCCAACAGAAGCTTGCCAAGTTAGCTTCCGATGGTTATTACAGCCTGGATGCCGACTTTCTGGATTATCTGGCCAATCGCACAGCACCCTGGGTTGCACAGGGAGATCAGGTGAAGCTGGAGATGAGGGGGCCGGGAGACGCAAACCGCACTATTTCTGCCATTCTGTCCATTAACCTATCGGAAAATTGGCAGGAGATAAACCTTTAAGTCCTTGCCTCGTTTCCCTGCAAGAATTTTTTGCTCTTCGAAAGAGACTTCCTGAGCTATGCGGACAGTCCTATTCTTCATCGATGTCCTCAGTCAGAGGGCAAGGCTCATTATGACCATTATAACTGCCGGGATCAAGAAATTGCGGCAACCTATGAATTGCTGAATTGGACCCGCGCCCCTTCGGAATCGCTCCTGAGGAGTTGTATGTCAACCGGCCAGGAGGATGGAAACGATCCCGTTCTTCCTGATCTGGCCAGAAGGATTGGATGCGCAAAGCAGGGTCCAGCAGCAATTTCGTTAAATCGACGTGATCGATCCATCAGCACTACATTCACAACTGCGTTCACGAGACCTTTGCGTTTGTACTTTGCTTTCGGCATATCATATTTGATCGATGCCTATAAAACCGTCCAGCAATATAGAATGCTCTGCGGAGGCTCACCATTGAAAAAATTGGACTTTCCTAAACCATTTGAGCACAATCATCCTCCTGTACGCGAGCTAAACGATATAGATACCGGTCCAACTACCTGGGGGGAGAATTTTGCAGATTGGGTATACAAAAACATAGGCTCATGGCGGTTCATACTGATACAATCGATACTGGTGGTCATTTGGGTGATCCTCAATGCTACTGCATACATTCGCGCCTGGGACCCCTATCCCTTCATCTTCATGAATCTGATCTTCTCTTTGCAGTCTGCCTACGCGGCATCTCTGATTTTAATGAGTCAAAACCGCCAGGATAAGCTCAAGGCTCATAATGATTACCTCCTGAACTTCTGGGCAGAAGAGGAGAGCCGGGCCGTTCTGGAACACCTGGCCGCCCAAGATAGGGCCCTAGAGAAGATCTACCAGGAACTTCTGGAAATAAGGGGAAAGACGGCAAAGTCTGCCACCAAGTAGCGGCCAATGAGAATCTGAATGAAGGCTCTTGCATCTGAATGCAGAGAATGATGGAAAAGTTGCTATAGCTGCATCAGATCACCGAGCAAAATTGAGAAAAAAAATCAGGCGGCAGCGAGACTTGGCTCAGCAGCGATCCGATCGCAGAAGGCTTTGACCTGTGCCTCGTCCATGCTGCTTTTGGGAACAACCATGACTTGATAGCCATCACCCTCCAGCCTGTTAATCAGATCCCTAAACTGGCTCATGGCCACTTTGACCTGCTTGGTCAGGTCCGGCATCTTTAAAATGACTATCTTGGCGGAAGGGATTACCGCATCCACAACATAACCCCACCGGGTGGGACGATGCATCAGCACTGCTACCCCCCTTCTTCCCAGCTCAGAGGTTATGACTTTAAACTTATCTAATTCATGCGTCTCAGATCGCTTCATTTCGACTCCACCCCATGATTCTATTTTCGATTTTAATTTATTCTAATATTATTATCGTTTCTGGCTTGGTCTCGCATTAAATATTTCATCCATCCGAGGGAAAAATTGCGAGGGCGTAAAGCATTTTGCTCTCAGTCTACGGTCCCGTTATCTACGAAACCTGCCCTCTTATGAAGAATCATTAAGAAAGACTAAAGGATTAGTATCTCCGGGGCGCCCGAGCAGGTCTATGCTTTTGATAGCACTCGCTGCAATATACCGGCCTAGACCCATCCGGCTTGAAGGGCACCTGTGTCTGCTTGCCACATTCTGAGCAAGTAACATCTGTCATTTCTCTAGGACCGCGATTAAAACCGCCTTTGCTTCCGCTGTTTTCATATTTTCGCTCAAACATTTTAATTCACTTACCCTTTGAATCGATTCAAAGAATCGAAACCGCTCCCGAAAACATCTCAACAAATCATTTGAATCGACGAATCCAGCATCATAAAAAGAACCGCCGAGTTTATATACCTACCGGTCAAGCGAAATGATATCTTCTATCCTTGCACAAGATATGCTAGTGGGATGGACTTGAAAGCAGCTTTTGTGAGTTCATACCTATGCAGCTGCATTTAAAGGCTGCAGATAGCTGTTGCCAATGGTTTTTCCCTTTCCTTACCTTCTCCGGGTAATTATGGAGAGTGTATCGCAGTCTTTGATCTCATGGTCCAGACCGACCGATTGGCCCGGGAACTTGGCGCTCTTACCCCAGACCAGAGCATAGCGGAAGAGATTGACGAAGTCACGATGAAGATGCTCGCATACCGACCTTACACTACTTCCGTCGAGAAGCACCAGCGGCTCTTCCAGGTCTGCTTTGCCCCCTTTCGGCTTTAGGTAGACACGAATGAAGCCCAGTCGCTCATAAATGATATCCTTTAGCTCCTCCAGGCCCTGGGTAGTGGCACAGGAGATGGGAAGGTAGTCTCTGCCCAAATCCTCTTCAATCTTATTCTCGAGGTTTCCATATTTCAAATCGAACTTATTTATGGCCACCACAGAGGGAATGTAAACCCTGTTTCCGGCTAAAAAGTCCACCAGGCTATCGGTATCTATATCCTCGCGGATGGTAACATTAGCATTAACAATGCCGTAGGCACGGATGATATCGGCGATCTCAAACTCCGTCATGCGGGTGAGCTGCACAGTGCTGCGTATGATTATACCGCCCTTCTTGTCCAGTGTGATGTGGATATTAGGGGGCTGCTTGTCCAACCGGATTCCTGCATCGTAAAGCTCTCGCTCCAGAATATTCAGCTTGTAGTTAAAGACGTCACCCAACAGTAATACTAAATCTGCAGCTCGAGCCGCCGTTATGACCTCTCTGCCCCGGCCCTTGCCCCTAGCAGCTCCCTTGATGATGCCGGGCATATCCAGAATCTGGATCTCGGCGCCTTTGTGTTTCATGACCCCCGGAATGACCTCCAGGGTAGTGAATTGGTATGCGGCAACCTCCGATTTGGAGCCTGTCATATAGTTAAGCAGGCTTGACTTTCCTACGGAGGGGAAGCCCACCAGAGCCACAGTTGCATCTCCAGACTTCTTGATGTAGTATCTTCTCCCCCCGCCACCGCCCTTGATCTTCTGAAGCTCTTGCTGTGCCTTTAGCTTCGCGATCTTGGCCTTGATCTTGCCCAGATGGTGCTCAGTGGCCTTGTTCTTCTGAGTGTTAAAGATCTCCTCTTCCAGCGCCTTGATCTGTTCCTCGATGGTTGCCATTTATTGTCCTCTTAATTAGCAGGCCGGCCAAGAACGGCGCGCCCTGCCATCAGCTTATAGTTTTCTAAGGTTCGTAGCAGCAAATGAGGCTCCCCCTTTATAAGGTATGGGTTTGCACCTTTGTATCAGGGTGTGGTTTTGCAAGATCTTGCGGATATCTTCCGGAGAGGTTCTCTCATCTAGATAGTCTTTTTTTAAAAATTAAAAAAATTTCGATGCAAGGCTGTGCCTGGTCTCGCATATCTCCGCAGAGGGGCAAGCCTGGCAGTTTGCGTTTTCCGGCCGGTCTGGAAGCTGGCCCTCTTTGATCTGCCGTATTCTATCTCGAATGCGCAGCACTCGCGCCCTATCAACGCTGTGAATCTGCACGACTCGCACCTGGCCAACGCGCGGATACTCAACCAGTCCTTGATTTATATGCGCCTTATATTTGTCACCCAAGAGCAGAGCATAGCCCGCCAACATGAATCTGTCCCTTTTCCAGATGCCGTCCTCTGGGGCTCTGCCCGTGCGGATGAGTGAAGGTGTGCCGCCCGGTGCCAGGCGATCCAGCCTGCCGGAAAGGCCCAACTTATCAGAATGCATATCAACTTCTGCCTGATAGGGAAGCAGAAGGTCCAGATGCCCGGCCAGGCCCTGGGCAATACTTGCAATTTCTCCCTCCAGCTCCCGGCAGGCCTGCCTGATCTCCTCCGGCTCGATTTCATAAATCAATGGCAACTCCTCCTCCTGCCTGACCATGATCTCTTTAAGATGGGCTTCCAGATCGCTTTTTTTGCAAAACGAAAGCATCAGGCTGCGTAAAAGGATCTGCCTGGCATCGATTTTTTTGGGCATATCGCTCAAGTTTTGAAAGTAAACCAGACGGGGGCAGCGCAGATAAAGTCCAATTTCAGAGATCCTGACGAGAGGTGGCATCAATAGCTCTATACAATCTTTTCTTTTAAAAATTTTTTCTTTTCTTCGAAATTGCAGTTAAATGCGTTGATGTCGCTGTCCGCCCCATCAGCAGAAATTCCTCTGGCAATAAACTGATTCGTTTTTTAATGCTTCTTTTTCATTTCCGGCAGAGAATGCTTGAACAGATTGGGACGGCGATGAATTGAGCGATGATGAAATCGGCAAAAATTAATTCAGCAATTGCGCTTCATTTTTTATCGCTCAACGGTTCCGTTCGAATCTTGACCAGCCAGGCGTCTTCCCTTCCGAATCCTAGTGAGCTGGTTATGCCTGCCAGCGTATAGGTTCCATCTCTGCTCTGAACTGCAAAGGTGCCGATATCGTCTGCGCTGCCTCCCAGGATCATCGACCACTCCTCACGGCCTGTGGAATCGGTTTTAATAATGAGCGCATCTCTCCCTGTTATTTTATTATCTATTCTTCCTGCAATGACAAAGCCGCCATCATCTGTCGATTGCAGGGAAGATGCCGAGCTTCCTGTATATGCTCTCTCCCACAGCTTTTGACCATCAGGGTCCACTTTAATGATAATTATCCTTCTTTTATCTGAACCCGATTCTGTCCTGCCCACCAGAGCATAGCCGTCTGCAAGCTCTACAACCTGAAAGCCGGCATCATCCTGTTTGCCGCCAAAGGTTGCATTCCAAAGCTCTTCTCCCCTTGAATCGGTTTTTAGAAGCCATACGTCGTCTCCACCTTTGCCAAAGGTCCCCGTCCGTCCTGCCACAATATATCCGCCGTCTCGGCTCGGCAGGACAGACATGCCCACATCATCCTCCCGCCCGCCAAAGGTTTTATCCCAGATCCGGCTTCCCTGTCCGTCGGTCTTGATCAGCCAGAGATCCTTTCTGCCGCTTCCCATAGACTGAGTGTAGCCAGCTACTATGTAGCCTCCGTCCTCGGTCTCATGCACAGACCAACCGCCGTCTCCGGAAGAGGATACAAATCCGCCAAAGGTTTTATCCCAGCTGAGGCTTCCATTGCCGTCCGTCTTGATAAGCCACAAAAGCTCCTCACCCATTGCGAAGGATTTCGTGCTTCCCGTGACGATGAACCCGCCGTCTCTCGTCTCTTGCACGAAGTATCCCACGTCCTCTCCCGATCCGCCAAATATTTTGCTCCAGATGCAATTTCCTAATGCATCGGTTCTGATCAGAAATAGGTCGCTTCCCTTCCCCTCGGATGCAGTATTCCCCACCAGGATATTGCCGCCATCCCCCGTCTCTTGCAAACACCATGCACCGTCTCCATAGCGGCCCCCAAAGGTTAAATTCCACTCTTCCTTAGGCTCGGCAGCCAGAGCCGAAAAGCAGCCCGATAGGACTAGAAAAATAAAAATTAGAGGAATCGAGGTCATGGAGACAAATGCGTTCGACCAGATCCGATTAGGAAAGATACTGCATTTCATTGCTCTGCCTCCGACTTAATCGATGCCCTGATCCTGAAATTTTACCGTCTTGTCCATCTCAAAGGTCCCGCTCAAGAACATGCTGGAATCTATGCCGCTTTTGCTCATCTCATGCCTGGAGGCGGTCATGCCGTAGAATCCTTTAAAGTTGCCCTTGGAGCTTGATCCGACATTTTGCGGAACGGCCGAGCTATTTGTATTTGCATTTAGTTCAGCAGGAGCTCTTGGCATAGCTTCATTTGATTCCAGTCTGTCATCATTGGCACCAGCGGCTTGGGCTGCTGAGGAATTAAGAAGGGAAGAATTGTTTAATGAGCTGTTGATGCTGGTATTGTTGCTAATTGTATCGTTGATGCTGATATTATCAAGAGTTTCATTGCTTGAATTTGGATTGTTGAGAGTTGAATTTGCTGTAGTTGAATTATTGAGAGCCAAATTGCCTGGTAAGCTATTTGATGAATTAGCATCATTCGGCTCAATTGTAAGCGGCTCACTCTTCTCTTCTGTTCTAGCCTTCTTCCAGAAATCAAGCCTGGACAAAGCCTCTGCCATCTTATCTTCTACCTTTTTGGTGTCTGTTCCAGGTGAAAAGAAAACGGATCTGTCCGGCCCGAGTATGCCCGTGGAATCGGATTCGCTGGATGATGCAGCCATCGACAAGAGAGCTGTCGCTGTCACAATCATAAATAAAACTACTATTACCCTCTTCATAATCCCCACCATCATTGCTGTATTTATTAATCAAGTCGATAATACAATTTCAACTTTTCCATATCCCTTTTTAGTTTCGCCCTATGGGTAGCATTTATCTCTTGCTAGTATCAACCTCCTATTGTGTACCTGGATTATTTCCCTTACGAGTCGCTTCGCCTCTACCAGGACAGGATGCTCGACGCGGTCTATGATGTGGTGAGCATTGGAGACCATGGTGTGCTGATGTTAGATGCACCCACCGGCACTGGAAAGACGAGCTGCATTTGCGCGGCGTTAGCTGCTGCTCCGGGAAAGATAGTAGTTGCTGTGCGAACAGTATCTCAGATCGATATCTACATCGACGAGATAAACAAGATCTGGTCAAAGACTCGCCACAGGCCGGAAATAGCCTATATGGTAGGCAAGCAGAAGATCTGCCCGCTAGAAGACGAGTTTCGCGGGGAGAGCGTTTATGCTGGCTGCTCCAGGCTTCGGGAGTGGACAAAAAATTATGTTTCCTCAAGGATCAGCAAAAGCAACGGGAGCATCTACGACCCAGCCTCCGACAGTATGCCGGAGGAGGAGCCCGGCTACAGGACCTTCTGTCCCTATTACCTGAGAAGCAGAGAGGGCTTCGAGCTGAACGGGACTGTCCACTTCCGGCGTTCAAGTCGTGCTCTGGATGTAGTGGAGGGCTTGAAGAAAAGAGTCACACCTCCATCCGGTCTCCCTGATTCCTGCCAGGGGATCTGTCCTTACGAGATCATGAGCCTCTATGCCAAGAATAGCGATATTGTGATCATGAACTATTCCCACCTTTTCAGCCCGGACTTTCAAGATATCATCTTCCAGTGGCTGGAGATGGAATCAGAAAAGGTTACCCTGATCATCGATGAGGCACATAACCTGGGCGACGCCGTGCGGGCCATGAACTCGCGCCTTCTTACCATGCGCATGATAGATCTGGCGGAGACGGAGGTAGAGAAGTTTGAGGGCACTCTTGGCCAGGCCAGATTGGAAGAGACGCGAGAAAAGGCTTCCTGGAGACGGGAAGGAATCAGGGTCATACGCCTTCTTCTTCCCCGTCTGAAGAGGTTTTTGAAAAGCAAGCAGGATAGGATGCCGGAAGGAGAGGCTCTAATGGACGCAGATTTATTCCGCTCCTTCCTTTACAATGGGCTCGAGGATATTGACGAAGCGCTATCCAATTTCTCCGATATTGCCGTGGCTGTAGCCGACCTGAATCTAGCGGAAGGCGATCGCGAGAACCTGCAGGAAGATATTCAGCCAAGTTTGGCTCTGGTGCTGCTTTATCTCATGGATGTGGAGACGGCGGAAACGGATGCATCCTATCAGAGAAAGATTGCAGTAACGGGGTCCGGCAACAGGAAATTTGCGCGCCTGGAGGTGAGCAATATAGATCCTGCCACCAATATCCGGCGCATCACCGACAACGTCAATGCCACTATAATGCTCTCCGGCACCTTCTCGCCCCTGGAGGCCTATGAGCTGTACTGTCTGGGAGAGGAGAGCAGGGCACAAAAGCTGAGCCTGCCTAATCCATTTCCTAAAGAAAACCGCCTGATATTAGCGGCAAAAAAAGCAACCACTCAACTTGAGATCAGGGAAGATGCAGACAACAGGGGGGAGATATCCGGGCATATAAGATCGATAATAGAATACGTTCCCGGCAATGTGGCCATCTTCTTTACTTCTTACCCCATGATGAACAACTATAGGGATGTATGTCTCTCTTCCTGCCGCAAGGTGGGAAAGAAGCTATGCATCGAGCCTCGAAGTAGCGATGAGGTGCCCTCTCTTTTGCAGGAGTTCTTCCGCCTGGCCGGGCGCGGCGGCGGGGTCTTAACGGGAGTGTGCGGTGGAAAGCTGGCCGAGGGAATCGATTACAAGGGGAAGGCTCTAAACGGGGTGGCAGTGGTGGGCCTGCCCCTGGCTGCATACGATGAGATTCAAAAAGAGATCAACGGCTATTACGTAAGAAAATACGGCAAGGAGAAGGGAATGCTCATCGCCTATACTCTGCCGGCCATCAACCGGGGATTGCAGGCCGCCGGGCGAGTCATTCGCGCCGAGTCGGAAAGGGGCGTGCTATTATTCTGCGATCGCAGGTTTGCCGAAGAGGGGCTGGGCGGCATCAATGGGTTTTTGCCCGATTGGGTGAGAGGGGAATTGATACCGGTAGACGCAAAAGAGGGCAGAGAGATAATTTTAAAGAAGATCGCGGAGTGGAAGTTGGAGAAACCTCCTCAGAATAAGACAAGCCATGAGGAGCCGCAAATGCCCAGGAGAGCCAAGACCAGAAAACCGGCCAAAAGAGATCTCAGGGAACTGGCCAGATCGCTGGGACTGGGAGTTGCCTCTTCCAAGAGCCCTGCCGCAAAATCTGCAACAAAACCTGCTGCAAGAAGCTCCGGCGATAAAAGCTAGACTGTTTTCGCAAAAAGGCTAAGTGGAAGGCGAAAGGCAGAAAATACTTTCTGGCAGGCGGCTCTTGGCCAGGCTGCAGAGATGAAAGGAGAAAAGGAAGCCCTAATCGATCTGGTCTATTTCCAGCACGCGCAGCGGTATGGCTCCCAGGGCTTTTCCAATAGAGGACTTGGCTATGCGCCCGGCATGCTCCTCACTTTCTGCATTGAAGATCTTGATCTCGAAGAGCAAAGCCACTAAGGCGGTGCTGGCGACGAGAAAAACGCCGGCCAAAGGATCACCGCACTCCGGGCAGTCCCACTGGCCCATTTCTACCTCTACGAAGTCCATCTTTCTCTGGTTCAGTCGCTTGCCAGCTTCCGAGATGGCCACACCAATGGCGTCATCCTCTGTCTTGACATCTCTTACCAGCCAGGCACCTTCCAGAAGGACATTGAAATTCGGCATCGCCTCATGCCTTAGAAGACATATCATATAGCCCTTGTGATGATCGAATGAATTAAGTGCTTTAGAAATCCAGGCAGAAAATGTGAAAATAGTCTACAGCAGAAAATATGAGGCAAGATATCGGGCAAATCCTGTGGAAAATCCGGATCGGGTGCGACTGCCTGCAGAAGCGCTTGAAAAGGCCGGCTACGAGTTCATAGAGCCGGAGAAATGCAGCCTGGCGGACATAGGCCGGGTGCACGGAAAAGAGCATATTGAGCGCGTGAAAAACAGCGGCCTTTATGAGGCAGCCGCTCTATCCGCAGGCGGAGCCGTCTGCGCCGCAAAGCTGGCCCTACAGGGCGGGCCTGCCTTTGCGCTGGTGCGCCCTCCTGGGCACCACGCCGCAGCCAACCGGGCCTGGGGGATGTGCTACTTCAACAACATGGCCATTGCCATAAAAAAAATCAAGCCCAGGGCTAAGAGGGTGCTGATCATCGATATCGACCTGCACTTCGGAGACGGCACTGTGAGCATCTTTCGGGGTGACTCCAATGTCAAGATCGTCAATCCCTGGTCGGTAGATGAGAACTTCGAGTATCTGAATATGGATGAGAGCCGCTACTTAGGGCAGGTTGAAGAAGCCTTCTTGGACTTTGATTACGATATCGTGGGCGTCTCGGCAGGTTTTGACACTTACCTCGAGGACTGGGGCGGGCTCTTGAAGATTGAGGACTACCGGAAGATCGGCAAAGCCATCCGGGAAGGAGAGGAAAAGTACGGGGGACGGAGGTTCGCCGTGCTGGAAGGCGGATACCACCCTGATTTGAGGTACTGCATAAAGAGCTTTATTGAAGGGTTTGAGTGAGTTTGCCACTATCCCCAACCACCCGAAAAGTTCAGGCATGCGTCTTCGGTTAAGAGCTAAATCGATCTGCCAGTGTCAAAATCCTAGGCGCGGGAGGGTTAGTTTTTCATCTGCTCTAAGCCAGTTTTAAAGCACAGCATTTGCAGTCATCTACCTGATCTTGGCGAGGAGGCCATTGACCTTCTCCAGATCAAATCTCTCCGGGTCGAACTCTCCTCCGGCCCACTCCAGGAGCCATTCGTGATCTGGGTGATTGGGGTCGGAGATGGCCTTCAGGAATGTACGGTAGCCGCTTATTCCGCCACAGTCCTCAGGGGGTGCACATCGCTTTCCCTCCAGGCAGACGGGACGCTCCAGGCCTTCTTCAGGGTAAAGGATCTTCTCTACCAGGATAATATGATGCCAGCTATCGCCCAGATCGTATTCATAGTCAAATTTGGTCTTCTCATTTGAGACAACATCGGATAGCCTGGCTCGCCTCTCGTTCTTGGTCTCCATGGGCCAGGGGTCATCCGGGCTAGGATAGGCATAAATCACATCATCCACGGTGAAAAGATGCAGATGATAGTTCTCCCAGCCCATAACGGCCTGCAGGATTTTGTGCAGCTTGTAGAGCTTTACGTCGCCGCTGACCAAAATCCTGCGCCAAATGAGCGGCTTGATGCCGTCCAGAGTGATCTTGAGCTGGTAGACAGGCGGGTATTCGGGAATTTTTATGGCCATTTTGCATTCCTTCGTGCTTTTTTTTGGGGCAGGATTTGTATCATTCCTCACTATCTTTACGTTCTGCGAAAAATAGTTTATGATGAATGATTTGGACAGGCTCAACGAAACTCGCAATGAAACGATTGGTGGGAGGCTAAATTAAGCTGTTAGGTCCGGCACTGTAGCTTCTCTCCGATTCCAGAAACATAATCAGCGCTCCGTTTTTCTGCTGCCTGGCCTATTTCCGGAACTGCTCGTCAAGCTTCATCGTAAGCTTTTCTTTGCCATACATTACGAAATAGTTTTTGGACGAAACATCTTCTTTTCGTATGTCCGGGAAATGCCAAAAGATCTATTTCGCATGCGTCACTACCTAGCAGAGGAATGCCCGACCCCGCTCTTACCGTCCCTGCTCTCATCGCTCCAGAAGTCTCCCCCGAAGATGCCGCCATTCTCTCCCTCTTCGATCCCATCGTGCGGGACTGGTGGCTTTCCTCTTTCAGCTCAGCCGAAGGCCTCTTCACCCCGCCCCAGCGCCAGGCCGTGCCCCTCATCGGCCAGGGCAAGAACGTGCTCATCTGCTCGCCCACCGGCTCGGGCAAAACCCTCTCCGCCTTCATCTCCATCATCAACCATCTCTTTGTGCTTGCAAAAAAGGGCGTGCTGGAAAACAGCGTCTATTGCCTCTACATCTCTCCCCTCAAATCTTTGGCCAATGATATTCACAAAAACCTGGAGCGGCCATTGCAGGAGATGCAGACCCTGGCCGAGCAACGAGGGATAAAGGTGCAAGAGATCAGGCACGCCATCCGGCACGGGGATGTCTCTGCCCAAGAAAAGGCCCGCATGCTGAAAAGGACTCCGCACATCCTCAACACCACCCCTGAGTCACTGGCCATCCTTCTCAGCTCTCCGCGCTTTCGGGAGAAGCTGAAGACCGTGCGATGGGTCATCGTGGACGAGATCCACTCACTAGCTGCCTCGAAGAGGGGCGTGCACCTCTCCCTCAGCCTGGAGCGGCTGGAAGAGCTGAAAAGAGAGATGCAGAAAAAAGAGATGCAGGAAAGCGATGAGCGGATCGGGCCTGATGACGGGAAGCCAGAAAGCGGAAAAGTCCGGGAAGGAGAACTTCACTATTCAATAGATCCAGTCGATCCTGCATCAGGAAGCTTCACTCGTATCGGCTGCTCGGCCACTGTCGAGCCGCTACAAGAAGTTGCCGACTTTCTCGCCGGAAACTATCGACCTGTGCAGGTGGTGGACAGCCGCTTCTCTCGTCGCTTCGACCTGCGCCTGCTCTGCCCGGTTCCCGATCTCATCCTTACCGACCAAAAAGAGCTTTCCGACCGGCTCTATGAGCTGCTCCATCGCCATATCCAGGAGCACAGAAGTACCCTCATCTTCACCAACAGCAGGAACGGAGCAGAGAGGGTGCTGAGCAACTTATTGCAGCGCTTTCCTCAGTTTTACAACGCCGAGAACTCCGCCTGCCATCACGGCTCTATGGGCCGGGAAGGAAGGCTGGACACGGAGAGCCGTCTCAAGCTGGGCAGCTTGAAGGTAGTTTGCTCCTCCTCCTCCCTAGAGCTTGGCATCGACATGCCCTACATCGATCTCGTCTTGCAGATCGGCTCGCCCAAATCCGTCTCCTCCCTCTTGCAGCGCATGGGCAGGGCAGGCCACAGCCTGGATCAGGTAGTATTTGGCAGGATAATCGCCCTGGACAGAGAGGAGCTGATAGAGTGCGCCGTGATGCTGGAGAGGGCAAAAGCGGGCGCTGTGGACAGAATCCACATACCCCGAAATGCGCTGGACGCTCTCTGCCAGCACCTGTTGGGAATGACGTTAGAGAGAGATTGGACGCTTGATGAAGTGCTGCGCGTGGTGCACAGGTCCTACTGCTACACCAGCCTCACCGAAGAGGAGCTGATGAGCGCTGTTCTCTACCTCGCTGCAGCCCATAAAGGCATGCAGGAGAGGCACATCTACCCCAAGATCCGCTACGATCCCCGGACGAGGACGATTGCAAAGCTGGGCGGCAGCTCACGCATGATCTACTACACCAACTTGGGCATGATACCGGATCAATTCACCTGCGATGTATTCACCCGAGAGGGACGCTGGGTGGGAAAGCTGGATGAGAGATACATGGAAAAGCTGGAGAGGGAGGATGTCTTTTCCATTGGAGGACGCGCCTATTCCTTTTGCTATCGGCGGGGCGGCAAGATCTACGTTGACCCTGCCGCTGGTAGGCCCAATATCCCAACCTGGTCCTCAGAGAGGCTGCCGTTATCCTTTGACCTGGCCAGGAGCATCCTGTCCTACAAGAACGATATGCTCTGGATGATTAAGAGCCAAGAGGGACTGGAGGTGCAGGAGGATCAGGATGGCTGGCCTGCCATCAAGGGATGGCTGAAGCAGCAGTACCCCATCGACGAGAACAGCGCCCGCTCCATCTGCGAAATCTTCCGCCAGCAGATCGGCTTTCTGGGAGAAGAAGCGGTTGCCACCAACTGGAGAATAGTCGTGCAGGAGAGCCTCGACCGTGAGACCGGCCGCAGGATCTACTACATTCTCTCCGGCTACGGCCTGCGCTTTAACGAGGGATTCTCCCGGATGGTGGCTTATCTTCTCTCCCGGCAGAGGATGAGCGACATCTGCATCACTACCTCCGACTCAGGCTTTGTGCTCTCCCTTCCCGCATCCGGTAAGGTGAATCTGCCGGCAATCATAGGGTCCATCCGGGAGGAGAACTGCGAGCTTCTCCTCTACCGGGCCCTTCAGAACACGAGCATTTTAAAGAGCGTCTTTCGTATCAATGCCACCCGTTCTTTCATGATCCTGAAAAGCTACAAAGGACGGAAGAAGAGCGCTCGGCACCAGCAGTTTGACGCAGACATGCTCATCGGCTTTGCCGGCAGGCTGGACGAGTTTGCTGTTATGCGAGAGAGCTTTCGAGAGATTATCGAGGACAGATTCGAGGTAGAGAACATCAAAGAGGTGCTGCGGGGCCTGGCAAGCGGTGAGATCGAGGTGGTCATAAAGGCAGCATCATCGCCCAGCCCCATGGCCTTCGGGCTGGCGGCTCCGGGGGCTTGGGATAAGGCGGAAAGGCAGAAGGAGATGCACAGGAAGGTGCTGGAAGAGATCGGCGAAGAGGGCGGAATGGAAGATGCGGCGGAGGAGGTGTTTGAGGAGGATTGATAGCAGAGGCAACCAAAAGGGGAATAAGGCCCAAAGCTCTATTGACCAAATTGATAGAGGAAGCCGCTAGTCCGAGGCTAAAGCTCCAGTTGGCAATCGAAATACGTGAACTGACGGATATGTCTAAAAGGCTTGTCAAAGAATAATTTGTTATTGTGGAAGTCGCCCTCAAGTGCAATCTGCACATTTCGCTAGCATCGCTTCTTTCCTACTCAACAGCTTGCCATCGAGCCAATTTCTTTAGCGGTCTTACTCCCAGCAAAGAAGCTGTTTCACGCCCCCGGACCAGTGGCAACGAACCATTCACATTGATGAGACTCCCACGCGTCAGGTTCATGCATATTATTCGCCTTACAAGTCACCGCCACATAAATCTGCTGCAATCTGCCAGGATATTTTGTAGCGACTTGTGTAGCCATTTCAAGAAGTTGGTTTGCGACCTCCTGCCCTCGACCAGCTGCAACAATATCGTCGTCATAAGCGAAGACTTCTACCTCTGAACCCCATGTATAACCGCCAATCCGCACTACATCCGGATTGATGCCAAGCAACATGGCACCAAGCTTAACGTCGTTCACTAGTTTATCATCATCCGACATTGGCCGAGAATGAAATCCCTCCGATCTGCCGCTAGCACCGACCTCTACAGCACCGACCAATAACACCAACAACACCGCTATGCTAATCTTTATCTTCATTTCTTCAACGCCTCCATAACACTATCACGAATTTGTAATGAATCTCCATCCGGCAATTTGCGAATCTATCTGCAACACGATTAAGCACTGGAATATTGAGCGCAATATGCCGCATAGCCGCCCCATAAAGCACATCATAAATTACAATTAGATATATTAATCCTTGTTTCTTGTGGAACTCACCCTCGGACTCTTAGGGTAACCACTTATGGAATTTATAATTTGCTGTTTCGATCCTTGTTTTTCTGAAACTCGTACTTGGACATATTCTGGCATCGCTGGTAATTTTTGGGCAACCGCGTTTCAATCCCTATCGGGTTTTCTTGCTCGTTGCGACGATGAAGGGCTTTCTAGAAATCAAGTGATTTCTCGATTTCTCGAATTTTCCAAGGCCACAATGATGTACATTTGACGGCAGCCTCAGGCTGGATGAATAATGGTTTTCTAAAGGATTGTTTGTGCAGGTTCACCATAAACAGGCGAAAGGCAACAAGATTAGCCCAATCCTTTTTAATTTGCCTCATTCTCTTTTATACAGGAATTTAAAGTTTTAAATTTATTCACAAAATTTTTAAAATTATCCTATACTTTTCTAATAATGATCCATCTCCATATTTATCTTTTCGGTAGGGACATTAGCGCCGTCTACATTATGATAATTTATAATAGGTAAATGACTGATAAACATGTATGAAAAAGATTTTGTGTTTTGCGATTTTGGCTATGGTTTTCTTGGCAACGGGAATATGTGCAGCGGAAGTTCCAGACCTGCTAGGGAACTGGACAGGTTCGTGGAGTAGTTATGATGAAGGAAATGGGTACACCAAATTGACGGAAAACGGAAGCATTAATTTTGCTTTCTTAGAGCAGGAGGACCGCATTTTCGCTGGAAAAATGACATACAAGCTGGATAACGAGACAGGGACTGAAGGTTTTGCCGGAGCTATTGGTTTGGATAATAAAACGCTCTATATCACCGAGTTCGATAAGGGCTATGCCATGGGGGCGATCGTTTCCAGTGACGAGATTGAGTTAATATATCTTGCGGACGGAGAAAATGCGTCGGTGGCCATTGATAGGCTTTACCGGATAAAAGCGTAAATGTTCGTCTTTCTGGAGTGGTGTGAGCGCTGTGCCTATGATTTATTACGCATTCGCCCATAAACCATTTTATATTTTTTATAAATATCATTTGATGCTATTGTGGCACATGCGGGATTGCATGAACTGGGCATCACCAGCTTACATTTTATCCTCTCTAGGACTTACGCACTTGCCATAATCTTCATATATGGCTTGGTCTATATTAAGTATAACGAATAAAATGGATTGGACTGAACTTGAATCCTGCCAAGTGCGATGATCTTGATTATATTCACTTTCTGA
>Ga0307379_10002933_pt1 | contig 24883 bp, 24 predicted proteins | sample UN2MG_FD_202237 | JGI IMG/M metagenome (GOLD analysis project Ga0307379, IMG submission 202237) | Soil microbial communities from Risofladan, Vaasa, Finland - UN-2 | ecosystem: Environmental > Terrestrial > Soil > Coastal area > Acid sulfate soil | place: Finland: Risofladan, Vaasa | collected...
CCGCATGTCGTCCCGGCTGTCGTTCACCGGGTTCTTATAAACTTCGGTGAAGACCTCCGGGGGCAGCTGATCCTTCATGCCTTCGAGAATCTCAAGCTCGCGGCCTGTGGGCGGCGCCGACGGCGCGCCGAGCTCGCTGTTTTGGAAGTAGCTGCCGACCCTCTCATACTGGCCATAGAACAGGTTCTTGTTGGCCAACTCGAAATTGAAGGCCAGTGCGAGCGCCTGCCGCACGCGCCGGTCTTGAAATTGCGGACGGCGCAGATTGAGCACAAAGGCCTGCATGGGCTGCGTGCGCTTGATCTCGACCTCCTGGCGCTTGACGTCGCCATCGGCAACGGCGGGAAAGTCGTAGGCCGTCGCCCAGTTCTTGGCGCTCGACTCTTGCCAGTAGTCGAGATTGCCCGCCTTGAAGCTCTCGAACGCCACGGTCTGATCGCGATAGGAGTCGAAGCGGATCTCGTCGTAGTTCCACATGCCCTTGTTCACAGGCAGGTCCTTGCCCCAATAGTCGTCGACGCGCTCATAGGTGATGGAGCGGCCGGGTTTGACATCCTTGATGCGATAGGGGCCTGAGCCGAGCGGCGGCTCCAGCGTCGTCTTCATCGGATCGCGCGTCTCACCGTTCGCGTCTTTCCCGGTCCAATAGTGCTTCGGCAAGATGGTGAGCTGTCCCATGATCATCGGCAGCTCGCGATTGCCTTTGGTGTCGAAATAGAAGGTGACCTCGTTGTCGCCGGTCGTCTCCGCGCGCGAGACGTTCTTGTAATAAAGTCCGAGCCGCGGGTTCGCCGTCTTGTTCACCTCGAGACTGTAGATCACGTCCTCGGGAGTGATCGGCGTGCCGTCATGCCAGCGCGCCTTGTCGTTCAGCTTGAAGGTGACCGAGGAATAGTCCTCTGGGTACGACGCCCACTCGGCGATCAGCCCGTAGGAGGTCGACGGCTCATCGATGCTGTCGCTCATCAGGGTCTCAGTGACGAAGCCGAGACCCGTCGCCTTCTCGCCCCGATAGAGCACCGGGTTCAGGCTGTCGAAGCTGCCGATGGAGGCGAGCCGCGCAACGCCGCCCTTGGGCGCATCGGGGTTCACATAGTCGAAATGGGTGAAATCGGCAGGATATTTCGGTTCGCCAACCAGTGACAACGCGTGGTGGCGGGCCGCGGCGTCTTGGGCAGCGTCTTGGGCCGTATCTTGGGCGGGATCTTGGGCATTGGCCGGTCCAACGAGAACTACGGACAACGCGGCGGCGAGAGCGAGGCGAAGCAAGGTCATGGGCGCGAGGGAAGCTCCATGTTGGGGGGATTGGCCTTCTTTGGGGAAACGGCCTTCAGGGAAGCGCCCCGCGCGTGCCGTCGGTGAAAAAGGCGCGAAAACTATGTGAAAAGCTAGCATGGCGGGCGGTGGGACCAAATGAATTATCGGTCATGTCGGGCCTCGCGCGGCCTTGGGCCCAACGAAAAAGGGGCCTCCCGCGAGAGGCCCCTTTTGTTGAGACCTGCCCTGGCCTAGAGGCCGTCGGGCTTAGAGACCTTCGGGCTAGAGGCCTTCGGGCTTGCCGTCCGGATAGACCGGTTGGGGCTGCGATGAGAGCGTGTCGCCGCCGGACGGTGCGCTCGAGTCCTTGCTGTCCGACTCGGCGTCCATCTCCGGCTCCCCGTCGGGATAGACGGGCTGCGGTTGGCTCGAAGAGGCCGGCGCATCGTCGATGATCTCTTCCCGGCCTTCTTCCATCACCTCGTCGGCAGGCGGCTCATCGGTAGCCGACGGCTCGGGCTCTGCGGCCATCCCGCTATCCGCATCGTTCGGAACGACAGGTTGCGGCTGCGAAGCCGACGGCGGCTCGCCCTTGGACGGCTCGGATGGCGCGTCCTCGGAGACGGTCGGCGAGTTGACGATGATCTCTTCCCGGCCTTCTTCAATCACCTCGTCGGCCGCTGGCTCATCGGTAGCGGACGGCGCCTCGGGCTCCGCGGCGAGAGGGGCTTCCTCTTCGGCAGTCTCCTCGTCAGCCGGCTCTTCGGCGGCGGGCTCTTCGGCAGCGGGCTCCTCGGTGGGAGCAGCCTCTTCCTCGGCCGGCGCCGCTTCTTCCTCGGCAGGTGCGGCTTCCTCGCTCTCGGCGGGCATCGCCTCGTCCTCGGCCGGAGCAGCCTCTTCCTCAGCCGCGGGAAGCGGCGGCGGGTTCTCGGTCATGCTCATCAGGAAGGCGATCACGTCGGCACGCTTCTTGGCGTCCGGAATGCCGGGGAAAGCCATGCTCGTGCCGGGCGCGAAGGCCTGCGGGTTGGTCAGCCAGACATCGAGTTGCTCGTAGGTCCAGTCGCCTTCCTTGCCCTTGAGGGCCGGCGAGTAGTTGAAATCCTCATGGGCGGCGATGTCCGCCCCGACCATATTGTGAAGGTTAGGACCGATCAGTGTCGCGCCCCCCGCATCGAAGGTGTGACACACCTTGCAGAGCGCCGCGCCTTGCTCGCCCTTGCCGGCGTCGGCCGAGGCCAACAGCGCAATGATCTCAGGCTGGCCGGCGGCTTCTCCCTCGCCCGCGTCCGCGGCTTCCTCAGGCGCCGCTTCTTCGGCAGCGGGCTCCTCGGTGGGAGCAGCCTCTTCCTCGGCCGGCGCCGCTTCTTCCTCGGCAGGTGCGGCTTCCTCGCTCTCGGCGGGCATCGCCTCGTCCTCGGCCGGAGCAGCCTCTTCCTCAGCCGCGGGAAGCGGCGGCGGGTTCTCGGTCATGCTCATCAGGAAGGCGATCACGTCGGCACGCTTCTTGGCGTCCGGAATGCCGGGGAAAGCCATGCTCGTGCCGGGCGCGAAGGCCTGCGGGTTGGTCAGCCAGACATCGAGTTGCTCGTAGGTCCAGTCGCCTTCCTTGCCCTTGAGGGCCGGCGAGTAGTTGAAATCCTCATGGGCGGCGATGTCCGCCCCGACCATATTGTGAAGGTTAGGACCGATCAGTGTCGCGCCCCCCGCATCGAAGGTGTGACACACCTTGCAGAGCGCCGCGCCTTGCTCGCCCTTGCCGGCGTCGGCCGAGGCCAACAGCGCAATGATCTCAGGCTGGCCGGCGGCTTCTCCCTCGCCCGCGTCCGCGGCTTCCTCAGGCGCCGCTTCTTCGGCAGCGGGCTCCGGGATGGGCAGAGGATCGTCGCTATTCTTGTTCAGATAGGCGACCACGTCGGCGCGCTTCTGAATGTCTGCAATACCGGGGAATGCCATGCTCGTGCCGGGGGCAAAGGCTTGCGGGTTCGCCAGCCATTTATCGAGGTTCTCGAAGGTCCACTCCTGATCCTCATACTTCCTAAGCGCGGGGCTGTAGTTGAAGCCCTCAAGCGCGGCGATCCTGTGCCCGACAACGCCGTAGAGGTTCGGCCCGATCATCGTTGGGCCGTCCTTGTCAAAGCTGTGGCAGACCTTGCAAAGCCCCACACCCTGTTCGCCCTTGGCGGGATCGGCCTTATTAAGGGCGGCGATGAAGGCCGCGCCCTCGTCGGCAGGCTTCTCTTTCTTGCCATGCTCCTCGCCGTCGGCCCCGGCAACCTCGTAGCCAGGCTTTTCTGGCTCGTGCTCCTCGTAGGCGAGGTCGATGAGCGTTCTCGTGCCAAAGAACAGAAGCAGGGCAACGAGAACCGCCATAGCGATCTTGTTGAGGTAGTAGTACTGCATGTTTGATATCCCCCCAGCAGGCAGAGGCTACTTCTTCGTAGCTCTTGCGACGCGGCGAGAGACTATAAGGGGTAGCGGGTTGTTGCAACTCAGAGAATTGTCGCGGTCTGAACCATGGACAGGGAATTCTTCCCGAGCTAACTGACAGAAAATTATGGCCAATTCCCTCATCGTCATTCCGGCAAGACTTGCCGCCACGCGATTGCCCGATAAGCCCATGGCCGAGTTGGCCGGGGAGCCGATGATTGTTCACGTCTGGCGGCGGGCGGTCGAGGCCGGCTGCGGCCCCGTCCTGGTCGCCACGGATGCCGATACGGTTTGCCACGCGATTGAGGAGGCCGGGGGAGAGGCCGTGATGACCCGCGCCGATCATGCCAGCGGGTCGGACCGTATCCACGAAGCGCTCCTGCAATTCGATCCCGACCGGAGCATCGACACCATCGTCAACCTGCAAGGCGACCTGCCAACGCTCGATCCGGGCTTGGTGCGCGCTTGCGTTGCCGCGCTTGCGGAGGGCGAGGCCGATATCGGCACCATCGCCGCCGAAATCTTACGCGACGAGGAAAAGACCAACCCGAATGTGGTGAAGGTGGTCGGGTCGCCCCTGCCGCGTGGTGGCGTCTTGAACGCGCTCTATTTCACGCGCGCCACGGCGCCCTATGGCGATGGTCCGCTCTACCACCACATCGGCATGTATGCCTTCCGGCGCGCGGCGCTCGAACGCTTTGTCAAGCTACCGCCGTCGCCGCTCGAAACTCGTGAAAAGCTGGAGCAGCTGCGCGCGCTCGAAGCCGGCATGCGCATCCATGTCGCCCTCGTTGACACTGTCCCGCTCGGTGTCGATACTCCCGCCGATCTTGCGCGGGCGCGAGAAATTCTTGAATCCTCTTAAGCCATCGCCCGCTTTCCAAGCCCAAAGACCTATCCAAAACCCATGGCCAGATCGCGCTTGAAAAAAATCGCCTTCCAGGGCGAGCCCGGCGCCAACTCACATCTGGCCGCGCGCGACGCTTATCCGGACATGGAACCGATGCCGTGCCCGACCTTCGAGGATGCGCTAGCCGCGGTGAAGACGGGCAAGGCGAAGCTCGCTATGATCCCCATCGAGAACTCGGTGGCCGGGCGCGTCGCCGATATCCATCACCTGCTGCCGCATTCGGGGCTTTACATCGTCGCCGAGCATTTCGAGCGTGTGCGGCACCAGCTCCTGGCATTGCCGCGCGCCAGAATAGCCGGGCTGAAGACCGTGCATAGTCACATCATGGCGCTCGGTCAGTGCCGCAAGGCGATTACAGCCTTGAAGCTGACGCCGGTCACCGAGGCCGATACGGCCGGCGCCGCGCGGCATGTGCGCGAGACCGGCGATCCCACGCAAGCCGCCATCGCCTCGAAGCTCGCAGCCGAGATCTACGGCCTGAGAATCGCCAAGAAGGATATCGAGGACGCCGCCCACAACACCACGCGCTTCGTGGTGCTTGCTGCCAAGCCGATCAAGACGAAAGCCGCCGACGGCCTCGTCGTCACCACGTTCGTGTTCCGGGTGCGCAATGTGCCGGCCGCGCTCTACAAGGCTCTCGGCGGCTTCGCCACCAATGGCGTTAACATGACGAAGCTCGAATCTTATCAGCTCGAAGGCTCGTTCAACGCCACCATGTTCTATGCCGACATCGAAGGGCACCCGAGTGAGCGCCCCGTCCAGCTCGCCATGGAGGAGCTCGGCTTCTTCACCAGCGAAGTGAATGTGCTCGGCACCTACCCGGCGAGCGCCTTCCGCACCGATCTGAAGGCCTGAACCCTCAGCCTTTCCGCATCTTCTTTGCGATCCGCTCCGCGGCGGCAACGTCGGCTTGCGGAATGATCGGCTTGTTGTTCCACCCCGGCCGCGAGGAGGTGGGCGAGTACTCGCCGGGCTCGCATTTCGTCACGGGATGAGCGGCAATCTCCGCCGCGAGCCGTGCCTCTTCCTCTTCGCGCGTCTCGCCGGTCAGCACGCGCTTCGCCGGTCTGCGTGCGAATTGGGGTCTCATCTTCTTCTTGTCTGAGTTCATTGAGTCTCTCCAATTGGAAGGGATCGATTCGTCAGGCCCACCTCATCAGGCTTTCGCCTCTACCAGAAGCGGCCGCTCGCGCCCACGATTATCGTCAACAGGCCGAGCGTCAAATTGATCGCAACGATGAGTCGAATCTGATTCAAACGGCCGCCGGCTTGCGCGAAATCTCGCGCCTCCATGGCCTGGCTGAAACGCCGCCAAGGGCCAAAGAACAGATGTCCGAACAGCAGCACCATCACGATGCCGATGCCCTGCATGAGGTGGATGTGAAGCCCGGCGCCCGCGAATCCTCCGAAATAGAGGAAGATCATGGCGTAGCCGCTTGCGAGCAGGACGACGATGCTCGCCCACACCCAGGGAAAGAATCCCCGAAACACACGCTGCCATAACGCAAGCCGCGTCTCGGCCTCAAGCGGCCCGGCAGAGGGCCGCAGCACCACATAGGCGAGAAACATGCCGCCGACCCACACGACGGCGGCAAGGATATGAGATGCGACGAGGAGGGCCACGGCGCGACGCTAGCACGGGCGCGACGCCGGTAAACCAGCCTTTAGTCGCACTCAATTCTTCTCAACGCGCTTCTTGCCTTTTCCCTGCGATTTAGCCGGAGCAGCGGGCCCCTGGGCCGCGCGCTCCATGGGTTTCGCTTTGGCCGAACCCTGCTTTGTCTCGTGCTTCTGGGGCGCGGCCTTCTTGGCTTGAGGCTTCGGTGGGGCTTTCTTCGCTTCAGGCTTCTTCGGTGCCGGTTTCTTGGCTTCAGGCTTCTTCGGCGCCTCCGGCGCCTTCGGCTCCGCAGGCGGCTTTTGCGCTTCGGGTGTCTTGGGCGCTGGTTGCTCCGGCTCGGCCTTCTTTACGTCCGGCTCGGGTTGGGCCTCTGGCTTTTCCTCGGCCGTTGGCTTCAGCTGCGCGGGCGCCTTGTCTTGAAGGGCCTTGGGCCTTTCGGCCTCGGCCGGCTTTTCCGCCTCGGCAGGAATCTCCTGCTTCGGCTCAGGAGGAGCCTCGTCCGTCGTCTCGGCGGGCTTCGGCGCCTTGTCGGCCGGCGCGGCATTCTTCTTGGACGGCTTGTCGGTCTTCTCCTGACCCGCATTCTCACCCGCGCTCTTGGGCGCGGGCGTCTCAGCCTCGGTCGACTTTTTCTTCGCGCGGGGCTTGGGCTCCGGCTTGGATTCAGCCTTGGGCTCGGTCTTGGGCTCAGCTTTGGGCTTTTCGGGCTCACCCGCACTGTCGGGCTCAGCCGTCTTGGGTGCGGCGTCTTTCGCTTCGGTGTCCGGCTTGATGTCGGAGGGCATCGGCGCTGCGTCGCTTTCCTTCTCGTTCGCAGGAGAGGGCTCCTCGCCCCTGGGCGCGGCGACCTCATGCGCGGGGACCGGCGCATTCTTGGCGGCCTTCGCAGGCGGAGGCGTGTCGGCGATGTCGCCTTCGGGCAACGCGTCGCCTTTCGTCACGGCCTCGGCTTCGGCCGCGCCCTCGGCTTCTGCCTTCCGGCCTTTCCGCACTTTCGCGGCCTCCTGGACCTCCGGCGGGGCGAGCATGTCTTCGGTCGTCGCCTCGCCCTCGGCTTGCGCCTTGGTCTCGCTCGCCTCGGCAACCGTCTCCACGTCTTTCGGCTCGGGCGGAGCGTTGGCCTCGGGCGATTCTCCCACCTCCGGCTCGTAGACCTCGAGCGTATCGCCCTTGACCTTGCCCGCTTGCTCGGCGTTGTCGGTTCTGGCGATGCGGCGTTCGACGACCTTCGTCTGGGTCTTCTGTTCGACGTAGTTGACGTTGACCACGTTGTTCACGACCGTCTTATTGACGATTGTGGTGTGCCCGACGGGACGCGTCCGCTGGAACGCCGACCGGCGACGGCCGCGGTCGTTCACGTAGTAGCGCGGCAGATCGTCGGAGAGGAAATCGCGCGAGGGCACCATCGACCAGTAATAGTCGGGCACATCACCGAACGAGATGTTGATGTTGATACCGCCGCCGCGGTGATCGTAACCGCGCTCATAGCCGCGGTCGTAAGCGGGCGGCAAAGGGGCCCAGGCGAGATAGTCGTCCGACTGCCGCCAGGAGACCCAGGCCGGGGCCCACTGATTTCCAGGCGTCCAGAACCAGCCGACGCGGTCCGAGAAGCCCCAGCGGCCATAATGATAAGTCGCCCAGCCGAACGGCTCGTTCGAGACCCAGGTCCAGCCGCGATCGGTGTAGACCCACCGGCCGCGCGTGTAAGGGCGCCAGCCGCGATCGACATTGGCAGGGACCCACACATAGCGTCCCTGGATCCAGGTCCATGAGCCATGCGGCGACAGACGGTCGTAGAACACGCCGTCGTCGACCCAGCCCGCCTCGCGCGGCCCGCCCCAGCGGCCACGGTCGCCGTAGAACGGCTCGTCGCGATAATAATTGTCCCAGTACGCGTCGATGTCGAAGGTCACGCGCCGGTAACCGAGATCGGGCGCGTAGTCGCGCAGCAGGTAGTAGTCGCCCTCGGAATACCCAGAGAGATAGGTGGAGCGCATCCACCCGCGCCGGTCCTGGAAGACGCTGTCGCACCAGGTGTAGTCCGGCACGCAGCCGAGGATCGTAATGGGCGCGTCCGCTGGAACGGTGAGAATGACCGGATATTCGGTGCCGGGTCCGGCGCGTAGATTGACATCGGTGATCGGATATCCGTTCGGCTGCTGGGCCGCGGCGGTGGTGGCAAGGCCCGCGCCGAGGACAAAGCCCGCGCTGAGGACGAGACACGAGACGACGATTTTGGGGGAACGCATGAAACTTTGGCCTTCTTGTTTCTGTGTGTTGAAGGCCTAACGCACGGTGATGGTAAAGAGTTCTATTGTGGCGATGCCGGCCCGAACTCGGGCGAAGTCAAGGTCGCGGCGGTAGATAGACCGGGTTGCCAGGAGCCCCCTGTTCCCCGATATACTCCCCCAGGGAGGTTGGCAGCAGGCGCGTGCCTCGCCAACCGGGTCAGGTCCGGAAGGAAGCAGCCCTAACGAGCGTTTCGCGGGTTGTTCGTCCAGCCTCCCACCTCGCCTCCAGCGTTGCGTAGAGTGTGGCGGGGCTGCGCGAGGCTGCCCCGATGATCCCTGAAGCCGTGGCGTGAGTGCGATCCCCTGATGGCTGAAGCCGAATCTCCCAAGAAGACGGTTGCTGGCGCCGCCGCTGGCAGCGCTGAGACTTCGTCCTCGGCCGTAGCTGTGAGCCACGCGGCGCTGGCCCGCAAATACCGGCCGCAAGTCTTCGCCGAGCTGATCGGTCAGGACGCCGTGGTGCGGACGCTGCGCAACGCCTTCGCCACCGGCCGCATTGCCCAGGCCTATATGCTCACCGGCGTGCGCGGCGTCGGCAAGACCACGACCGCCCGGCTCATAGCCCGCGCGCTCAACTACGAAGGCCCGAACGGCGAGGGCGCCACCCTCGACATCACGCAAGAGGGTGCCCATTGCCGTGCGATTCTGGAGAGCCGCCATCTCGACGTGGTGGAGATGGACGCCGCCTCCCACACCGGCATCGACGACGTGCGCGATCTCATCGATAGCGCGCACTACAAGCCGAACTCGGCGCGCTACAAGGTCTACATCATCGACGAGGTGCATATGCTGTCGAAGCAGGCCTTCAACGGCTTGCTCAAGACGCTGGAAGAGCCGCCGGAGCATGTGAAGTTCATCTTCGCCACCACGGAGGTGCGCAAGGTGCCGGTCACGGTGCTGTCGCGCTGCCAGCGCTTCGACCTGAAGCGCATCGAGATCGAGGCGCTGATCGAGCATCTCGCCCGCATTGCCAAGGAAGAAGGCGCCGAGGCCGATCTCGCGGCGCTTGCCTTGATTGCCCGCGCGGCGGAAGGCTCCGTGCGCGATGCGCTCTCCATCCTCGACCGCGCCATTGCCTTCAGCGACGGCAAGATTGCGCCGAGCGCCTTGCGCGATCTCCTCGGGCTTGCCGACCGGAGCCGCATCTTCGACCTGCTTGAGACGGTGCTGAAAGGCGATGCCGGCGGCGCGCTGTCGGCCCTCGATCAACTGAACCGCGACGGTGCCGAGCCGGGCCAAGTCATCACCGACCTCGCCGACGCGGTCCATGCGGTGACCGTGGTGAAGGCGGCGGGTGCCGCGAGTAGCGATCCCGCTATGAGCGAGGCCGAGCGCGGCCGCACCGAAGCCCTTGCCAAGGGGCTCTCCATGCCCGTGCTGGCGCGCGCCTGGCAGATGCTGCTCAAAGGTCATGACGAGGTGCGCAACAGCCCGCGCCCCCTTGCCGCCGCCGACATGGTGCTGGTTCGGCTCGCATACGCTGCCGACCTGCCGCCTCCCGGCGAGCTGGCGCGCGTTTTGAAAGACAGCAAAGGCGCTCCCGCCAACGGCGCCGAGCGGGAAGCGAGCCCAGAGCCGTCCTCGCCGGAGCGTGCGCCTGTGCGCGCGCAAAAGGAAAATCTGCCTCAGCCCGAAAGCGAGGATCCGGCCCCGCCTGTCGAGCTGCCCGCGCCGCAGAGTTTCGAGGACGTCGTCGCGCTCGCCGACGAGAAGCGCGACCTCAAACTCAAGAACGCGCTGCTCGAGCAGGTGCGGCTAGTGCGGTTCAGGCCGGGCCATCTCGAGCTCAATCCGCTGCCGACCGCCTCGCCGGATCTGTTGCAGGAGTTGATGCGTAAGCTCAAAGCCTGGACCGGTCGGGTCTGGATCATCTCGCCCAGCGATCAGGACGGCGCCGAACCTCTCGGTGCCCAGCGCCGGGCGCAAGCCGACCGCGAAATGGAGCAGCTCCGCGCACATCCCGCCGTGCAAGAGGTGTTGCAGCATTTTCCAGGGGCGCGCATCGCCGAAGTCCGCGCCACCGCGCAATCCGCTCCAGAGGAGAGCGCGAACGCGGCGCCGGACGAAGACCTCAAAGAGAACCTCAAAGACGACGGGACCAACTAGGACCACGGGAACCAGATGAAAAACTTCGCGCAGATGATGAAGCAAGCGCAGGAACTGCAAGGCCGCATGGCCGACATGCAGGCCGAGATGGAGCGGACCCTCTGCGAGGGCCGCGCCGGCGGCGGCCTGGTCGTGGTGACGCTGAACGGCAAGGGCGAGATGGCAGGCGTGAAGATCGACGCCTCGATGCTCAAGCCGGACGAGGGCGAGATCCTGGAGGACCTGATCTCCGCGGCCCATGCCGACGCCAAGGTCAAGGTCGAAGAGACCATGAAGGAGAAGATGCAGGCGCTGACCGGCGGCCTTCCTCTCCCGCCTGGCATGAAGCTGTTCTAGTCAGCCGATGGCGCGCGCGGCGGCAGGCCCCGAGATCGAGCGGCTGATCCAGCTCCTGGCGCGGCTGCCGGGGCTGGGCCCCCGTTCGGCGCGCCGCGCTGCCCTGCACCTCGTCAAGAAGAAGGAGCAGTTGCTCGATCCGCTGGCGGCGGCGCTCGCCGAGACGCGTGACACCATTCTGACCTGCGAGGTTTGCGGCAATATCGATACGCAAAGCCCTTGCACGCTGTGCCGCGACAACACGCGCGACCGTTCGCTCATTTGCGTCGTGGAGGAGGTGGGCGACCTCTGGGCGCTGGAGCGCGCCGCGGTGATCAACGGACTCTATCATGTGCTCGGCGGCACGCTGTCGCCGCTCGACGGCGTCGGCCCCGACGATCTCACCATCCCTAAGCTGATCGAGCGCGCCGGCGCACCGGAAGTCACCGAAGTGCTGCTGGCGCTCAACGCCACCGTGGAGGGTCAGTCCACGGCGCACTATCTGATGGACCAGCTTGCCGGCTGCAATGTTTCGGTATCGCGGCTCGCCCAAGGCGTACCCGTCGGCGGCGAGCTCGATTATCTCGACGAGGGCACGCTGGCTGCCGCCGTCAAAGCCCGCAAGGCGATGTAGCGGAATTCCCGAGCCGCCTATGAGCAATCGCACCGTCATTGTTTCCGATAAGATGCAGCAGGGTTATCGCTACGAGTTGAGCGCGCCCACCGGCCGGAAGTTCGACCCGGAGTTCACGCCCGAGTTGACGCCGCGCGAGATGCTGCGGCTCGGCGTGTTCGGCGGCAAGTACATGACCGACACGCGCAAGGAGTTTCCCAAGAGCTGGTTCGCCGGCGCCAAGCTGTCTCCCGGAGGCCGCGACATCACGCTAAATTTCTTCGGTGTCGACGCCAGCCAGCCGCTATCGGTTTGGCGCGCGAAGGGTTGGATTCATCCCGACGATCCGCGCGGCTGGTTCCAATGGTACTGCCGCTATTATCTCGGGCGCCGCATGCCGGATGAAGACCGGCGGCAGATCAAGCGCTGGAGGGCGATGCGCCGGCACATCAAGCAGATCGAGCGGAATTGCGATCGGGGAGACATTTTCTGCCGGCCAAGGCAGCGGCAGGCTCTGCTGCATTGGGCCTATGACAGCCGCAAGATCTGAACCGCCGGAGACGCTGACGTCAGGTCGATTTTTCCTTGAGGCGTTCGAGTTTTTCGAGCTCTTCGGCATCGATCTTTTTGTCGTTCCACGGCGCCACCTTCATCAGCAGCAGCATGCCGGGGATCGCGATGATGGCGCAGAGAATAAAGAACTGCGTCCAGCCCACGGCTTCGACGATGAAACCCGTCGATGCGTTCGCCAATGTGCGCGGCACCGCGATGAAGCTCGAAAACAGGGCGAACTGCGTGGCCGTGAACGCCCGGCTGGTTTCGCGCGCCATGAAAGCGGTTAGCGCGATGGTGCCGAGGCCGACGCCCAAATATTCGCCGCTGACCACGACGAACAGACCGGGAAGCGAGTGCCCGGCTTGGCTCAGCCAAATATACGGAACGATGGTGAACAGCTGCACGAAGCCGAACAGCCACAGCGCCCGGTTGATGCTGATCTTGAGCATGATGATGCCGCCGAGCACGCCGCCGGCGATGCTGGCCCACAGACCGGCAAATTTGGCGATCGAGCCGATCTCGCTCAAGGAGTAGCCCATGTCGATGTAGAAGGGCGTGGCCAGCGCCGTGGCCATGTTGTCCCCGAGCTTATAAAGGAACAGAAAAGCCAGGATCGCGATCCCCGTCTTGATCCCGCCGTCGCGGCTGAAGAACTCGACGAAGGGATCGACCACCGCCTCGCGCAACGTGTGGGGCGCCAGCGCGTCGTCGCTCACCTCGCGGATCAACAACGTGGTGACGATGCCCACCAGCATGAAGGCGCCGGTCACCCAGAACACCACCGTCCAGGGCTGGAAGTCGGCGAGGATCAGGGCCAGAGACCCCGGCACCAGTCCGGACAGACGATAGGCATTCACGAAGATGGACGTGCCGGTGCCGAGCTCGTCGTCGGCGAGCAGCTCGCGCCGATACGCATCGATGACGATGTCCTGGCTGGCGCCGAACAGGGCGACGACGAACACGATGGCCACGATCGCTTGCAGCGAGCCGTACGGATCGAATTGGCCCAGCATGCCGATCGCGCATAGCAGCACGAGCTGCGTGAGCAGCGCCCAGCCGCGGCGACGCCCTAAGAACGGCAGCTTGTAGCGGTCCATCAGCGGGGACCACACGAATTTCCAGGTATAGGGCAGCCCGATCAGGGCGAAGAGGCCGATCGTGGCGAGATCGACGTCGTTGCTGCGCAACCAGGCCGGCACCAGCGAGATCAGCACATAGAGCGGCATGCCTGAGGTGAAGCCCAGGAAGATGCAGGCGAGCATCTTCCGGTTGAACAGGATCTCGGTCCAACTGCGCTGAACGTCAGCCAAGCCCGATTGTTCTGTGGTTCCCCCGGTCTCTGTCATCGTTCTAAGCTCATAGCAGGCAGCCGCCCTGCCGTCATGACAAAGGAGACGCGAGAATGGTGCGTGTCGTCGGCATCGATCACCTGGTTATCAGGGTGAGCGACTTCGACAAATCGAAGGCGTTCTACGGCAAGCTGTTCAAGTTTCTCGGCTTCAAGGTGCTGGGCGATTACGGCGATATGATCGGCTGGACCAACGGCAAGACCCGCTTCTGGATCGCCCAGGCGGACGCCGACGGCCTCAAGCACCCCTACCGTATGGGCGATGTCGCTTCCACCATTACGCCTTCGAGCTCAGAAGCCGCAAAGACGTGGACGACCTGGAAGCCTTCTTGAAGGAGGAGGGGGTCACCATCTTCGACCCGGCGGATGAGTATTACGACGACTGTTACGCCGTGTTCTTCCTCGACCCCGACGGGCTCAAGCTCGAAGGCATGAAATGGGGCGAGCGCGAAGCCAAGGCCAAGAAATCGGCCAAAGCCAAGAAAGCCAAGAAATCGGCCAAAGCCGCCACGCGCTAAGGCTCTTGCCCTCCGGACCGAGACCAGTTCTAAATTTTAGTTGCGAATAAGTTGCAATTGCAGATATGGTGCATGAGAAACTGGGCTTCTTGGGCAATGAGGAGGACTGCTTGACGGCAGATTGGATTCGGCGGCTCCAGAGATTGGGCGCCGCGCTGGGAATTTTGAGTGTGAGCCTGCTGGCCGCTTGCGGCGAACCCACAAGCCACTCCGCCGACAACGGCAAGTTCCGCGTCGTCACCACCTTCACCGTCATCCAGGACATCGCCCAGAACGTCGCCGGCAACGCGGCGGTGGTGGAGTCCATCACCAAGCCGGGCGCCGAGATCCACGACTATCAGCCGACGCCGCTCGACATCGTCAAAGCGCAGGATGCCGATCTCGTGTTGTGGAACGGCTTCAATCTCGAGCGTTGGTTCGAGAAGTTCTTTCACAACGTGAAGGACGTCCCCAGCGTGGTGGTGAGCGACGGGGTCGAGCCCATGGGCATCGCCGAGGGCCCATACACCGGCAGGCCCAACCCCCATGCCTGGATGTCGCCGTCGAGCGCGCTGATCTATGTGGAGAACATCCGCAAGGCGCTCGCCGAGCACGATCCGAAGAACGCGGTGACCTATAACAAGAACGCGGCGGCCTACGCCGAGAAGATCAAGGCGATGGATGCGCCGTTACGCAAGCGCCTCTCCGCGATTCCGCAAGACAAGCGCTGGCTCGTCACATCCGAAGGCGCCTTCTCCTATCTCGCCCGCGATTACGATATGCGGGAGGCCTATCTCTGGCCGATCAACGCCGACCAGCAGGGCACGCCGCAACAGGTGCGCCATGTGATCGAGCTGGTGCGGGAAAAGAATATTCCGGTGGTCTTCAGCGAGAGCACCGTCTCGGACCGGCCCGCCAAGCAAGTCGCCAAGGAATCCGGCGCGCGCTATGGCGGTGTGCTCTATGTGGACTCGCTCTCGACCGAGGGCGGGCCCGTGCCGACATTTCTCGATCTCCTGCGCGTGACCGTGGAGACCATCGCCAAAGGCTTTGAAGATGAGCCCGCTTGATCTGCTGACGCGCAACGAGGTGCCCACGCTTCCCGCGAGCGTCGACGTACGCGATTTGAGCGTCACCTATCCCAACGGCTTCACCGCGGTGCATGACGCGTCGTTCGAGCTCGGCCCCGGCACGATCTGCGCCCTGGTTGGCGTCAACGGCAGCGGCAAGTCCACCATCTTCAAGGCCATCATGGGCTTCGTGAAGCCGTCCGCCGGCGACGTCAGGCTGTGCGGCCTTCCCGTGGACGAGGCCGTCTCCCAGAACATCGTCGCCTATGTGCCGCAGAGCGAGGATATCGATTGGAACTTCCCCGTCCTGGTCGAGGACGTGGTGATGATGGGCCGTTACGGTCACATGAATTTTTTGCGTGTGCCGACACGGACGGACCGCCGCAAGGTGGACGAGGCGCTGGAGCGCGTCGGCATGGCCGCATACCGCGACCGCCAGATCGGCGAGCTTTCGGGTGGCCAGAAGAAGCGCGTTTTCCTCGCCCGCGCTCTCGCCCAAGAAGGGCGCATCATCTTGCTCGACGAGCCCTTCACCGGCATCGACGTTACCACCGAGGCGGCGATCATCGAGCTTTTGCGCGAGCTGCGCGCGTCGGGTCACCTGATGCTGGTCTCGACCCACAATCTCGGCAGCGTGCCTGATTTCTGCGACCAAGTCGTGCTGCTCAATCGTACGGTGCTCGCCGCGGGCCCCACGGCCGAGGTCTTCACCCAGGAGAATTTGGAGCGCACTTTTGGCGGCGTGTTGCGCAATTTCGAGCTGGGCGGCCAGGCGCTTCACGACGACGACGATACGCGCAAGCTCACCGTGCTCACCGACGACGAGCGGCCGCTCGTCATCTATGGCGGCAAGGCCAAGAAGCGCAAAGAAGAGCAGGACCGCCCGGAATGAGCGCCGTCCTCTCCGAGCTCCTGATCCCGTTCAGCTACAATTACATGTGGAAGGCCATGTGGGTCAGCGCGCTGGTGGGCGCGGTCTGCGCCTTCCTGTCCGCCTATCTCATGTTGAAGGGCTGGTCGCTGATGGGCGATGCGCTCGGCCACTCGATCGTGCCCGGCGTGGCGGGCGCCTATATCATCGGCGCGCCGTTTGCCGCCGGCGCCTTCTTCGCCGGCATTCTCGCCGCGCTCTCCATGGTTTTCGTCAAGCAGCACTCCAGGCTCCGTGAAGACGCCATTATCGGTCTCGTCTTCACCACGCTGTTCGCGCTCGGGCTTCTGATGGCCTCGCTGCATCCGACCTCCGTGTCGATCCAGACCATCGTGCTCGGCAACATCCTCGCAATCGCCGACGAGGACGCCATGCAGGTCGTGATCATCGCCGGTGTGTCCTTCCTCATCCTCGCCTTCATCTGGAAGGACCTGATGGTCACCTTCTTCGACGAGACCCACGCGCGGAGCATCGGTGTCAACACCTGGGCCTTGAAGATCGTGTTCTTTACGCTGCTCAGCGCCTGCACCGTGGCGGCGCTGCAGACCGTGGGCGCCTGTCTCGTCATCGCCATGGTGGTGACGCCCGGCGCCACCGCCTATCTGCTTACTGACCGCCTCAGCCGGCTCATTCTGATTGCCATCGCCATCGGCGCGGGCACCAGCTTCGTCGGCGCCTATCTCTCTTATTTCGTCAACGGCGCCACGGGCGGAGTCATCGTCACCCTGCAAACCCTGCTATTCCTCACCGCCTTCTACTTCGCGCCGAAGCACGGCGTGCTCGCCGCGCGCCGTAAGGGCCACGTGGTGCCGGAGGCTGCCGCATGATGGACCCGGTCGCCTTCTTCGCCGAACCCTTCGCCTACGACTTCATGCAGCGCGCGCTTCTCATGTCGCTGCTCGTCGCGGCCGTGTGCGCCGTGCTGTCCTGCTATCTCGTGCTCAAGGGCTGGTCGCTGATGGGCGACGCCATCTCGCATGCCGTGTTGCCCGGCATCGTCATCGCCTTCGTGCTGGGCATTCCGCTGGTGATCGGCGCCTTTGTCGCCGGTCTCGCTTGCGCGCTCGCGACCGGCTATCTCAAGGACAATAGCCGGGTGAAAGAAGACACGGTCATGGGCATTGTGTTCTCCGGCATGTTCGGCTTCGGGCTCGTGCTGTTCACCAAGGTCGAGACCGACCAGCACCTGAATCACATCCTGTTCGGCAACGTGCTCGGCGTCACCGCCGCCGACCTGATCGAGACGGCAATCATCGCCGGCGGCACGTTGCTCATCGTGCTCGTTAAACGCCGCGATCTCCTGCTCTATTGCTTCGATCCGAACCATGCGCGCGCCATTGGTCTCCCCGTGCGCGTGCTGCATTACGGGCTGCTGGTCCTGCTGTCGCTCACCATCGTCAGCTCGATCAAGGCCGTCGGCATTATCCTGGTCATCGCCATGCTGATCGCGCCCGGCGCCACCGCCTATTTGCTGACCGACCGCTTCGGCAGGATGCTGGTGATTGCGGTGACGGTGGCATGCGCCTCCGCCGCGCTTGGCACGCTCATCAGCTTCCATATCGATGGCGCCACCGGCGCCTGCATCGTCCTGGTTCAGGCCTCGGTGTTTCTCGCGGCGTTCCTGTTCGCGCCGAAGCGCGGACTATGGGCGCTCAGAGGGTTGCAAGGCCCTGCGCCCGCGGGCGGCGGCGCGCCTGCGCCGCGCGGCCTGTTCGGCAATCCCCGGGCGAGCCTCAGCGCGTTTGCGTCGCCGGCGTCCCCGACCGGTGCAAAATCTCGAAGATCAAAGCCGTCGACCAGCCGATCAGCATGACGCCGTTCAGCGCCGTCATGGGGCCGAGCAGGTGCCATTTCGGCACCGGCACCACGTCGCCATAGCCGAGCGTCGTGTAGTTGCCGAATGCGAAATAGATGAGGTCCGTCCCCGGCGGCGTGGCGCCGACAGCGGCGTAGGTGTAGGCCCACAGCACCACCTCGCTGAAATGCCCGACGACCAGCAGCGTGCCGGTGGCCACGATTACCAAGGTGTATTGCAGGAAGCTCGGGATGGCGCCGTCGCTCATGCGTAAGCGCCGCACCACCCACGCGATGGCGCTCAAGAGAATGGCGTGGACAATCAAGTTGGCGAGGCTCGCGCTCCCGCCAACCACCACCTGGTCGAACATCGAGCCGTCCATGGTTTGCAGCATTATTCCCCCGCGAGCAGGTCTGGTTGCCGGATGATGCGCGGGCCGCGCGTCTGCGGGGCCGGAGCGGCTTGCGGCGCAGGAGCGGCTTGCGGAGAGGGTGCGGCCTGCGGGGCAGGCGGCTGAGGCCGGGTACCGCCGTTCTTCTGCGCGATCTCGGCCTTGGCTTCCTCCTCGAAGTCGAGGGTCTCGATCTTCTGCCCCCGCTTGGTGATCTTCTCCGAGGAGGTCAGGATCTTGTCGATGTCCGCGTTTGCTTGGCCGAAATGGCGTTGTAGGTCGAGCACCCGGTCGCGGAACCGGCCCATGTCCTCCATCAGCGTCGCCACCTCGCGCTGAATGAGATGCGCCTGCTCGCGCATCTGCACGTCCTTGAGGATGGCCTGCATGGTTTGCACCGCGAGCATCAGCATGTTCGGGGCGCAGATCACGATGCGCGCCCGGTGCGCCTTCTGGACAATGTCTGAGAAATGCTCGGCAAGGTCCGCGTAGATCGCCTCCGACGGCACGAACAATATGGCCGTGTCCTGCGTCTCGCCGGCGATGAGATAGCGCTCGGCCATGGCCTCGATATGCCGGCCGACGTCGGTGCGGACTTGCCGTGCCGCCACCTTCTTCTCCTCGTCGCGCCGCGCCACGCGGAACGCCTCGAAGCCTTCCAGCGGGAACTTGGCGTCGATCACCACGCTCGCCGGCGTGTTCGGCATATGCAGCAGACAGTCGGGCCGCTTGCCGTTGGAGAGCGTCGCTTGGAACGTGTAGGCGCCCACCGGCAGACCGTCCTGGACGATGGCCTCCATGCGCATCTGCCCGAAAGCGCCGCGCGCCTGCTTGTTGGCCAGGATCTCCTGCAAGCCCACCATGTTGCTGGAGAGGTCGGTCAGGTTCTTCTGCGCCGTGTCGATGACCGCCAGCCGCTCGTTGAGCTTGGAGATCGATTCATGGGTCTTGCGCGCGGTCTCGTTGAGGTCGCTGCCCACCTTGTGGGTCATGCGGTCGAGCCGCTCGTTGACCGCCCGCGCCAATTCCCCGTGGCGGGTGACGCTGATCTCGGCCAGCGTCTGCATCCGCACCTTCAATTCGCCGAGATGCGCGTCGCTGGCCGAAGCGTCGGCCTTGCGCCGGCTCATATGCACGATGAGCACGATCGCCAGGACGATGAGTGCAAGAACGGCCAGACCCGCGAGTGCGAGACCAATAAGAACGGGGTCGAGCGCGATGCTCCCCACCTGCACGGGCTGAAACGCCATAACGACTAGCTATAGGCTGATTCGCACGCTCAGACCAAAACAGGAACATCAGGCGGGACGGCGAGGCAAAGGGCGCATTGACCGAAACGCGCCCCGTCCTTATGTCAGCCTGAACCCATGACGCACATCTATCCCATCCTCACCATTCCCGACCCGGTGCTGCGCACGAAGGCCGACGCGATCGAGCGCGTCGACGACGAGCTGCGTAAGCTCGCGGATGACATGCTGGCCACCATGTACGACGCGCCGGGTGTGGGGCTGGCAGCCCCGCAGATCGGCATCTTGCGCCGGCTGATCGTGATGGATGCGGCCCGCGACGACGATCCGCCGGATCCGCTCGTCATGGTCAACCCGGAGATCCTGGCGCTCTCGGACGAGATGCGGACACACGAGGAGGGCTGCCTGTCGATCCCCGAGGTCACTGCGGAGGTGGAGCGCCCGGCGGAAGTGCGCGTCGCCTATCTCGACCGCGAGGGCAAGCCGCAGGAAGGCGAGCTCGAAGGCATCTGGGCGACCATCGTCCAGCACGAGGTGGACCATCTGAACGGCGTGCTGTTTATCGACTATCTGTCGCGGCTCAAGCGCGACATGATCGTCAAGAAATTCACCAAGGCCAAACGCACCGAGGCGATGTAGCCGCCGAACCGGCTTCCCTTCGCTCCCCAGCCATCCTAAGACCCGAAGCCATGCGCATCGTCTTCATGGGCACGCCGGACTTCGCCGTGCCGGCGCTTCAGGCGCTTCTGAAAGCAGGCCACGACATCGTGGCGGTCTATACCCAGCCGCCGCGCGCCGCCGGCCGCGGCATGGCCCTGCGTCACTCTCCGGTGCATGAGGCGGCGGAATCAGCAGGCCTCGAGGTCCGCGTGCCCGAGAGTCTCAAGAGCGAGGCCGAGCAGAAGCGCTTCGCAGATATCGACGCGGACGCCGCCGTGGTCGTCGCCTATGGTCTCATTCTCCCCAAGCCCATCCTCGACTCCACCAAGCAAGGCGTCTTCAACATTCATGCGTCGCTCTTGCCACGCTGGCGCGGCGCCGCCCCCATCAACCGCGCCATCATGGCCGGCGACCCTGAAAGTGGCGTCGCCATCATGCGCGTCACCGAAGGCCTCGATGCCGGCCCGGTCTGTCTCCTCGAGCGCGTCGCCATTGGCCCGGACATGACCGCCGGCGAACTGCATGATGTCTTGACGCCGCTCGGCGCCGCGCTCATGGTCCAGGCGCTGGCCGAGCTCGAAACCGGCACCCTCGAATGCCGGCCCCAAGACGACGCTGCCGCGACCTACGCCCGGAAGATCGACAACAAGGAGACCCGCGTCAGCTGGACGCTGCCGGCGCAAGAGGTGCAAAACCACATAAGGGGGCTTTCGCCCTATCCCGGGGCTTGGTTCGAGATTCCTCGAGGGCTGGAGCGGGAGCGCGTCAAGGCGCTCGGCGCGGTGATGGCGGAAGGCCAGGGCGTGGCCGGCACGGTCCTGGACGATACCTTGGCCATCGCTTGCGGCGACGGCGCGGTCCGCCTCACCAAGGTGCAGCGCGCCGGCAAGACGCCGGTCATCGCGGAGGCCTTTCTGCGCGGCGTGGATGTCCCCGTCGGCACCGTGCTGGACTAGCCATGCCCCGCTATAAGCTCATGCTCGAATATGACGGCACGCCCTTTGTCGGCTGGCAGGTCCAGGACGGTCAGATGTCGGTGCAGGGGCGGTTGGCGCAAGCCATCGCAGATTTCTCCGGCGAGGCGGTGATCCCGCGCGGGGCCGGGCGCACCGATGCCGGCGTCCACGCGCTTGGCCAAGTCGCCCATTTCGATCTCGTCAAGGACTGGCCGTCCAACAAAGTCCGCGATGCGCTCAATGCCCAACTGCGCCCCGAGCCGATCTCCGTTCTGACTTGCGAGATCGCCGCGGATGATTTCGACGCCCGCTTCTCGGCCAAGGCCCGGCATTATCTTTATCGCATTATCGACCGGCGCAGCCCGCTCGCCTTGGAGCACAACCGCGCCTGGGGCGTGTTCCGCCCTCTCGATGCCAAGGCCATGCACGACGCGGCGCAAAGTCTCGTCGGCCATCACGACTTCACCACCTTCCGCTCGTCCGAGTGCCAGGCTGCGTTCCCTGAGAAGACGCTCGATCGGCTGGACGTCTCGCGCCATGGCGAGGTGTTGAGGGTCGAGGCTTCCGCGCGCTCCTTCCTGCACAATCAGGTGCGCTCCATGGTCGGCTCACTCAAAGCCGTGGGCGAGGGGCGTTGGACCAAAGGCGACCTCGAACACGCATTGAAGGCGTGCGACCGCGCCGCCTGCGGTCCCGTGGCGCCGGCCTGCGGTCTCTATCTGGTGCGTGTGGACTACTGACGCGCCGGGCTAGCCTGACTGCTTGAGCCAGGGCACGCGCCGCTTTCCGGCAATGATGTCCCAGGCCACGTTGATCTGCTTCAGCCGGCGCTCGCGCAAGGTCCGGTCCTCGTCGTCGATCGCGTGGTCGGGGTGCAGCGCCCGGCGGAGCCGCTTGACGGTGGTCTTCATCGTGTCCCGGTTGGCGTCGGGATCGACGCCGAGCACGTCGAGCGCCTCCAGCATCGTGCGCGGCAGCCAGTCCTCGTCCCATAAACGCAAGCGGCTTGCCGTCGCCTCTTTTTTCCGAACCGCCTCTGTGTAGCGCTCAGTCTCGGGCCCCGGAGCGGACGTTTGCACGGCGGGGAGCTTCGCCGGCCCCCGCAGGAGCAGGAGCCTGGCGGGACTGGGCAGCCGCTCCATGATCCGCTGCCGTCCCAGAAGCAGCGTGGCGGTCAGAGCGAACAGCGCGGCAAGCGTCCACATGAAGATGGTAGACGCGCTCTGCCACGCCGTGGCGCTCGCGCCGGATTTCGGCAGCGCGCCGGTCACCTCGGTATCGAGCTCGACTTTCAAGGAGCGATACCCCGCAACGTCCGAAGCCTCGGGGGCAGCCTTGGTCGCGGCCGGCACGGTCTTGTCGGACGCGTTCGTGCTCGCGGCCTCCGTATTGCTCTCCACTGAGGGTATCGCGGGCATCGATGGCATCGCGCCCGGCTCGGGGATGGTCAGGTCCGGCATATTCAAGTCCGCAACGTCCGGTTCGTGCGCAACCGCTTCGGGATTTGCATCGACCGCGGCGACCTGAGTGTCCGCCACCGTCGCTTCCGGTTTCTTGGGCGGCAATGGAATCTCGGCGACCGTCGGACTTGTGCCAGTGAAGCGCGCGACATTCATCGGGTTCGGCGCGAAGCCGCGCGGGAAGGAGATGCCGCCGCCGCGCCCCGCATAGGGTCCGGCGCGGCCCGGCGGCGGGCCGTAAGCGTCATAGCCTTGATCGCCGCCCGCGGCCGTGCCCACGCTTTCGGCCAGGATCGGCGTGAGCGCCGCCACCACCGATGGCCAGCTCGTCCGCACCCCGCCGCAATCGAGATCGAAACGGTGGACCGACCAGTTGTGGCACTTTCGGGGATTGTAGGGGGAGCAGGTGTTGAGTTGCTGGTGCTCAGCGTGGCCGTAGATCCGGTAGCTCTGCGGCGCGGCCGGCGCCAATACCACCCGCCCGCCCGCGACGTGGCAGGAGAACGGCATCACCAGCGCCTCCGCCATGGCCGGGCCGCTCGCGGCACCAGCCAGTGCGGCGCTCAGCCCTAAACCGAAGACAAGCGTTTTGAGGGTTGCGCGCAAAATCAAAATCCCGAGGTCTCAAGGCCTGAGTCTTCGAAAAAACCGTGGCGGTCCTGTGATGAAACCGGCCGAAACCGTCTTTTTTGGCCCCGAATCTCAAGGCCCAATCCTGCGCCCAAATCGTTTCTCAGCCGCTAAGGACTTGGGCTACCAGAGAGACATCTGGCGGGTCCTCCGGTCTTGCTCGCAAAGCCGAGATGTCCAATGTCCGCTTATGACCCAAATGAGACACGAGGCCTATCTAGGAATCGCTGCCCCCGACCCTGAGCGCACCTTTACGTCGGCGAAGATGCTTGAAGGTCGGACCGAGCGGTATGTCGGTCGCACTTGAACACGAGCGTTTCAAGCTTAGCGCGGCGTCTGACGAAATAGGCAAGCGTTGCGGCGCACACCACCTGTGAGCACGCTGTGCTGATGGCAGCGCCCAGAATTCCGAAGATTGGAACCAAAACGACCGCCAATACGACATTCATGCCAAGGCTGAGGATTGCGATGAATAGGCCGTCTCTCTGGTGTCCGAGCACAATCAGCAGGTCGCCGGCGTGACCGACAGACGCCCGTGCCAACAAGCCAACGCCAAGTACGGCAAGGGCGCCGTACCCCGCGACATAGTCCGTCCCGAACAGAGCGAGCAGAGGATAGCCTAGGGCGCTCCGGCGCTGCGCCTGTGCCACTGGTGAGAAGCAGAGCGGCATGAGGCCACAAAACACCGCCACCCCCTCCCTCTCGAGGGCGAGGGGATCTTTTGGGAGATGAGGGAGATAAAATCCGGGCGCGTCTCGCGTCGCAGCAACGATGCTGCACGACCGGTGGCCCCATCCTTCGAGACGGCGCGTTCCGCGCCCCTCAGGATGAGGATCGCAGGCCTCACGCGCCGCCGTTGATCCTCATGGTGAGGGCGGGCGAAGCCCGCGTCTCGAACCATGCAGGCCCGGACGTGTTCAGGGCCTCTAATAGGCCGGAATGACGAGAGCGGAGAAGGCAAGCCATAGCCAGGCCCGGGAATTTCGGATAGGCCTCAGCCCGCGAACGGGGAACGATCCGTGAAACACCACGAGGACGCATGATCAGGCGCATCGCCACTGTCGGCGGGCTCACGCTCGTCTCGCGCCTCACGGGCTTTATCCGCGACGTGGTCATGGCCGCCATTCTCGGCGCCGGGCCGTTGGCCGATGCCTTCTTCGTCGCCTTTCGCCTGCCCAACCATTTCCGCGCCATCTTTGCGGAAGGGGCGTTTGCCGCCGCCTTCGTGCCGGCCTATGCGCGCACCCTTGAAGAAGCGGGCCTGCCCGCCGCCAAGCTGTTCGCCGATCAGATCGCGGCCGCCCTGGTCACCATCAACCTGGTGCTGCTCGCCATCGCGCTGCTGTTCACGCCGCAAGTGGTCGGGCTGCTGGCGCCCGGACTTGTCGGCGATCCGGAGCGCTTCGAGCTCGCCGTCGCGCTGACCCGCATCACCTTCCCCTATCTGGCGCTGGTGTCGCTGGAGACGCTGTTTGCCGGCATCCTGAACGCCAACAACCGTTTCGCTGCCGCCGCGGGCGCGCCGGTCCTGCTCAATATTTCGCTCATCTCCACGCTGCTGCTCGCGCCATACTTTCAGGACGCGGGTCATGCGGCGGCCTGGGGCGTGCTCATCGCCGGCGTCGTCATGGTTTTTCTCGTCGGCGGCGATGCCGAGACCCATGGCTACGGCATCCGTTTGCGCATGCCCAAGCTCGACGAGCCGACGCGCAAATTCTTGAAAGCCCTCGGTCCGGCCATTGTTGGCGCTGGCGGCGTGCAACTTGCGCTGTTCGCCGACACGCTGATCGCCACCTTCCTGCC
>Ga0307379_10002939_pt1 | contig 24865 bp, 24 predicted proteins | sample UN2MG_FD_202237 | JGI IMG/M metagenome (GOLD analysis project Ga0307379, IMG submission 202237) | Soil microbial communities from Risofladan, Vaasa, Finland - UN-2 | ecosystem: Environmental > Terrestrial > Soil > Coastal area > Acid sulfate soil | place: Finland: Risofladan, Vaasa | collected...
AGACTGGCGTTCACCATGAGCTGCAGGTCCCGGAAAGCGGCGTTGCTAGAACTGGACGCGAGCGGTCGGAGGCAGGTAAGCTATTGTTAGGTAGAGGGTTGGGAGTCCCGGCACGACGAGTTTCTGTTGCGAGCGGTGCTGTGCGGCCAACAGAGGGAGTATCTTGTTGGACGCGGACTCACGACACATGCGCGGCCATCTGAGTCATATTGCCGGAATCGTGCTTGTCGCACTCGCGACCGCCTGCCTTTCCGGCTGCGGCGGAGGGGCTGGCGGCCCGAGCATGGGCGGCCTTTTGAGCGGGGCCTCCGGCATCTTTGGCAGTTCGCCAAAGGTCTCCATCGCGCCCATCATCGGCGCCCCGGAGAATGTCACGAGCGAGCTGACCAAGGCGTTGGTTGTCGCCGGCAGCGAGCGCAACCTAACCCTAACTCCGGGCACCGCCGGCGGCGGCAACTACACCCTTCGCGGCTATCTCCTCGCCAACCCCGAGCGGCGCGGATCGAAGATCTCCTACATTTGGGACGTGACCGACGCCAAGGGCATCCGTGTGACCCGGGTTTCCGGCGAGGAGGTCGTGTCCAAAGGCTCGCGCAGCAACCCCTGGAGCGGGGTCGACAGCACGGTGATCCGCAGCATTGCCGGCAAGACCGCGTCCCAGCTCGCGGCCAACCTGCCGGGGGGAAGCCGCGCCTCCACGCCGGTCGCCGCAGCCGCGCCAGGCGCCACGGCCGGCATCGCCGCCGCATCGACCGCCACCCCCAGGCCGGTCGCAGCACCTAAACCATCCGGCGTGCTCGTCGCCCCGGTCACCGGCGCGCCGGGCGATGGCCGCAGGTCGCTGACCACGGCCCTGAAAAAACGGCTCTACAAGGATGGCGTCAAGCTCGCCAACGGGACATCCACCAACGTCTATACGGTGCAAGGCATCGTAAAGCTCAGCAGCGCCAGCGGCGGCAAGGAATCCATCCGCATTGATTGGCAGGTGCTCGATCCCAGCGGCAAGCGCCTGGGCACAGTGTCGCAGCAGAACACGATCCCGAAGGGCTCGCTGAACGGCCCCTGGGGCGCCATTGCCGCCGCCGCCGCCGACGCCGCCGCCGACGGCATCATCAAGCTTCTGCCCAAATCGAGCTAACCTCATCCACAAGTCGCGCTTGGCGAGTTTACAGCGGTGCCAAGCCCTTGTTAAAAGCGCGCCATGGGCGGTGGCCGAGCGGCCCGCCTTGCGGGGGCTGACGTGCTCGAGGAGCGGTCGCAATGAAATTGGTTGCAGGCAATAGCAACCGCCCTCTCGCCGAGGCGATCGCCGGTTATCTCGACATTCCCTTGGCCCGCTGCATCGTCCGCCGCTTCGCGGATATGGAGATCTTCGTCGAGGTGCAGGAGAACGTCCGCGGCGAGGACGTGTTCGTCATCCAATCGACCTCCGCCCCCGCCAACGACCACCTCATGGAGCTGCTGATCCTGGTCGATGCCCTGAAGCGGGCGTCGGCGCGGCGCATCACCGCGGTCGTTCCCTATTTCGGTTATGCCCGCCAGGACCGGAAGCCGGGTCCGCGCACGCCGATCTCCGCTAAGCTCGTCGCCAACATGATCGTCCGCGCCGGTGCCGACCGCGTGCTGACGCTCGACCTCCATGCCGGCCAGATCCAAGGCTTCTTCGACATCCCGACCGACAATCTGTTCTCGGCTCCGGTGATGGTGCAGGACATCAAGAACGTTTTTCCCGACGATAATTTGATGGTGGTCTCGCCTGATGTCGGCGGCGTGGTCCGCGCCCGCGGCCTGGCTAAGCGCATCGATGCGCCGCTCGCCATTGTCGACAAGCGGCGCGAGCGTCCTGGCGAGTCGGAGGTAATGAACGTGATCGGCGACGTCGCCGGACATACCTGTATTCTCGTCGACGACATCATCGATTCCGGCGGCACCCTGGTGAACGCGGCAGAGGCGCTGCTCGAGCAAGGCGCCAGTGTCGTCACCGGCTACATCACCCATGGCGTGCTGTCGGGCGGAGCGGTGGCGCGCATCATGGCTTCGCGGCTGAAAGAGCTCGTCATCACCGACTCAATCCAGCCGAGCGACTCTGTGATCAAGGCGCACAATATCAGGGTCTTGCCCATCGCGTCGCTGCTCGGCGAGGCCATTGCCCGCACCGCCGAGGAGAAGTCGGTGTCGAGCCTGTTCTACTAGGCCGCCCTCACCGCGCCAGCATCCACACCCCTAAGCCGATCAAGACCATACCGCCCGCCAGCCGGCTCATCACCGCATAGCGCGAATTGATGATCCTCTGGACGGCGAACGCCGCCAATCCGAAGATGACCAGGTCGTCGAGCATGAAGAAGACGACGTAGAGCGTGATATAGGCGTAGTAGCCCGTCACGGAGAGATCGCTTAGCGCCAGCACGTGCGTATAGATCGCAGGCAGCGCCGCCGAGCAGATGAACTCGACGGCATTGACGGCGAATGCGAGCCCCGTAACGAGAACAAGGCTGGCGAGACCGACCGGCGCCGCCACCACGTCGCGGATGCGAGCCATGGTGCGCCGGCGCTGCTCGACATTGCCGACCTCGCATTCGATCGCGCCGCGCGTCCACACGATCTCATAGAGATGACTGATGCCGAAGCCGATGGCCGCCAGAGCAACCAACTGCGTTAGCGGACGCACATAGCCCACCACCAGGAACATGTTGAGCCAAGCCGTCATCAGCAGGAAATAGAGGATGCCGGAGGTAACCACGAAGGTGCCGACCAGCCACCAGATCTTCGCGCGATCCTTGAGCCCGGCGATGAGCGAGATCAGATAGATCAGGACCCACATGGCGCATGGATTGAAGCCGTCGGCGAGCCCCATCACCGCCGTAAGCGCAAACAAGGAGTAGTGTGCGGGATCGATCTCGCCGATAACCGGCAAATCGATGCGCGGCGGCCCGCGGGGCACCACATCCCCGCCGCCGCCGACAAGAGCGCGCAGCGCCTCGCCAGTCGTCGCCGGCGTATCGAATCCGATGATGTGGCGGTCCCCAAAGACGAACAGCGGCACCCCGAGCTCACTTTCGGCGATGCCCAGTCGATCAGTGACCATGCTGAACAGATGCTCGTTCGCTGGGGTCGAAACGTCATGCACGACGACATCGATTTCTGGCGTGGCCCGCAGGAACCGAAGCGCCTCATGACAATGCGGGCAGTCCGGATGAACGAAGACGTGAAGGCGTCCGTCGTCTTGCCATGCCCCTGGGCTCGCCGGCTCAGGCACCCCCTCGGGCTTGAGCTGGAGAAACACGAAGGCGGCGATCAGCACCACCGCGAGCACAGCCCGCACGCGGCCTGGCGTCGCCGCCGCGGCGACACTGGCGCGCATGGATTGCTGGCTATCGTGCCTCATTGGTTCATTTGCGTAACCTAAGGGGGATGTGAGCCGACCGTAGTCCGCGCCGCCCGAACCGCTTATGACCTCAATCAAGGGGCGCCCCGGTGCCACTCACTAAGGTTCACGCCACCAATCCGCCTCTCATGCGTTTAACACCTTGTTCCCCTAAATCCGTTATTCAGACCGCTTACAGCGCCCAGCGAGGAGCCCCCCATGCACGTCAATCTAGAGAATGCCGAGAAAGCCATCGAAGCCGCGCGCAAGAAGGCGATCGAGCTAAAAACGCAGATGTGCATCGCCGTGGTCGACTCCGGTGCCAACCTGAAGGCCTTCATCCGCATGGACGACGCCTGGGTCGGCTCCATCGACATCGCCATCAAGAAGGCGAAGACCGCCTGCTTCTTTGGCATGGCGACCGGCGACCTCGGCCAGCTGTCGCAGCCGGCCCAACCGCTTTACGGCATCGAACATTCCAATGACGGGCTGATCACATTCCCAGGCGGCCTCCCCATCGTCGATGAGGACGGCGTGCTCGTCGGCGCCATCGGTGTCAGCGGCAGCTCGGTCGACAACGATCACGCGGTCGCCGCGGCGGGCGTCAAGGTATTGGGCGTCAGCGAGCTGCCGGAGCATCCCTGGCGGACCTAGGCGGCAAGCACGAGCCCCTTCGGCAAGGCATTGACGTCGGCGGTCCCCGTCAGCGTCATCGCCTCGTCGAGCTCTTGCGCCATCAGCTTGAGCGCGGCGGCGACGCCCGTCTGGCCGTGCGCGGCCAGACCGTAGACGAACGCGCGGCCGATGAGGCAGCCGTTGGCGCCGAGCCCTAAGGCCTTCAGCACGTCAAAGCCCGACCGGACACCGCTGTCGAGGATCAGCTCGACACCATCGCCGACCGCCTCGCGGATGGCGGGCAGCATACTGACCGTGCTGCTGGCCCCGTCGAGCTGCCGTCCACCGTGATTGGAGACGACAATGGCGTCGGCGCCAAGCTCGACGGCAAGCTTCGCATCCTCGGCGTCGAGGATGCCCTTGACCACGAGCTTTCGTGGCCAAATGTGCCGCAGCCATTCGAGATCGGCGGCCGTCACCGCGCCTTTGAACCGCGGTTCCGCCCAGGCTGACACGGTGGCGAGATCGGATCCGTCCGGCGAGTATTGCGCGAGATTGCCGAGGGTCGGCTTGTTGCGCAGCCAGGAGAGCAGCCAGCGCGGCTTTCTCACCATGCGGACAACGTGCTGAGGGCGCAACTTAAGCGGTATGGTCACGCCATTGTCGAGGTCGCGATTGCGCCGTCCCTGCACAGCCGTGTCGACATTGACCACGAGCGCCGGGCAATGCGCTTGATCGGCCCTCTGCAAGAGCGCCGAGTTGATCGCGCGATCCTTGAACATATAGAGCTGGAACAGAAACGGCGCGCCGACTTCGGCCGCGACCTCTTCCATCGAGCAGCTCGACAAGGTGCTCAGACAGTAGGGCACGCCGAACGCAGCGGCGGCGCGCGCGGCGTGGATCTCGGCGCGCGGATAGAACACGCCGCCCATGCCGATCGGCGCCAGCGCAACCGGCATCGCGGCGCGCTGTCCGAACAAGACCGTGCGCATATTGCGTGACGCCACGTGATCGAAGACGCGCTGATTTAGTCGCAGGGCCTCGAGATCGGCGCGGTTGCGCCTTAGCGTCACCTCGTCGTTCGAGCCGCCTTCCAGAAAATCGAAGACGGCACGCGGCAGCCGCCGTCGGGCCGCAGCTTTGAGATGGCTGGGGTGGAGCGCAACGGCTGGCGGCTTGACCATGGCGCCACCGCGCAGCTGCGGTGCATCTATGGCCGCGACACGCTCGGAAGTTGTATCGGCGAATTGACGGTCGAAACGCTCGTTCATGCCTGCGCTCTTAATCCTGAACTGGCGCAGTTCACAAAGTCCAACAGAACCCCAGAATTTGACGCGCCCCTGACCGAAGCCGTTACTATCGCCCCCGACCCAACAAAGGCCAAGACTGCCCCGCAATTTAGCCCTTATCATGATTAGATCCCTTGAGACACTCGACGCCAACCCCTCCATCGTCATCGCCGGCGCCGGCAGTGTCGGCGGATATGTCGGCGGCCGGCTGGCCGCTGCGGGCCGCAACGTCACGCTTCTTCTGCGCCAGCCGCTCGCCGACACGATCACGCGTCACGGCTTGCGCATCACGGATCTCGAGGGGCGCGACCAGCCCCTGCCGCCGGCATCTCTGAAGCTCACATCGGACCCGGAGACGGCGCTGCGATCGGCCGACATCGTGCTGGTCACCGTCAAGTCTCACGATACCACCGCGATGGCTGCGGTGATTGCCGCGCACGCCCCGCAACAGGTGATCGTGGTCAGCTTACAGAACGGCGTCGCGAATGCGGAGGTCCTGCGCAAAGTGCTTGGCCCCGAGCGCCGCGTAGTTGACGCGATGGTCCCCTTCAACGTCGTGCAGAGCCGAACAGACGGGCAAGCGCCACGCTTCCACCGGGCGAGCAGCGGCACCATGCAGATCGAGCGCGGGGTGGAAGGCTTGCGCGACCTCCTCGATGTCCCTGGCGCTCCCTTCGCCGAGCATGACGACATCGAAGCGGCACTTTGGGGCAAGCTCCTCGTCAATCTCAACAACGCGCTCAACGCCCTGTCGGACCTGCCGCTGCTCGAGCAGCTTGGCGACCGGCGCTGGCGCCTCCTAATCTCCCGGCAGATGCGCGAAGGCTTGGCGGTCTTGCGTGCGGCCGGCATCCGCCCGGCCCCTGTCGAGGGGCTCCCGCCGCAGCTGATCGCCCTTGCCCTCAGGCTCCCCGACGCCCTGTTCAGGCTCGCCGCCCGCGGCATGATGACCATCGACCGCAACGCCCGTTCCTCCATGTGGGAGGACTTGCGGACCCGCCGGCCGACCGAGATCGACTACATCCAAGGAGAGATCGTCAGGCTGGCCGAGAAGCATGGGGTCGAGGCCCCCCTCAACCGGCGGGTCATGCAGCTCATCAAGGAGGCCGAAATAGCGAGCCGAGGCCCCCCCGCGGTCGCCCCCGAGGCGGTCGAAGCCGCGCAATAGCCGCAACTTAAGGCTCCATGGGGAATTGTCTTCCCGCGGCCCTTTAGGCTATAAGCCTCTCGAATTGTGTCGCGGCGTGGCCTTAGGCGCCGCGCCCGACCTTGCGGGGCCGCTTTCCGGCCCCCTCATTATTTCAGACGGAGGCTTACATGGCTGAGGCCATCGAACTCAAGGCATGGACCCGGCAGCGCACCGGCAAGGGTGGCGCGCGCGAGGTCCGCCGCGAAGGGCGCGTTCCCGGCATCGTTTATGGCGACACGCAGGAGCCGCAAAACATCGCGCTGGAGTCCAAGGCGATCTCCAAGCAGATTCAGACCGGCCATTTCCAGAGCACCGTCTTCACGCTCGACGTGGACGGCACCAAGATCCGCGTCATCCCCCGCGACGTTCAGCTCGATCCGGTGCGTGACTTCCCCATCCATGTGGATTTCATGCGCCTGAGCAAGGATGCGCTCGTGTCGGTGGACGTGCCGGTGCATTTCATAAACGAGTTGATCTCGCCCGGCTTGAAGCGCGGCGGCGTGCTCAACGTCGTGCGCCACGACATTCCCGTGCGCTGTCCCGCCGACAAGATCCCCAATGCGTTCGAGGTCGATCTGAAGGGCCTCGAAATCGGCGACAGCATCCATATCTCGTCGATCCAGATGCCCGAGGGCGTGACGCCCTCGATTACCGACCGCGACTTCACCGTGGCCACCATTGTCGGCCGCGCGGCTGAAGAGGCGGCCACTGAGGCTGAAGCCGAGAGTGCGGAACCGGCCGAGGGCGCCGCGGCGAAAGCCGAGGGCGCCGCCGCGGACAAGGACAAGCCAAAGGAAGAGAAGAAGAAGTAATCTTGCTTCTTCGGGCTTCCCGGCCCGCGCTTCTTTAGGCTCCCGATCGGAATGACGCGATGAAGCTCTTTGTCGGCCTCGGCAATCCGGGGGCGCAATACGCCTTCAACCGTCACAATGTCGGCTTCATGGCGGTCGATGCCATTGCCGCCTCGCATGGCTTTCCCACCTGGCGCAAACGCTTCTCGGGCCTCGCCGCCGAAGGCCGGCTCGGACGCGAGCAGGTGCTGCTGCTGAAGCCCCAGACCTATATGAACGAGTCGGGCCGCGCCGCAGGCGAGGCCATGCGCTTCTACAAGCTCGATGAATCCGACGTGGTCGTGTTCCATGACGAGCTGGACCTGGCGCCCGGCAAGCTGCGGGTGAAAGCGGGCGGCGGGGTCGCCGGTCATAACGGGCTCAAGTCCCTCACCGCTCATCTCGGCAACGACTATACCCGCGTGCGCATCGGCATCGGCCATCCTGGCCATCGTGAGCGGGTGGTCGGCTATGTGATGCACGATTTCGCCAAGGCCGACGAGGACTGGCTCGAGCCGCTGCTCTCGGCAATCGCCGAGGCCGCCCCCTACCTCGCCGACGGGGCCAACGACAAGTTCCAGTCTCAGGTCGCCCACCAGACGCTCAGCGGCGGCGAGCCTGAGAAGAAGAAGGCGCCGCGCACCAAGAAGCCTGCGCGCAAGACGGAACCGGCGGCCGCGAAGACAGACGACAAGCCTGCGCCGGAAGGCCCGCTTGCCGGCATGCTCCGCCGCTGGCTCGGCTCATAAGGGACAACGACCGGTATGGGATTCAAATGCGGCATCGTCGGACTGCCCAATGTCGGCAAGTCCACCCTGTTCAACGCGCTGACGGAGAGCGCCGCGGCGCAGGCCGCCAATTATCCGTTCTGCACCATCGAGCCGAATGTCGGCGACGTTCCGGTGCCCGACCCGCGTCTCGAGCGGCTCGCCGTCATAGCGAAGTCCGCTCAGGTCATCCCCACGCGGCTGACCTTCGTCGACATCGCCGGATTGGTACGCGGTGCCTCCAAGGGCGAAGGGCTCGGCAACCAGTTCCTCGCCCATATCCGCGAGGTCGACGCCATCGCTTACGTTCTGCGCTGCTTCGAGGACCCGGACGTGATCCATGTGGAGGGCAAGGTCGACCCCCTCGCCGACGCCGAGACCATCGAGACCGAGCTGATGCTCGCCGATCTCGATAGCTTGGAGCGCCGCGTGCCCATTTTGGAAAAGAAGATCCGCGGCCAAGACAAAGAAGCGAAGCAGACGCTGGCGCTGCTGGAACGCATGTTGCCCCTGCTCCGTGAGGGCAAGCCCGCACGCCTCGCCGAGATCGACGACGAGGAGCGGCCCCTATTCCGGACCCTGGGCCTCCTCACCTCGAAGCCCGTGGTCTATGTGTGCAATGTCGATGAGGCTTCCGCTGCTACCGGCAATGCCCATTCGCGCGCCGTCGAGGCGCACGCGGCGAAGGAAGGCGCTGGCTGCGTGGTGATCTCGGCCAAGATCGAGGCGGAGCTTGCCGAACTCGATGCCGAGGAGCGCAAGACCTATCTCGCCGAGCTCGGCCTGCCTGAGCCGGGCCTGAACCGGCTGATCTACGAGGGCTACAAGCTCTTGGACCTCATCACCTATTTCACCGTCGGGCCGAAAGAGGCGCGCGCCTGGACGGTGCAGCAAGGCACCCGCGCGCCGCAGGCCGCGGGCGTCATCCACACCGATTTCGAGAAGGGCTTCATCCGCGCCGAGACCATCGCCTATGACGATTATGTGGGGCTCGGCGGGGAGTCGGGCGCGCGCGAGGCGGGCAAGTTCCGGCTCGAAGGCAAGGACTATCTCGTGAAGGACGGCGACGTCCTCCACTTCAGATTTGCCAACTAGCTACGCATGACCGCCTAGGAGGCGTCTTCGCCGATGGGCGGTGGCCGCCGCTTTTGGGCTCTGGGTTTTCGTGGCGCCGCCGCCTTCTTTGAAGCCGCCGCGGCGCGCCCATCGACAATCATGGGCTTTGCCGGAAGTGAATTCCCTCCAGTCGGCATTCCCTTCGGCGGCGTGACGCCCATCGACACATAGACGTTCATCAACCGCTCCACGCCCCCTTCCGCCGGCTTGATCCAATCGGACGGTACGTAGATCAGCGCCCCGCCGAACGGCACCGGCGCCGACGGCACCAGCACGGCGAGATAGCTGTGCTCACCGATCTCCACCGGCTCAGACGACGGCATCAGCGCCAGCACGGCGGCACTCCCCTCGCCCCCGAAGAAGCACCACACCGGCTGCATGGACTTGAAACTGTCCTCGTCGCCGCCACGGTCGACAATGGCCACGAAGCGCTTGGAGAGATCGTAGACGTTGGAGACCAATGGGATGCGCATCATCAGCCAGTCGAAGCTATTGGAGATCCACGTCCGCAAGCCCGACTCCACGGCCACGCCGAGCACGAAGATAATGCCGAGAATGATGGCCAGCCCAAGAAAATAGGCGATCGTCGATGAGCCCGAGATATTGAGGCCGAGCGAGGTGATAAGATTGCCGAGAAAGCTGCCGGGGCCCGCATAGCCCGCCACCAGCGAACCGACCCAGGCCGTCACGATCACCGTGACCATGATGGGTAGAAGCGCGAGAATCCCAGACAAGAAAATGCGAATGATGCGGCCCAAGCTGCCCTCCTGCGTCTTGCGCGAAGAGGCTAGCCCATCGCCACCGGCTTTGCACGGCTGCGAAAATGGCCGGGCAAAGCTCGGCCACCGACGCAAAACCTAAAGAAAAAGCCTAGCTCGCGCGCTTCAGCGCGTCGGCCGCGGCCACCTGGCGCAAGAAGTTCTCCACCGTATGGCGGAGCTGCTCGGCCTGACGCGACAGGTCGCGTGAGACCCCGAGCATCTGCGTCGCCGACTGGCTCGTCTCGTCCACCGCCTTGGTCACGCCGGGCATATGCGCCACCACGTCCTCGGTGCCGCGCGCGGCCTGGCGCACGCTGTGCGAGATCTCGGAGGTCGCCGCCGATTGCTGCTGCACGGCGCCGGCGATTTCCTGCGTGTTCGTGTTCACCTCGCCCATGGTGATAACGATGGACTGCATGGCTTCCACCGCGCCGTTGGTCGAATTCTGGATGGCGGCGATCTGCTGCTTGATGTCATCGGTAGCTTTGGCGGTTTGATCGGCGAGAGTCTTCACCTCGCTCGCCACCACGGCAAAGCCTCGTCCCGCCTCGCCCGCGCGCGCCGCCTCGATGGTGGCATTGAGCGCGAGCAGATTGGTCTGCGCGGCGACGTCTTGGATCAGGCTCACCACGTCACCGATGCGCTGCGCCGCCGTCGCCAGACCCTCAACCTTGAGATTGGCGGTGCGGGCGTTCTCGGTGACCTGATTGACGATGCGGCTTGCGGTGGACACGCGCGTGCCGATGTCGCTCACCGAGACGGCCAACTCCTCGGCCGTGGCGGCTACGGTCTGCACATTGGCGGAGGCCTCGTCGGACGCCGCCGCTACGGCGGTGACCCGCTCGTTGGTGTCGCTCGCCACATTCGACAGGACCCGCGCGGTGTCGTCCATGGTCCGGGCGCTGTCGGCGAAGGCGCCGAGAATGCCGGCGATGGAGCCGCGGAACTGGTGGATCAGCTCTTCGGTCCGTTGCTGGGAGGCAAGCCGTCCCTGGACCTGGCTGTCCTGCTCCGACTTATGGCTCTCGCTCCAGCGGATGGCGTCGGACTGGAAGGCCTTGAGCGCCTTGGCGATGCCGCCGATCTCGTCGGAGCGGGTGGCATGGGGCACGACCCCGTCCATGTCCCATTTAATGAAGCGCAGGATGACGTTGCTGAGGTCGCTGAGCGCCTGGCCGAGCGCGCCACCGGCGAAATAGCCGATGCCGGCACCAAGGCCGCCGGCAATAATGAGGGACAGCAACGCCGCCGGCCCGGTGCTCGGGATCATGGCCTGGAGCACGAACGATATGACGACGGCCATCAGCGCCGTGGCGGCGAAGGCGAGCGTGATTTTCAGGCGAAGAACCATTTGAAATCTCTCAGTATTTAGAGCACAAATACCGTCCCCCAAGGTGCGGCGGAGGGCGACGAGCAGCGAATCCCACGCACGAGCGTACGCGAGCCAGCCTCTCCGTTTGTGGTTAAAACTCCCTTAGGATCGCGCCAGTTTTGGGCGCGCGCCTAAAGAAAATTGCGCGGCCCCTAGCGGAGCGCCGCGGCGATATTCCCGCCGTCCACCGTCTCCACATGGCCGGTGGTCCTACGCGCCTTGGCAAGCCCCAAGAACGCCTGGGCCACGTCGTCGGCGGTGACTTCAGCCTGGAGCAGATTGCCGCTCATATAATCGGCTTCCGACAAGCCGCGGGCCTTGGACCGCGCTGCGATCATCTCGTCGGTCAGAAGCCCGCTGCGAATGCGGTCGGCATTGACGCCGTTGGAACGGATCCCGTCGGCGCCGTAATCAAGCGCGTATTGGCGCATGAGCAGCATGGTCGCCGCCTTCGGCAAGCCATAGGGCCCGAAATTCTGCCCCGGGTTCACGGCCTGCTTCGAAATGTTGAACAGAAGCGCGCCACCCGTGCCCTGCTTCAGCATGATGCGCACGGCGGCCTGGGCCACGGTCTGGTGCGCAAAGAAATTGAGCTCAAAGCTCTTGCGCAGGGTTTCGTCGGAGACCTCGCCGATCCGTCCCTGCCACGCAGCGCCCGCATTCGACACGAGAATGTCAACGCCGCCGAAGCGGTCACATACCGCGGCGAAAGCGCGGGCCACGTCGTCCGGCTTGGTGACGTCGCATTGAAGCCCAAGACCCTTCACCTCGGCGGCGGCCGTCTTTGCCGCCTCCCCGTCGATATCAAGCACCGCGACTGCGGCGCCGTCGGCGGCAAGCGCGCGTGCCGTCGCCGCGCCGATGGCGCCGGCCCCGGTCACCACGGCGATCTGCCCGGTGAGCGGCTTCACCACGGCGCCTTTCAGCTTTGCCTGCTCGAGGCTCCAATATTCCAGCGCGAACAGATCGCTCTCCGGCAACGGCTCGTAGCGGCCGATAGCCTCCGCATCGGTGACCACTCTGACCGTGTTCTCGGCAAGGTCGCCGGCAATGCCTGCATCCTTCGCCGTGCGTCCAAGGCCGAACAGGCCGACGCCGGGCACGAGCACCACGCGCGGCATGGCGTCGAGCTTGGTCTTGGTGCCACCCACGGCCTTGTTCTCGCGGGCGAAATAGGCGTCGTACTCGGCGGCGAAGGCGCCGACCGCCGTTTTCACCGCACGGGCGAAATCATCGAGCCGGCCGGCTTCCGGCACCGGCACCACCAACGGCTTGTTCTTGGTGCGGATGATGTGATCCGGCGTCACCACACCGCGCTGGCTGTACGAAGTGAGCTCCGCGCCGTTCACGTAATCAAGGATCTCCGGCCCCGTGCGGAGCTCGGCGATGAAGCGGATGGGCTCGGCGCCCTCTTGGCGGACCGCGCATGCCCCGCGCAGGATCGGCGCGATCTCGGCGGCCGTCTCGAGACGGTCGGCGATTTGTCCCGCCGGAAACACGATGGGGCGTCCCTGGCGCAAGCGGCTCTCGGCCAGCGACACCATCTCGATCATGCGCTCGTAAGCCTCGCGCGCAGTCTCGCCGAAGGTGAAGATGCCGTGCTTGTGGAGGATCAGGCCCTCGACGTCCGGCTTCTCCTCGAACACGTCGGCCGCCGCCTTGGCGAGGCCGAAGCCCGGCGCGATATAAGGCACAATCCCCATGCGCCCGTCATAGACCTCGCGCGCCAGCGCCTCGCCGTCGGGCTGATCCACGAGGCTCAGCACCGCCGCGGCATGAGTATGGTCGATGAATTTATGCGGCAGGAAGGCGTGGAGCAGCGTCTCGACAGACGGGTTCGGCGCCGCCGAGTCGAGTAGGTTCAGCCGCTGCACATTGACCATGGACTCATCCGACAGCGCCGGAAGCGCGCGCAACTCGCGGAGCGGCGCGAGCCTCACCGCCGGCAAGCCCCACGGCTCGATATCGGCCATGTCGGCGCCGGACCCCTTCACCGCGATGACTTCGTGCTCCTGCCCGAGATCGTCGGTGGCGGTCGTCTTCACCGAGGTGTTGCCGCCCCCATGCAGCACGAGCAGCGGATCTCCACCTAGGAGCCTCGTGGTGTAGACGCGAAGGGCGATGTCCTCAGGGACGCCCTCGGCGCCATAGGCCTCGACCATCTGCTTCGCGGTATCGTTTTTCCATTGGCTTTGCATGGCGCGGGTTGTTGCAAGTTTCGCTTGTTGCGGCAAGGACGGAGCGAGCCTTTCCCTGCGGGGAGGGCCTGCGGCAAAAAATCCTCACTTTCGCCACGGTCGCATACGGATTCGAAACATATTTGTATGAATTTTAGACAGTTAGGGGCGTTTTTGAATGAGGGCGTGAAGTGGGTAGTTTCCGAGATGCGTACCGGCCCGAGCAGCACTATATGCGCGGGCCCGGACCAAAATGGCATGCAAAGCACACGTCGTCGCTGGTCGCCGCGGCGAGCTTGCAACCCGTCCAGAACTTAGTCCGACGGCCAGCGGCCAAAAACTCCACCCAGAGGCCCGTCGCGGCTTGGATCGCGCCGACGGCCGCCGCGGCAGTGCTCGGCTTCGTCGCTGTGATGGTTTTGGCTTAGGGCGCGTGACCGCAAGGCTAGAGCGGAATTCGCCAGATTCCGTCCGCTGTTAGTCAATCTTGAAGGCCAGGCGGCCATTCTCCTTGGATTAAGGGGTTCCCTCTCGGGGAACCGATCCCCACCTCTAGGGTGGCCACCCAAGGTTCACCATCAAACCACCGAGGTAACGCTCATGCGCGGATTTCTCGTCACGGCCCTCGCGGCCTGCTTAGCCATCTTTGTTCTTGCCGGCGCCAAGCCTGCGTCGGCCTTGCCGGCCAAGGCGGCGCTGAATTACAGCCACACAAATGCCGACCTGGTCGAGGTCAAGAGGTACAAGTACAAGAATCGCTACAAAAGGGGCCGCTACTACGGGTACAATAGGGGCCGTTACTACGGGTACAATAGGGGCCGTTACTACGGCAGAGGCTACTACCGCCCCTATGGCTACCGCTATCGGCCCTACGGCTACCGGCGGCGTGGCGGCGTCACCATCTGGTGGTAGGCTGAATTTGCGAGGGGCGCGGGATCAGTTCCGCGCCTCTTGCGCATCGCGGATGACCACGAGGCGGTCGGTGCCGGATTCGGCCCCCCACATCTCGCCGGCCCGGCCCAGCATCTGGCGCACGGCGGCACCTGCCCGGTCGCTCGGAAAACTCTCGAATTTCTCGGTCTCAGGGTCGAACCGCAAAATGGCGTTGGCGCCGAAATCGCTGACCCACACCATGTCGTGGTCATCCACATAGACCGCATAGGCATGGGGCTCGGCGCCCGGCAGCTTGTAGACCTTCCAGGTCTTAGCGATCGGGTCGTACAGGCTGAGATTGCCGGTGTTCCACTCGCTCACCCATAGCCTGCCCATCCGGTCCGACCAGACCCGCCGCGTACCGGCACCTTCGGTCTTGGGCTCGATCACACTGGTCTCGCCCGTCTCGAGATCCGGCTTGCCGAGAAACGAGCCGGCCAGCGAGACATAGTAGATGTCGCCTGAAGGCGTCGCCGCGATGCCGTAAGGGCCGGTGCCCTTGGGTGCGTTCCAGACATCCATGTCGCCGGTCTCAGGATCGAGACGGCCATAGATGCCGGTCTGCCCGGTGAACCAGAGGCGGCCTTTCGCATCGAACGCGGCGGTATTGAGATTGGCGTTGGTGCCGACTTTCGGCAGCGGGAAGGCCTTCACGTGCTCCGTCGCGGCGTTGACCCGGACAATGGCGTTCAAACCGCTATCGGTGACCCAAGCGTTGCCGTGGGGCCCGACGATGACGCCGTGCGGGCGTGAGCCCTCGCCCAGCGGAATGCGCGTGACCTTCCCGGTCTCGCGATCGAGCCGGCCCAGCACACCCTTGTGCTGACCGGTGTACCAGACGGTGCCGTCCGGCGCCGGCGCGACGTCATGGGGGTGATCGCCAGGGGCCACGTCGTAGTACTGAACGGCATAATCGCTATCGGCCGCTGCCGCCTCTCCAGCAAGAAGTAAAAGCGGCAGGCAGAAACCTAACAGCGCCAAGCGATTCTGTTGCATCCGGCCACCATAGCCCCCCTCTGTGAACGGAAGAAGGCTTGCCAAGACCTGCCGGCTCACAAGACCTGCCGGCTCACAAGACCTGCCGGCTCACAAGACCTGCCGGCTCACAAGACCTGCCGGCTCACAAGACCTGCCGGCTCACAAGACCTGCCGGCTCACAAGACCTGCCGGCTCACAGGAGCAGCGCCGCGGCAAGGCCGGCAACGAGCATGACCGCGGTGGTCAGAAGAAGCGGCTTGCCCAACGGCGCCCCGGCGACGACGACGGCGATGCCACACTTGACCAATGTGTTGACGAGCGCCGCGATCACGATCGCCGTGACGGCCACTTGCGCCGCGCCGCTCTTGGCGAGTTCCGCCATGGACAGCGTAATAGCGTCGACATCCGTCAGACCAGCGACGGCGGCGACCGCGTAGACCCCGTTCGGGGGGAAATTTTCCTGAGCGATCTTGACCGCAACGAGCACCACGGCAAAAAGCGCCGCGAACTTCGCCGCCGCAGTCAGGCTGAACGGGTTCGTGACTCGCGCTCGATGCCAACCAGCGCGCCGAGCAGAATTGCCATGGCAAAGTCGAGCGCATCGGTGACAAGCGCCGGATAGTTCATTCGGCTCGTCCCTCCTACGGATAACCCTGGAGCCGTAACGACCCCAGCCCAGGATCATGCCGCCTGCGCCTTGCGGTGCTCAGGGTAGAGCATGGCCAACCCCTCGCGCGTGCCGGGCGTGATGCCGCGCTCGGTGATGAAGCCGGTGATAAGGCGCGCCGGCGTGACATCGAAGGCATAATTCGCCGCCGGGCTGCCCTCCGGAGTAATGGCCACGGTCGCGATCGACCCATCGGGGAGCCGGCCCGTCATATGGGTGACCTCGCGGGCATCACGCTCCTCGATGGGGATGACGCTGCCGTCGTCGAGGCTCCAATCGATGGTCGAGTACGGCAGGGCCACGAAGAACTGTACGCCATTCTCCTTGGCGGCGAGCGCCTTCAGATAGGTGCCGATCTTGTTGGCGACGTCGCCGTTGGCGGTGGTCCGGTCGGTGCCGACAATGCACAGATCGACCATCTTGTGTTGCATCAGATGACCGCCGGTATTGTCGGCGATGATGGTGTGCGGCACTCCATGCGCGCCAAGCTCGAAGGCGGTGAGCGAGGCGCCCTGATTGCGCGGCCGCGTCTCGTCCACCCAAACATGCACCGGAATCCCCTCGTCATGGGCCCGGTAGATCGGCGCGAGCGCCGTGCCCCAATCGACGGTGGCGAGCCACCCGGCATTGCAATGGGTGAGGATGTTGACCCGTTCGCCGGCCTTCTTCTCCGCATGCGCGCGGAGCAGCCCGACGCCGTGCTCGCCGATCTTGCGGCAGGCCTCCACGTCCTCGTCACAGATCTCGGCGGCACGAGCATAAGCCACGGCAACCCGGGCCTCGCGCGGCTGATTCCGAACCGCCTTCTGCATCTCATCGAGCGCCCAGCGCAGATTGATGGCGGTGGGCCGCGTGGCGGCGAGCACCTCGCAGGCGCGGTCGAGGCCTTCGTCGGAAGGATCGGCCCGAAGCGCGAGCGCCACTCCGTAAGCGGCCGTGGCCCCGATCAGCGGCGCGCCGCGCACTTGCATGGAGGAGATCGCGTGGGCCGCATCATCGAGCGACTTGAGCTCAACGATCTCGAAGGCGAAGGGCAGCTTGGTCTGGTCGATAATCTCGGCCGAGGTCCCATCGGCTCCGAGCCAAATGGTGCGATAAGGCTTGCCGTCGATGTTCATGGGCCTGCCTTAGCACACCCTGACCATCAAGAGGAGAGAGGCAGCCAGCGCGCGGACGCAATCAGGCCGGCTAAGCGGCTCGTCCGGTTCGTGCGCGGGAGACAAGCCACTGCTCCAGCGTCGGCACTTCCAGGGGCCGGGCGAGGAAATACCCTTGCGCCTCGTCGCAGCCTGCGTCTGTCACGCGGTCCAGCGCCTCTTGGGTCTCCACGCCTTCGGCCACGACCCGATAGTTGAGTTCGTGAGCCATGGTCACCATGGCCTTGAGCACGGTCCGGTCGCGGGGCATCCACTCACTGGACGGGACAAAGGTCCGGTCGATCTTGATCACTTCGGCCGGAATGTCTTGCAGATAGGAGAAGCTGGAGTAGCCCGAGCCAAAGTCGTCGATGGCGCAAGTCACGCCACAGGCCTTGATGCGGGCCAGTTGCCCAAGCACGCGAGCGCGATTGCGCATCAGCGCGCTCTCGGTGAACTCGATCTCGAGCGCCTGGGGCGACAGGTCATGGCGGTCAAGCGCCGCGCGGAGACGGTCGACGAAATCCTCTTCCTCGAGATTGGCGACGGAGACGTTGATCGAGACCCGGAGATCGAGCCCCCGGTCCCGCCACGCGGTGGTCTGGGACAGCGCCGCCTCGATCACCCAGTCCGTTAGGGGGCCGATCATGGCGGTACGCTCCACAAGCGGAATGAACTCGCCGGGCGGGATATCGCCGAGACTGGGATGGTACCAGCGCAGCAGGGCCTCGGCGCTAACGCACAGCCCAGTGGGGATATCGATCCGCGGTTGGTAGACGAGCCTAAGCTGGTCGGACGCGGCCAGAGCCTCTCGCATCCCACTGAGCAGAGCGAAGCGGCGCCGATGCTGCTCGTCCTTAATGGCCGAATGTTTTCCGATCTTGAGGCCAGCCTCGCGGGCATCGAGAGCCGCGCCATAGGCGGTGCGCAACACGTCGGCAGGGGCCGTATCCCCAACGCGGAACGGCGCGATACCGATCACCGCACGTGCCACGACCGGGATGCCGTCGGAGTCGACGCTGGCGGCGAGTCGCTTTTGAATATCGACCATCTTGGCGTGCAGCGCGCGCTCATCCAACGCCGGCAGTAGAAACAAGAGATCGGTCGACCCAACGTGATAGAGGGGCAGCACGTCGAAGAGGGATTGAAGGGCGCTGCGGCTGAATTTGACGAGGACGTCCACATAGGACGGCCCGAGCACACGGCTCGCGTCGGCAAGATCGCGCGCATCGGCAAGGCTCACGAGAACCGCGACGCGCTCCTCATGCACATGCTCACGGGCAAGGTCGTCCAAATCCTCCAGGAGCTGGTTACGATTAGGCAGATTGCTTATCGGGTCCATGCGACCGAACGCGTGCTGCAACTCGATCTGGGCCATGACGATGGCCGCAAGGTCCTTCAGCGCCGTCACTTCCTCGCTGGTGACGGCCCTCGGTTCCGGCCCGAGCACGCACATCGAGCCGAGGCCAAACCCCTCACGGGTCACAAGCGGCGCGCCGGCGTAGAAGCGCACGCCGGCATTGGCCAGGGGGCTGTCACTGTAAAAGGCATCCGCACGGAGATCGGGGACCACAACCACGTCCCGGTAGCTCGCAACTTTCGCGCAAGGCGCCTTGTCGCGGGGGATCTGCTGCGCCTCGACGCCCACTCGCGACTTGAACCACTGACGGTCCTCGTCCGTAAGCGACACCGCGGAGATCGGCACGCGGAACAACTGGCTCGCCATCCGCGTGATGCGGTCGAACGCCTCGCTGGGGGGCGTATCGAGCAGGCCGAGATCGTGCAAGGCGCGCAGTCTCGCTTCTTCCTGTTGAGCGTCCGCAGGCATCGTCCCGGTTCCCAATCCAAGCTTCATCCCCGCACGCCTCTCGGCGGCCGTGCGGCGGCATAAAATCAGGTCGGAATAGTGACTTATGAAGCTGAAGGATCGCCTTAGCGGTGCGCCGAAGTTCTACACGACCGCGGAAAGGTCTCGTTAAGCAAACGAGACAGACCCGTTGAGCGAGACAGACCCGTTGAGAATGGACGCTTTGCGCGCCTAATCGCCCTCGAATGAGATCAGCGTGTGGCATTGCACGCCAAGCTCGGCGAGGCGCGCGCAGCCGCCGAGATCAGGCAGATCGATGACGAAGGCGGCGCCCACCACGTCGGCGTTCAGCCGGCGCAGGAGCTTGACCGCGGCCACCGCCGTGCCCCCCGTGGCGATCAGATCGTCCACCAGGAGAACCGGCTCGCCGGCGCTGAGCGCGTCCTCGTGAATCTCGATGACGTCGACGCCGTATTCGAGCTCGTAGTCCTGACCGATAGCCTTGGCGGGCAGCTTGCCCTTCTTGCGGATCGGCACGAAGCCGCAGCGCAACCGGTCGGCGGCCGCGCCGCCGAGAATGAAGCCGCGCGCCTCGATGCCGGCGACCGACTCAACCCGCTGATCGTGGAACGGCTGGACCAGTTGCTCGACACAGGCGCGAAAGCCGGATGCATGGCCGAGCAGCGTGGTGATGTCGCGGAACATGATGCCGGGCTTCGGATAGTCCGGGATGGTCCGCACGAGACCCTTGAGATCGATGTCGCTGGTGTGGGTCATCTGTGGGTCTCTCCCTGAACGAGGCAACAAGGCGCGCGAACGAGCCCGCGCCTGGGTGCCTATAATCGAACCAACGCCGGCTGGCTAGCCGCCGCGCGTGCCGCCGTGGCTCTTAGCTCTTCAACACCCGGCCTGCGACCGCATCGAGCTTCTTGAGAAGCTCAGGATCGCGCGCTTCAGGCGCGGTAATGATCGCCGTGTCGAGCGCCCGGTCCGAGCCGATCGGGCATGGCTCGTGCTCGCGCGGAAAGTCTTTTGCCAGCCGCGCCACGAGCCGCGCCGCCTTGTCGGCATTCGCCGTGAGCACGCGGATGATGTCCTGCACGGTGACCGCGTCATGGTCGGGGTGCCAACAGTCGAAATCGGTGACCATGGCGACCGTCGCGTAGCAAAGCTCCGCCTCACGGGCGAGCTTGGCCTCCGGGAGGTTGGTCATGCCGATGACCGCGTAACCGAGGCCCTTATAGGTGAGGCTCTCGGCCAGCGTGGAGAATTGCGGGCCTTCCATGCACACATAGGTACCCTCGCGCGCCGCCGAGATGCCTTCGGCGTCTGCCGCCTCGGCGATGCGCATACGCAGGCGCGGCGACGTGGGATGGGCCATGGATACGTGCGCCACGCAGCCCGTGCCGAAGAACGAGCTGGCGCGGCCGAAGGTGCGGTCGACGAACTGGTCGACCAGCACGAAGGTGCCGGGCGGCAGCTCTTCTTTGAACGAGCCGCAGGCCGACAGCGATATGAGGTCGGTCACCCCTGCCCGCTTCATGACGTCGATATTGGCGCGGTAGTTGATGTCGGATGGCGATAGCCTGTGGCCCTTGTCGTGGCGCGACATGAACACGATGGGAAGTCCATCGATGTCCCCGATCCGAAGCGGCGCCGACGGCGGCCCCCAAGGGCTCTCAATGCGCTCCTCGCGCACGTTCTGGAGTCCCGGGAGATCGTAGAGCCCCGAGCCGCCGATAATGCCGAGCACTGCTTTCGTCATACGTCCCCCTTGGCGGCGATCACTCGCCGACATGCACGTAAACCAGCGCCCAGACCCAGCTGCCGCGACGATCCTCGCCCGCCGCTTCGCCCTCGGCGCGCGTATTGAGCAGCCACAGCGGCCCTTGCTGGCCAATGCCGAGCGGCCTGCCGTCAGCCGAAAGCGCCAGGATCCAGTCCGAGCGATCAATGTCTTCCGGCAAGAGATAGCCGGTATAGCCGTCGGCCGCCACGAATGTGGTCTTCACCTTCGCCGCTTCGATAAACCCCAGCACCTCGCGGAGCAGTGGGCCGGAGAAGGTGGCCGGCTTGTCGAACTCCGGCGGCTGCACCGTCACGGTTCCCTGCGGCAGACCAAGAAGCATGGCGCGGTCGAACGCAAAGGCGTGTTTGAAGTTGGCCTTGAGCGTGGCGAGGAGGCTATCGCGTTTCGCATCGAGCGGGCCGCGATTGGGCTTGCCGACAAAACCGCCGATGGTGAGCAGCACCATGTCATGCGGCGCCCGCGCCTCATCCGCGGCGAGTGCGGGAAGACCCATGAGCGCGACGAGAAGGGCTGCCATCACGCGCTTCATGAGCGTGCCTCAGGCGGTATGAGTATGATCGCGGCGATGCAGGCGCGCCCACACGGCCCGCTTGGAAAGATACATGATCACGGCAAACACCAGCAGGAAGATCATGACCCGTGCGCCGATCTTATGCCGCTCTTCGAGTTTCGGCTCCGCCGTCCACATCAGAAATGCGGACACGTCCTTGGCGTAGTTGTCGACCGTGGGCTTGGTGCCGTCGGTGTAGGGCACCACTCCGTCGACCAGAGGATTTGGCATGGCGGTCTGGTAACCCTGGAAAGCCGTGTTGTAATACATGCCCTGGGTGAGATCGAAGCCGGGCGGCGCCTTATGGTAGCCGGTCAGCAGCGCGTAGATGTAGTCGGGACCGCCGGGCCGGGCCTTGGCCATCACCGAGAGGTCCGGCGGCAAGGCGCCGTTATTGGCAGCCCGCGCCGCCTGATCGTTGGCAAACGGCGAGCGGAAGGCATCGGACGGACGCCCCGGCCTTTGGAACATCTGGCCCTTGTCGTCGGGCCCGTCGGTCACCTGCGCTTGCGCGGCGAGCGTCTCGACCGCCTTGGGGGAAAAGTGGGGACCGCTGGGCTCGGCAAGATTCCGGTAGGACAGAAGACGCATCGAATGGCAATTCGCGCAGACCTCCTTGTAGACCCGGTAGCCGCGCTGAAGCTGCCCCTTGTTATACCCTCCGAACGGCGGCGCGAACGACCACTCCTGCGCCTCGATCGCCGGGCCGTGACCGTTGGCGGCCTCTTCGGCCAGAGCCGAGCCGGGAATAGCTAAGGCGAGCAGGAAGGCGACGACGGCCAAGCGTGTCATGGTCATCACGCCACCCCTTCGCGGACGGGTTCGCTCGGCGCGGCCGGCGTTCCCGCCGGTCTCGAGGCCTCTGGCCCAAGCACCGACTGCGTGATGCTGCCGGGAAGCTTCTTCGGCCGCTCGATCAGCCCGACAATGGGCATGATGAGCAGGAAGAACGCGAAATAGTAGATCGTGAACACGCGCCCGAAAAACAGATACCAGCCGTCCGGCGCTTGCGACCCGAGATAGCCGAGCGCGAGGCAGGTCACCACGAACAGCCAGAAGAACCACTTGTAGATCGGCCGGTAGCTCGTGGAGCGGATCCGCGATGTATCCAGCCACGGGATGAAGACCAGAATGCCGATCGAGCCAAGCAGCCCGATGACACCGAACAGCTTATTCGGGATGGCGCGCAGGATCGCGTAGAACGGCAGGAAGTACCATTCGGGCACGATGTGCGGCGGCGTCTGCAGCGGATTGGCCGGAATGTAGTTGTCGGCGTGGCCAAGGAGGTTCGGCGCATAAAACAGGAGCGCGGCGAACAGCAGCAGGAACAGCACGAGCGCGAAGCCATCCTTGATCGTGTAGTAGGGATGGAACGGAATGACGTCCCTCTCCGTCTTCACGTCGATGCCCGTGGGATTGTTGTTGCCCGGCACATGCAGCGCCCAGATATGCAAGATCACCACGCCCGCGATCACGAACGGGAAGAGATAGTGCAAGGCGTAGAGCCGGTTCAGCGTCGGGCCACCGACCGCGAACCCGCCCCAGATCCACTCGACGAGCGTGGTGCCGAGCCCGGGGATCAACGAATCGAGCGACGAGAACAGATTGGTGATGACGGTCACCGCCCAGAAGCTCATCTGCCCCCACACCAGCGAGTAGCCCATGAACGCGGTGGCGATCATCAGAAGCAGGATCACCACGCCCAAGATCCACAGCACCTCGCGCGGGGCCTTGTAGGAGCCGTAATAGAGCCCTCGGAACGAATGGATGTAGACGGCGAGGAAGAACATCGAAGCGCCGACCGCATGCGAATAGCGCAACAGCCAGCCCCAATTCACGTCGCGCATGATCTTCTCGACGGAATCGAACGCGCCCTCGGCCGTGGGCACGTAATGCATGGCGAGCACGATGCCCGTGGCGATCTGCACCGCCAGCATGAAGGTGAGGATGCCGCCGAAGGTCCACCAATAATTCAGATTGCGCGGCGTCGGGAAGACCAAGAACTGGTCATGCATCACCCGCGGGAACGGCAACCGCGCGTCGAGCCATTTCTCGATGCCGCTTGCCGGCTGATAGGTAGAGGGATGCGCCATGGCCCGCTTATCCGATTTTGATTTTGGTGTCTGAAGCGAAGGCGTAAGGCGGGATGTACATATTTTGCGGTGCTGGACCAACACGGACACGGCCCGCGGTGTCGTATTGCGAACCGTGGCACGGACAGAACCAGCCGCCATACTCACCCTTGTAGTCGCCGACCGCCTGGCCTTTGGGGATGCATCCGAGATGGGTGCAGATGCCGATCATCACCAACCATGGCTCACGGTCCGATGCCGCGCGATTGACGTCGGTGGCGGGCGCGTCGTCGGGCAGATTGGCGTTGCGCGCGAGCGGGTCGATCAACTTGTCGACCTTGACCTCTTTGGCCTCCTCGATCTCCTTGGCCGTGCGATGGCGGATGAAGATCGGCTTGCCGCGCCACATCACCGTGATGGCCTGCCCCTCCTCGATCGGGGCAATGTCCACCTCGGTGGTGGCGAGCGACAGTGTCGAGGCGTCGGGGTTCATCTGGTCGAGCAACGGCCACAACACGGCTGCGCCGCCGATCGCGGCAAACGCGCCGGCGCCGATCAATATGACATCGCGCCGTGACGGGTCGTCGTCCGGAAGAAGGGAAGGGTCGGTCGAAATGTCGGGATTGGCCACGGGCCAAGAGCTCCTGATTATCCAAGGAGCCGGAGAGAGCAACGCCCAGCCCCTCGGCCCTTAAAGCCGGCAACAGACACGCCGCGCTTCTGTTATTGCCTCTCCGATGCCGTGATCCGGCATGTTTTGGTGCCGTTTTCTGGCATCCATGCTCTAGGTTGTCCAGGCTCGTGACTTGGGCAAATTGGCGCACACGATGCCGATCCAACCGCTAGCACAGGCGGGAGCAACAGGAGTTTGATCCCTATCAAGGCCAGAAGCGATTGAGAGCGATGCCATCCCCTAAGCGAAGCAGGTATAGGGAGGGGCTAACGAAGCGGGGCTGAAGCGCTTCCGCCAAAAAGCCAATGGATATGAAGACAAACGAACGATCAGTCGCGGACAAATCGTCCAAGGACGCCTTCGAAGCCAACAAGGCCCGCGCGCAGAGCTGGTTCGAAACCTTGCGCGACCAGATGCTGGCCGCGCTCGAGGCCGTCGAGGATGGCGCCGAGGGCCTCCCCGGCTGCGAAGACAAGCCCGCCGGCCGCTTCACCCGCAAAGCCTGGACCCGCGACGAAGGGGGCGGCGGCGTCATGTCGATGATGTCGGGCCGCGTGTTCGAGAAGGTCGGCTGCCATACCTCGACGGTACACGGCAGCTTCCCGCCGGAGTTCGCCAAGCAGATCCCCGGCGCCGCGGAGGACCCGCGCTTCTGGGCTTCCGGCGTGTCGTTCATCGCCCATCCCACGAACCCCAACGCCCCCACCGGCCACATGAACACCCGCATGGTGATGACGTCTAAGGGCTGGTTCGGCGGCG
>Ga0307379_10002940_pt1 | contig 24863 bp, 21 predicted proteins | sample UN2MG_FD_202237 | JGI IMG/M metagenome (GOLD analysis project Ga0307379, IMG submission 202237) | Soil microbial communities from Risofladan, Vaasa, Finland - UN-2 | ecosystem: Environmental > Terrestrial > Soil > Coastal area > Acid sulfate soil | place: Finland: Risofladan, Vaasa | collected...
TCCTCCTCCGGGAGGGCAAGATCGATTCTGCGACCCGGGATATCGATCTCGATTCTGTCTCCGTCCTCGATCACAGCCAAGGGCCCTCCCTCAGCGGCTTCCGGAGACACCTGGCAGATGTACGGTCCCTTGGCGAATCCTGAGATGCGCCCGTCGGTGACCAGGGCGCACTTGGTTTCCAAACCCAAGGCGTTGAGAAAACCGATCACCTTGAACACCTCGTTGAACCCCGGTCCGCCCTTTGGCCCTTCGTAGCGTAGAACCAGCACATCCCCAGGTTGGATTTTGTGTTCCCGCAGAGCCGCAAGCGCCTCCTCCTGGCTGTCGAACACCCGAGCCGGTCCCCTGTGCTGGAACATCTCCCTGGGGATGACAGGGGTGCGAACCACCGCCGAGCGGGCCAGATTGCCCCGAAGGATCACCAGACTTTCCCGAGCGATTGGACGTTCGAGGGGACGAATCACATCGGAGGCCTCGGCGGGATAAACGTTTGCCAGGTTTTCTCCAACCGTATATCCGGTCACAGTCAAGGCGTCCCGGTTAAGCATAGTTTCGATGCGCTTCATCACGGTCTGGATGCCCCCTGCCTCATCGAAGTCCTTCATCGTGTACACGCCGCTGGGCACAACATTGGTGATGCAGGGAATTTCGTCGCTGAAGCGCTCAAACAGAGCCAGATCGATCTCCTGTTCCCAGTGCAATTCGTAGACCAAGGCCAGGAGGTGAACGATGGCATTGGTGGAACCCCCGATCGCATGGAGCACCTTGATGGCGTTGGCGATGGCCTGTTTGCTGATGATTCGGGAGGAGGTGATACCCTTGCTGACAAGATCAACGATCCTGCGACCCGATTCCTTGGCCAGCCAGAGACGACGGGCCGAGGTCGCCGCTGCTGTACCGGCGCCGGGAAGAGCAAGGCCCAAGGCTTCGACCAATCCCTGCATAGTGTTGGCCGTTCCCAGAACGGCACAGGAACCCGCCCCGGGGCAGACCCAGTTTTCCATCTCTTCGATCTCTTCGACGGATATCTTTGGATTTCCGATGCCGAAAGCGTAGCATTCGCTGTCCAAGGTGGTGACGACCGAATCTTTTCCGTGGTAGCGACCCGAGTCCATCGGTCCCCCGGGGATGAAAATCACAGGGATATCGAGCCGGGCCGCGGCAAGCAGGTGAGCGGGAACGTTCTTGTCACAGGAAGAGACCATCACCAGAGCATCGAACATGGATATGTGAGTGATCGCTTCGACCTCCGCGGCGATGATATCCCGGGTCGGGAGGTCGTAGCGCATTCCGTGTTCGCCCACCGCCATCGGGCACTGGGCGGCGCTGTTGAACTCGAAGGGTGTACCCCCGGCCTGCCAGATTCCCGCCTTCGCCGCATCGGCGACACCCCGCAGATGCACGTGCCCGGGGGAGGTCTCGCCCCAGGTGTTGGCCACTCCAATGCGGGGACGCTTCAGATCCCGGCTGTCATAGCCCATGGATTTGAGCAGGCTACGGGCCCTGGCGTTCTCGGGCAGCTGAAGAAAGGTATTGTTTTCCTTGAATTGATTCATCTGTTAACCTTTCAGGCCATGTACACGCCACCGTTGATGTCCAAGGTGGCACCGGTGATGAAGCCGTTGTCTTCACTGGCGAAGAAGGCGGCGGCCCTGGCAATATCCTCGCAGGTCCCCGCCCGTCCCAATGGAATACCGGCGATCGATTCGCGCTTAGATGCCTCGGTGGTGTGCACTTCGTGGAAACGAGAGCCGAGTATCAATCCCGGGGCCAGGGCATTGACCCGGATCCCGTAGGGCGCCAATTCGGTGGACAGCGCCCGGGTGAAGGTGAGCACAGCCCCCTTGGCCGTGGCGTAGATCAGGGAACCCCCGTGACCGCCCTTTCGCCCGGCCAGAGAAGCCAGATTCACAATGCTCGCCCCTCCCCGGTTTTTCATCAGCGGGATCGCTTTCCGGGTTACCAGCATCATCGAGTCGAGGTTGACCGCCAGTACTTTTCTGTAAAACTCGTAGCTCATCTCCTCGAGGCTGTGGCGCGCCACCAGATCTCCCGCATTGTTGATCAGGATGTCCAGACCTTCGAAGTGCCCGGCCAATTCTGTGAAGAGGCGATCGATCTCCTCTTCGCTCGTCAAATCCGCGCCCACGGTGAAGGCACTGCCGTCCTTTGAGCGTATCTGTTCGGCCAGGGTGTTCGCGGATTCGGCGCTGCTGAAGTAGTGGATACAAACCTGAGCACCCAGTTCAGCCAGTTCGGTACTGATCGCCCGGCCGATGCCGGAGCCCCCGCCGGTGATCAACGCCGTCTTGTCTCGTAGACTGTTCATTCGTTTTTACTCCTATTCAGATTTATTCGCATCGGCAAGCAGCTCTTGCCCTGTCTTTCTCCCGGTACGGCCATCGGGCCAACGCTGTTAGGAAAGCCCGGTGGGGAGAATCACCAGTTCAGGGACGTAAGCCCGGGGCGGCAGAGAGGCCACGAACAGGCAGGCCGCAGCGACATCCTCCGGTTTTAGTGCCAGAGCCAGTGTCTCGGGATCGGTGGCCACGGGACGTTTCAGTGCCAGGGGCGTGTCGGTGAACCCCGGAAACAGGACGGAGGTGCGGATTCCGTTTTGTTTCTCTTCCTGAAACGTGCCATGTGCAAGGCCGACCAGACCGCGCTTGCTCGCCTGGTAGGATACACCGGATGCATCGGGGACTTTGGCCGCTGCGCTGGAGATGTACAGGATCAGACCCTGTTTCCGCCGTCGCATGATCGGCAGCACCGCCTGGGTGCAGTGAAAAGCTCCGGTCAGGTTGGTGCGGAGCATCATCTCCCAGGTTTGCTCTGTAAGTACAGCGATGCTCCTCTCGGGGATATTGGTGCCCGTGAAGTAGAGGAGGTGGTCGATCCGCTTCTCGGAGTTCTCGGTGAACCGGATTAGTTTTTCCACATCCTCTCGTCTCTGAACATCCGTGGCAACCGCCGCTGCCCTGTCTCCGAGTTCAGCGCTCAGTTCTTGGAGCCTATCAGAGCTGCGGGCAGCCAGGATAACCTTGAAGCCGGACGTTGCAAACAGGCGGGCCGCTGCAGCACCCATACCACTGGAAGCTCCGACGATAATCGTGACCTTTTCTTCCAATTTTCCCTCCATTCCGGACTATAATACAGAAACAGCCAATTCTTCGGAATAGCTCGAGGCCACTCCGCTTGCGTTTACCGCCTGGAGACGGTAGTGGTAGGTATTTCCATTCTCCACCTCCAGTTCGATATGGACGGCGGTATTGAATGAGCTGGTGTCGTAAATGAGCTCAAACTCATCCGTCTGCGATCGTTTTCCCCACAGCCGATAGTGAAGGAAATCCGGCTCTGAGTTCGGTTTCCATTTCAAGAATACCTGGGGTTTTCCCAAAGCGCCGGTTTCAGACAGGCCTTTGATCCATGCCGGTGACTTTGGCGCCTCTTTGTTTTCGGGAAGCAGTTGAAGGAGAGACACCCCGTGCATCGGTATTTCCACGGGAATCGAGAGAGAAGTACCCATTTCGATGTCGGCCACCGGGGCAGCCAGTTCCAGACTCTCCTTCTCTCGAAGTAGTCTGATCTGATCCTGGTCCGGCCGTGGGGGTTTCCCCTGCTCCGACCACACCCGATAGGCGTTGGAATGGTTGCCGTCGATCCGGTAGTGAAGCATTTTGTAAGATCCTGAATAGGTGCAACCCTTGATCTCGAGCTTGAAGCGTCTGGGATTTATTCCGTCTTCGATACCGTCTTCGAAGTTCCAGATCATGATTGCCAAGTTTTCATTCTGTCGGGAGGCGAGGCACCCGTACTTGCGGCCGAACCCCGAATCGTTGCAGCAGACCTGAAGACGCTCTTCTCCAAGGCGACTCAGCAGCACGTAGGCGTTGAACACGGGTTTTCGCAGCAGGTCCGCGGAGGGATATCGGAACAGGGGGGTAAGCTGAGAGCGGTGACCGCTGAACAAGCTCTTTTCCCACTGCAGTTGGCAGTTGTCGATATCCATGATGCTGAGGTTGAGTCCCCACTCATCTTGAAGACGGCGGCAGTACAGATCCACAAGCTTGCAGATGAAACCGGCTGCATAATGGGTGTTGCGGAAGTTCAACCAACTAAAGTCTTCCACGCCCCGGTTTCCTCCCCACACGATCCCGGATTCATCGTTGAAAAACTCAAGATCCATGTACTGAGGATACTCATCGAGAACCCGCCGGAACCCCTGGAGGTAGGCGAAGATCCGTTCTGTGGAAGGACTGGTATCCTCCAGAGTGCCTCCTTTGCAATGAACGGAGAGGAAATCTATCCTCGATCCAATCCCCCCGCCGGCATAGTTGACTCCCGAGTTGCAGTGCTGTAGAAAAGCGCCGAATAGGGCTACTCCCGATTCGTTTTCAGTCACCGCAGGTCCACCTACTTTCAAGCGGGGATTTATGCTGTGGACGGCTTGCTCCATGTAATCGTAGAGGGCGAAAAAACTCTGCGGATCCTCCTTCCAGGCGGGGAAGATGTCCGGCTCGTTCCAGATTTCAAAGTACCACTGTTCGATCTCTTTGGAACCGTAGCGCGCATCGAGGTGGCCGACGAAGCTGCGAATTGTCTCATGCCAGAGGGTGTAATTCTTCGGGATATACCAGAACTCTTCGTTCTGGCGCAGACAGGAGGGTAGGAAATCTGTCTCTACGATGATCCTCATCCCCTGTGCGACCACTCGATCGTAGGCCTGGTCCAGTACCGTCCAGTCAAAACGGAGTTTTCCTTTGCTGTCGAGGGTTACCAGACTGTCTGTTGTGTCTGGTTTGACATCCCCGGCGTTGCCGAAGTCCTTACCGCCCTCGAGCAGGAAACGGTCTCCCTGACCGTGGACTGTTAGAGTGTTGTGCATCCTGATGTATTGAAAGTGGTTGTGAAACGAAGAGAAGTAGTCGTACATTCGCTCGGTCGCCGCGGTGAGAGTGAAGTCCACATTGACATAGCCGACGGCGCTGAAAAATTTTTTCAAGGGTTTCGACGGCTTGTCTGCTTCAACAGATATCCGCACCGCCCGGTCTGCCGATCTATTCATCCCTCCTCCTTCGTTTTTCTTTCTTGTGGTTCCCTGATGCGATCTTGCGCTCAGCTTCAATTCATGCTACTGTGTTGAATACAGGTATAATACCGGTTGACTCAAGGACCGTCAATTGTTTCGGAGTTGCTTGGTGAAGGTGGACAGAAAGGTCAACGTCCCACTGTACATGCAGGTTTATGAAGCTCTGTTAAACAAGATCAAGGACGGCAGCTATCAGAGTGGGGCGCTCCTTCCTTCGGAGCGGGAATTGAGCGCCCTGTTCAACGTCGATCGGCTGACCGTACGCCGGTCTCTCGAGATGCTGGTCAACGAGGGCTTGGTCGAGAAGAAACCCGGTCTGGGCACATGGGTGCGATCCCTGCCGCCCCGTTTGAGCGGAGGTGTAAAATCGGGGAACATCGTATTTGTGCTTCCCGGAAGCGTCAGCCGGATCGACCGCATCACAGAACCCTGCATTTCAAGTCTTTTTTATCGAATCGAGAAAGAGCTTGCCCAGCAGGACTTTCAGTTGATCTACACAACCGTGGCCGAGGATGAGGATTTGCCGGCACTTCTGTTAGATTCGCGGGTGATGGGAATTCTGTTCGTCAGCCAGATTCCGCCCAGATTTCTCGCTAAGGCCCGCGAGCTCGATCTGCCGGCGGTGGTCGTGAACTACGACGACGAGTACTTTCCGTCGATTCTGCCGGACCGGGAGACCGGCTCGTACGAGGCGGTGACTCACCTCATCGAGTTGGATCATCGGAGGATAGCCTTTGTCAGTGGAATCCCGAGCTACCAGAGCTCCCAAGCAAGCTATCGGGGATACAAGCATGCTCTGCTCGATGCGGATCTGGACTGGAAGAGCCAGACCACGAGAGAAGGTGACTGGACCTTCGACGGCGGCTACCGGGCCATGAAATCGATTCTGGAAGAACAGGGGGAACCTCCCACCGCGCTCTTCGCCTGCAACGACATGACGGCTTTGGGTGTGATCGAGGCGATCAAGGAAGCAGAGCTCCGTGTGCCTGAGGATATCAGTGTTGTCGGCTTCGACAACGTGGAGCAGGGAAGCCAATCCAACCCGAAGTTGACAACCGTGAATATGGACACCGATCTGATGGCCAAGGCGGCCTGCCAGAAGCTGGTGTTCACGATCGAAAGCCGAGAGATCCACAGCGTAAAGATCATCGTACCCGCCAAACTGATTGTCCGGGAATCCACAGCCCGGGTGTGGGGGAGAAAGAGAGAGGAGGTGATGTCCGGGGAAGATTAGTAAAAAAAGTTGATCAGAAGGGAAAAGTATGATATACAGGTATCATACCGGTTTAATTCAAAGTATCATGCGCAACAAGGAGGAGAAGCATGAGACAAAAAATCAAATGGGGCGTAGTGCTCGTACTGTTTGTTCTAGCGGGAGGATTGACTTTCGCAGGCGGCGGACAGGAGGCAGTCGCAGCGGCGGAGACAGTGGCCATCGATTTCTGGACCCACTGGTGCTCCAACAATGAGTATTTCGAACCGTTCTGGGTGGATGCGGCGGTTCAGTTCAATTCGGTACATCCCGAGGTGAAGTTCAGCATCAACCTCAACTGTGTGCCCTACGAGGGCTACGAAGCAAAATATTCCAGCGCCTTTGACGTCAAGAAAGGCCCGGGGTTGTACACAGGGATGACCCACGTGTGGGCCGGTCAGTTCGGTGTTGCCGATCCCATGCCCAAAGACATCGCCGATAAGATGGACGAGGTGCTGATCGGTTCAGCAGCGCCCTTCGGCATGTACAATGGCGTACGCTACGGTCTGCCCTTGGAGGGCGGGAACTTCATGATGATGTACATCAACGTCGGTCTTTTCAAAGAGGCAGGATTGGATCCGAACAAGCCGCCCAAGACCTACACGGAGATGCTCGAGTACGCCAAAAAGCTGACCAAGTATGACAGCGGGGGGAAGATCACCCAAGCCGGATACGCCATCCGCTACAAGGGACATCCCTTCGGAATCGCCGACAAATCCGCTCCATTCTACCACGCCTGGGGTGCCGAGTGGTTGAGCTGGGACGAGAAGAAAGCCAGCGGCTATCTGAACAGCCCGGAGGCGGTCGACGCCCTGGCCTACTACGCCGGTCTGGTCCAGACAGCCAAGGTTTCCAGTGTCGACATCGACAACCCCGCCGGTTTGTTCGGCCAGGGTTTGGCTGGCATCATGTTCCGGGAATCCTGGTATGAGGCCTGGCTGCTTGCCAATGCACCGGATATCGACTTCAAGATTTATCCGCTGCCGAGTCAGAAAATGGAGTCCGGCTATACCAACAATTTCCCGTGGGCCTATAATGTGGGAAATCAGATCTCGGATACAGACAAGAAATGGCTCTGGGAGATGATCCGCTGGTATATAAATTCACAGGATGTGCGGAAAGAACACTACGTAAAATCCGTCATGCTGCCGGCTTACAACGACATCATCGATGATCCTACCTTCACCAATATGAAAGTTTTTGACGCCTGGAAGACCATGGTGGCCGGACGGGCAGCGCCTACGTACTATATTCCTCCAGCTCATGAAGTACTGACCATCATCGGTCAAGCCACGCTGGACGCGATGTATGCCAAGGGCACGCCGAAGGCGGTCCTGGACAAAGCGGCCAAGGACATCGACGTCATTTTGGCGAAGTACAAGTAACGTTCCTTTTTAGCAGCATTCAGACCCGATTCCGGGGAGGCCTTGGCCTTCCCGGGTCGGGTGTATTAGTATTGGGATCGGCGGAGGTTCTGAAGCAGACATGAAGCTCGGCTCAACCTCGTACAGTCGGAAGCTCACCCTGACGGGAGTTTTTTTCATTCTTCCCGTTTTTCTCTACTTCATCGTACTCTACTGGTATCCCCTGATCAGCGCCTTCGTGATGTCCTTCCAGGAAACCATCCCCGGGCTCGAGCTCCAGTTTGCCGGTCTGAAAACCTACAGGGAAGTTCTTGCCGACGAGGATTTCTGGAGGAGCCTGGTGAACACAATGCTGTTCGCCGTCCAGGCGGTAGCGGCCGACGTGTTGCTCGCCCTGATCATCTCCATTGCGCTATACAATGTCCCTTCCGCGAGTTTCCGAAATGTTCTCACCCTGTTATTTGTCTTGCCGACATTGGTTTCCCTGGCCGCAGCGGGATTTATCTGGGAGTGGCTCTTTCATCCCCGCTTTGGTCTGGCAAACCAGCTTTTAGGTCTGGTCGGTCTTCCAAGTCTGAAATTCCTCCAGGATGAGAACCAGGTGATCAGCAGCCTGGCGGTGATCAATGTCTGGGTACGGGTGGGTTTTTCCGTTCTCATCCTTCTGGCGGGCTTACAGAGCATCCCCGATACCTACTTCGACGCGGCCAAGGTGGACGGCGCCAAAGGGCTGAAGCTGTACTGGTTCATCACTCTGCCTCTGCTGCTTCCGCACCTCGGGGCGGTGCTGCTTCTCGAAGTCATCTTTGCGGTAAAGATCTTTGACATTGTGTATGTCACCACCCAGGGCGGACCAGCCGGCGCCAGCGACATGCTGATGCTCTATCTGTACAACAATGCCTTCCGTTTCTACCGCATCGACAAGGCGGCGGTAACGGCGGTGTTCATCTTTCTCGTCCTGCTGGCCTTCGGGATCCTGCAGAGGCGGTTGCTGGCGGGGAGGCGTTATGAGCTATAGGCGCCATTTGAGCCGGGCCGTTCTTTATGCGCTTCTGGTTGTCGGCGTGGGTTTGTTGTTTATCCCCATCTTCTGGACCTTTACCACTTCTTTTAAAACTCTGCCGGAGATCAACGTGGTTCCACCACCAATATTTCCCGACTCCTTCCTCAACTTCAGCAACTACACCAAGGTGTTTCAGAGGCTGCACTTCGGTCGCCTGCTGCTGAATAACTTCGCGATGTGCGCCGTTGTCCTAGCGGCCAGCCTGGTGTTCGCTACGATGACGGGTTACGGCTTCGCCAAGTTCAGGTTCCCGGGTAAAGAGATCGCCTTTTTCGCAATTGTTGGTGTGCTCATGGTACCCTTCCAATCCGTGGCGGTACCTCTGTTTCGCTGGATGGACCGGCTCAGGCTGGTGGACACCTTCCTCGGTCTGGTACTGCCCCTGATGATCAGTGCTTTCGGTGTTTTGCTCATGCGGGAGGCTGCTTCGACGATTCCCAACGACTACATCGAGGCTGCCCGTATCGATGGCTGCTCCGAACTGCGGATATTCCTCCAGATCATCATGCCGATGTTGAAGCCCTCGATCGCAGCGCTGGCTATTATCAAGTTCATGTGGACTTGGAACGAGTTCTTCTGGCCGCTTCTTATCATCATGACTCCTAAAAAAGCCGTGGTGACGCTCGGGCTCTCCTATCTGACCAATATGTATTTCAGGGAATACCACTTGATCACAGCGGCGGCGATCTTAAGCCTGCTGCCTCTGTTTCTGCTATTTGCCATCCTGCGGCAGTGGATGGTGGAGGCACTGACAGGCACCGGATTGAAGGCCTAGGATTTCAGTTTCAGCTTCCTGTCTGGCCGCACCAAGGAAAGCTCGGGGAGTGGTTTTTCTGCTCTCCCAAGTAACTCAAGACAAAAAGGCGATAGGACGATGAATACAAAACAGCGATTGACAGCGGTATGTGAACATCGAAACCCCGACCGTTTTCCCATCGACTATCAGGCCAAACGGGATGCGGATCAAATGCTCAAAGATTATTTTGGGGTAACGACGGAACGGGAGCTCCTCGATGTGCTGGGCTGCGACCTGTACCATCTGTCCGCTCGAGATATCAGCCAGAACGAGGCTTTTCTGCCTATCTACCGCGGGCCGGCACTACCCACAAGCGAAAGCGAGCGCACCTGCCCCTTCGGTATCCGCTACCAGCGATCCGCCTTTGACTGGAAGTTCGGGGCCGACGAGGTGCTGGCAAGCCCTCTGGAGAAAGCCGAGAGCCCGGAGGAGGTGTTGAAATACTCCTGGCCGAAGCCTCAGTGGTTCGATGTGGAAGCACTGATCCCGGAGTGTGAAGAGAACTCCAATCGGGTGACCGTAAGCGGTTTCTGGACGGCGGTGTTCGGCAACGCCTACAGGATGCACGGCTTTGCCAACTTCCTGATGAACCTGGCCTTGAAGCCGGAGTTGATCAAGACCCTCGTCAACCGAATGACAGAGTTCTACCTGGAGCTCAACGAGCGCCTGTTCTCGGCGTTGAAGGGAAAGATCGATGTCTACTACTTCGGAAACGACTTCGGTTCGCAAAACGGGCTGCTTTTTAGCAGGGAGATGTGGAAAGAGTTCTACTTCGAAAACTATCGTCAGCTGATCGACCTGGCTCACAACCACGGGCTCAAAGTCATGGTGCATTCCTGCGGGTCGATTCGGGAGATCATGAAAGAGCTTATAGAGGTGGGTGTTGATATCCTCGACCCCGTGCAGACCACCGCGGATGATATGGATCCCCAGGGTCTTAAAGATGATTTCGGTCGGGATATCGTGTTCCACGGAGCCATCGACACCCAGGGGGTGCTTCCCAACTCGTCAACCGAGGAGGTGGTTCGGCATGCCCGGGAGGTGATGCGGGTGCTCGGCCGCGAGGGCGGCTACATCTTCGCACCCTGCAACGCTATCCAGGCGGACACACCCCCTGAAAACGTCGAAGCTATGTACCGGGCGGCCCGGGAGTATCACCCCGAGTCCGATGGATGATGCGTGCAGGCGGGAGTTTCCAAAAAGTTTCCCTGCGAGGTGAAGATTCGATGAAAGCACTGGTTTTGGTGGAGTACAACCGCTTCGAGTACAAGGAGGTAGCCAAACCGGAAGCCGGTCCGGGGGAAGTTCTGATCGCCGTCGAAGCGGTCGATGCGATGGTCAGCACCACCGCGCCTCTGGCTGAGGGAGCCGGTTGGTTTGAGCGGCTGTATCGCGGAGAACCGGGGCTGATGAAGGTGATCCTTACTCCGTAACTCGACGGGAGGACAAATGAAGAAATTGCGTACAGGTGTAATAGGCTGCGGCAAAGTCAGTCATACCCATGCCGGCGCTCTTTGCCGCCTGAAGGAATCCGAGTTTGTCGCCGTCTACAGCCGGTCGGCCGACAAGGCGGCAGCCTTCTCCAGTCAGTACGGGGCTGCGGGGTATAATGATCTGGATGCGATGTTGAAAGAAGTCGATGCGGTGGTCGTCTGCACTCCCCATCCTTTTCATGCCGCTCCGGCGGTCAAGGCTTTGGAAGCAGGAGTCCACGTGCTGGTTGAAAAGCCGCTGGCCTCCTCCCTGCAGGACTGCGACCTAATGATCACCGCAGCCGGGGACAGCGGCTGCAAGCTGGGCACGGTCAGCCAGCGCCGCTGGTATACCCCGGTGAAGCGGGTGAAACAGGCCATCGATGACGGCTGGATCGGCTCACCCGTCCTGGGAATGGTGACCATGCTGGGCTGGCGGGATCAGCCCTACTACCGGAGCGATCCTTGGCGGGGCACCTGGAAGCTGGAAGGGGGAGGGGTGCTGGTGAACCAGGCTCCCCATCAACTCGATCTTCTTCAGTGGTTCATGGGGCCCATCGAGGAACTGTTCGGGTACTGGGACAACTTGAACCACCCGTACATCGAGGTCGAGGATACCGCGATTGTGGTGATCCGCTTCGCAGGCGGCGCCTTGGGAAATATCGTTGTTTCCAACTCTCAGAAACCTGGATTGTACGGAAAGGTCCATGTCCACGGGAAGAACGGCGCTTCTGTGGGAGTCCAGACCGACGGCGGGGCGATGTTCATCGCCGGGATGTCGCCGGTGTTGGAACCCCCGCTCAATGACCTGTGGATTGTCCCCGGGCAGGAGTCGATGCTGGAGAGGTGGAGGCGGGAGGACACGGAATTTTTCAAGACCATCGACGCAGCCAGCTACTATCACCAGTTGCAGATTCAGGATTTTCTGCAAGCCGTTCTTGAAGACAGACAGCCCCTCGTTACCGGGGAGGAGGGGCGCAAAACCGTAGAGTTGTTTACCGGGATCTACAGGTCCAACCGGGATTGCCGGCCCGTGCAATTTCCCCTGCAACCGGAGAATGACAGGGAGGACTTCGACGGACGGCTGATATAGGTCGCCATCAAGAGCAGTGGGGTGTGGGAAACAATCATCAGAACAAGGAGATAGAGAGTTTTGGAGATTTGGAACTACGGTACTTCGGGCTTGCATCTTTCAGCCCTAGGTGTGGGCTGCTGGTCTTTCGGTGGTGGAGAGTATTGGGGACAGCAGGCTCAGAAGGATGCCGAGGAGGTTGTGGGGCGAGCGATCGATCTGGGAATAACCTACTTCGACACCGCCGAAGCATACAACGACGGGCGAAGTGAATCATCCCTCGGCCAGGCAATCCGCGGTATCCCGAGGGATAAGATCATTCTTGGGACCAAGATCAGTCCCAGCAACGTGGACCCGGAAGTTCTTCCCCGACATTGCGAGGCAAGCTTGAAACGGCTTGGCACAGACTACCTGGATCTTTATATGGTGCATTGGCCCATCTCGCCCCACTCGATCAGGCACTTCACGGACAAACAGATCCACCGCCCCTCGGTGGAGGAGGCAATGCAGAGTTTGCGGAAACTGCAGGAGGAGGGGAAGATACGACACATCGGTGTAAGCAATTTCGCCGCTCCGAAGTTGAAGGAGGTTCTATCTACGGGAGCCGCGATTGCAGTCAACGAGCTTCCCTACAGCCTTCTGGCTCGGGCGATCGAATATGAAATCCTTCCACTCTGCAAGAAACTCGGTATCGGAGTGGTGGGGTATATGCCTCTGTGGCAGGGCCTGCTCACGGATAGATTTGCCAATCTAGATGAACTTCCCGTTTGGCGGCGGCGGACCCGTCATTTCGACGCTCGAAAAAACGATCTGGCTCGACACGGAGAGCCCGGTGCGGAAGAGGAGACCTGGCAAGTCGTGGTGGAGGTGAGGGAAATCGCCCGGGAGCTGGGCTTGAAAACAACCGAGGTGGCTCTGAGATGGGCATTGGCCAATCGGGGCATCAGTTGTGTGCTCGCCGGAGCACGCACAAGGCAACAGCTGGAGGCCAATGCCGAGGCGGCTGCAGAGGCACTTCCGGAAGAGGTGGTACAGAGACTTGGGCGGGCCACGGAGGCTCTGAAAGCCAAGCTTGGTCCCGGCTTCGACTACTTCGAAAGCACCGCCAACGATCGTACCCGTTAAGCCGATCCGAGGCGGACCGGGTCCCTCCAGAAGGCTCGGAAGAAGTCTCGGGCTCAACAATATTCCATATAAATATTGCAGTTACTCATGTATCTAGTGTCATGTGGGACGAACGACCAAGATGCGGGTGGAACCTTCCATTTTTTATCAACCCGGATCCCTTGTCAGTGAAACCAAGGCAAGAATCAAAAAGGGAGGTGGCTCAGGCGGCCAGCCTGGCGGATTGGGTGTCTGTAAAAATGGACAGCGTTGTTGAACCTGTTTGGCGCCGTATCAATAGACCCGACCAGCGCCTTGCGTTGCCAAAGCTGCTCGAGGGCATCCGCTCCGGCGCAGATTGGAAGATCGTTGAAAAACTCATCGTCGAAGGTCGCCTGGTTGAAATAAAGCACGATTAAAAAATCTACTATAGAACCGTTTCTTAAGAGAAGCTGCCTTTTCCATTTGAAACCCCGACTGTACTATACTACAGTAAAGTACGTGGATATCGCCGGTCAGAACAAACGCGGGGCGATCTTTCACCGAGGGATGTATGGAAAACAGATCTCATGACATTGAAACCCTGATAGATACTGCAATCAAACGAAGTTGTTTTCCCGGAATTGTCCTGCTGTTATCGAAGGGGGGGAAGGTCGTTCTCTCGCAGGTAAAGGGATCTCGACAACTCCAGCCACAGCAGGAGGACATGACAGAGGATACGATTTTTGATTTATCAGGTATTACCAAACCCGTTGCCACCGCCCTTCTGAGCGTAATGATAATGGGGCAGGAGAAGATAGGTTTGGGGGAGAAAATCGGTTACTTTGTGCCCGATATCGCGCACGAGAGCAAGGAGATCACTCTTGGGCACTTACTTCTACACACCGGTGGCTTGCCGCCGGAGCCCGATCTGTATAAGGAGTTTCCGGATCCTCGAAACATCGATTATGATCGGGCAGTCCGGCTACTGCTGGCGGTTAAAGCGGACAAACCACCCGGAAAGCAGGTACTCTACAGCCAAACGGGCTACCTGCTGCTTGGTCAGTTCCTAAGGCGAACAACGGGCGCTCGTGTACAGGAGCTCTTTGCACAGCTCGTGGCGGCTCCCTGCGGCCTCACCGACACCTTTTTCAATCCACCGGTCGTTCTTTGGGGTCGAGTTGCATCTACGGAACAATGCCCCTGGCGAAAGCGGTGGATTCGTGGGCAAGTGCACGACGAAAACTCATACTGTCTGGGTGGAGAGGGAGGAAACGCCGGACTGTTTGCCACAGCCCCGAGCTTGCTCCAGCTGCTGTCCCTGTTCGGAACCGGCGGTGTCGTAAACGGTTTTCAACTACTGTCCGCGAATCAAGTCAAATTGATGCGCACCTGCCTAACCGGCGGCCTTGGTGGAAGGCGCTCGTTGGGGTTTCTCCTTCAGGAGGAGAACTCTCCTGTAGGCCCCCTTTTTAACAAAGAGTCCTTTGGACATACCGGGGATACGGGAACGAGTGTCTGGATCGAGCCGTCCAAGGAGCTTACCGTCGTTATGCTGACGAACCGCATTCATTTGGGTAGAGCCCAGGTGGAGTCCGAGTTCGCGGAATTCCGCGGGGAACTTCACTCCATGATCCATCGGCGCTGGGGGTAAGGGGAGTATTAGTGTTGCAGCGAAGACATTTCGACAATGGCTTGCTGCGGAGAGGTGGAATAAGTTGTCGATCCCTCCAGATTAACCCGTCCATAAACCTTCAGGCTGAACGGGTCAATTCTAGAGGGGATGAGGGCTTTCGCCCCGAGGGCTACAGCGTTACTGTGATTTCAGAAAGAGGTTCATCTTGGTGCCGCACTGCGGACAGATCCCCTTTGCCTGGCGGCGACCCTGCTTGTTGATGACGACCTGGGCGTCCTTCATCATGCGTTTTGCTTTACACTTGACACAGTAGGCTTCGTACTCAGCCATGTTTCCCTCCCTCTAATTTGGTTGTTGCTCATATTCTACCCCAACACGGCGGATTTATCAAACCCTTTTCTTTTCTATTCTCGCCTGGATATATAGCACCGACCGCAGGGGGATTATCACTGAGAGATATTGATTTCTGCTGAAAAGGGGAAGGGACACTTCTTGTCGTCCACAGAAACCGGTTGACGATGTATGGACCGCGTTCGTACCCTTGTATCACCATGGGGGAAATACTGTTGTTCAACGAAACAATCCATACTGTTGATTCAGACATTCCCTCAGCCGAAGCTGTTCTATTTGAGGGTGAGCGTATATCCTTTGTCGGCACTGAGACGGAAGTAAGAGCACGAGCTTCCGCCTCAGCGCAGCGAATCGATCTTCAAGGCTTATCGCTCGTCCTCTGGGTCCCCCCAGATCGCCTGGGCTTTTTTTTTGAGCACCAACAGCGCCGCTGTCTCAGCCAGCGCCTTATCCTTTCTCCTAAGATCACCCTCCAGCTCCTTGATCCGCTTCTGTCTGGGGTCTCCTCCTCTGCTTTTTTTCTTCCTGGAGGCATAGACTTCTACAAACTCCTGCTGCCACCTCTCCAGATGAACAGAATGAAGCCCTTTCTCTCTCAGATATATGCCTCTCTGCTCTTCATCCAGATTCTCATATTCCATGATCGCCTTCAGCTTCTTTTCCGCTGTCCAATCTTCCGGGCGTTTGCTTTTCATCACTCCTCCTCCGTTACCTCTAAAGTTAGCATATTCTTTTACCCAACGGGAGAGGGTTTGATGCGGTATGCCTACTTCCTGTGACAATGTGGAGACACTAATACCGTCAGGTAGCGCTATCTTGGCCACCATGGCAGATTTGAATTGTTCAGAATATCCCTTCATATGAAAACTCCTATATACCGCCTCGATTTTTTCCCCTGGGGGGTACCCCCCAGGGAAAGGCTGTACACGACAACTACCCTGACATATAGGAGAGGCATTTCGTCGTATTCTACCGGGTGAGGAGCGTTCGTTGACCTGGATTGCAGATCGAGGGCTGTATTCTCTTAAAGCGTTACAACGGATAGTAGAGACAGGCGATCATATCATCACCTGGGAGAAGGGATATGCAAGAGACGGTTGGAATGATAGTGCGGAAAGCGAATCCTTTACTCGCTTGCGGCCACGCAATTATGAAAGTGATCTATTGCCGTATGAGTTTTACTGGCAGGAGAGCCCCTGGGTCAGGGATTCAGGATTCAGGCGGATAGTGGTTCGAGCACGGAATCCGAATGGCAATGAGATCGAGGTAGCGATCCTGGCGAGTGACAGAGAACAAAGCGGCCGGCAGATCATCATATTGATCTTCAGTCGCTGGCTTCAAGAAAAAGATTTTTCCTACCTGATTAATTATTTCGGGATCGATGAATTAACCAGCCGGGCTTACGAGAGCTATAGTAGTTTAGAAGGGGAATTAACAGATCGGCAGGTTCTAAGCCTGAGAGTATAAGGCTTTGATGCAGAAGAAACGGAAAGTAGAATCAAGCTTAAGCCGTTTGTTTTTTAACCGTCAGAAGCAGGAGAAGCTGATAATCAAGAAACGCCGGGATGGGGAGACAAAACGGAAATGCCTGGACTCAGAGTTAAAGGATTTGGAGGGCCGATTGAAAGCACTTGAAAGTGCAGAAAATGATGATTCGGTTAGACATGCGGCGAAAGGCGTTTATGGATGCTATCCGTCTGAGCTCCCGAAATATTTTCTATTGCCTGATGGATATCTTTCGGCCATTATATAACAACTATCGAGACGACCATGTGATCTTGCGAGAATTAGCGCGGTCGCTGGGAATTATTGAAAAGCGTGATGGGGTGGTAAATATTCGGCTGCTGCCTACGATGGAGTTTCAGCCCAAGGTGAAACAGATTGTGTCGAACTTTCTGGAGCAAATGAGCAACCTGATCAACGCCCATTTTGACGGCAGACACTTGCCGGTGCGGATCCAGCTCCTGGGAGATCAGAGCGAGTTGTTTGGAAAGAGGCAATAGAAATTAGTGAGGATAGGCTATTTCTGCCCTGTGATTGGCCAAAAATGAGAGCATTCAACTTGCGAGTTGTTTCCTGAATTCCCCGGGAATTTACTGAGGTCTGATAATCTGCCACCATACTCACCAGAGTTAAACGCGGCAGAACCTATCCGGCACCATGTTCGGATTAAAGGTACCCACAACCTCTATTTTGTTGATGAACATGAATTGCTCAGCGAAGTACGGATCAAAATGCAGGTTATTTGCAGCCTTTTTATAATCTAATTTCCTTTTAATTATGCGCAGCTATATATCAGAAGAGCTAATTGAAAAAATGATCCATCTTGCAACATCTGAATAATTGCCAATTCAAAAGCTTTATTTGTTTTCAGGGCCATCAGGATTCTTCTTCAATTCTGATTTATTAAAAATCCAACCGAATTTCATTTTCATAGGAAAATCATTCTTGACAATTTATCCAAGAGTCTTTTAATCTAAGTCCCATGGCTATCACTGTCAACAGGAAAGCGTTACGACTCTATCCGGATGCAAAACGGGTGATTGCTCGCTTCTACCGGCCGGGCTATGAGGATCGAGCGAAATCAATCGTGCAGAGGGTCTTAAGCCTTTCCGAGGAGGATGTCCAGGGCGACTTTCAGCAGGTGCTGCGCAGGTTTTCAGGTCGTCACCGCAACATATCCCGGATATTTGAGAACCACTGCGCCCAGATCCTGAATTCTTTGCCCGAGGGTGAACTGCCTCAGGACGTGGAGAGACTCTCTGAAGAGCGAAGAATGCTCATCGGCTCCTTCTTCACCATGGAGTACGCGATTGAGTCCGCAGCGTTCTATAATCCCTCGATTGTGGAGGACCCCGATCAATCCGACCTACAGGAGGGGGAGAAGAGGATCATCGTCAGCTTCCGCGCCACAGGAGAAGGACACATTTCCTCTCTCGTTTTTAGGAGAGGCATCGTCGAAAGGGGAAACGGTATCACCTTAACTCCACCGGGAGACCTGCTGGATATGCCCGAGACAGTCAACCGGCATATATACGACAAAAGGGAATTCCTGACGAAACTTGCGGAGATGAAAATCCGAAAAGACGTGGTACAAGAGGTAATGGGCAGGCTGGGAGAGCGCTTTATCTACGGAGAGCTTCAGGCCAGCATTGAGGAAACTCTGAAAAACCTCGACCTCTCCTATACCAGGCGGAAGGTGGTTCAGGTGATCAACTGGCTGGCCAGCTCCCACTATGAGGTTACTTTCTCCCGGGACACTGACATTTCCGAGCGGGTCCTCTTTCCCGTTTCCTATACGGAGAGCAACGGCATCGAGGATGCCCGCTTCGTGCGTTTTAAGGACGAGGATGGAAGTGTTACCTACTATGCCACCTACACCGCCTACAATGGATTCACTATCCTGCCGAAGCTTATGGAGACCCGGGATTTTTACCATTTCAAGGTCATGCCGCTGCACGGGGAATACGCACAAAACAAAGGGATGTCCCTTTTCCCCCGCAGGATCGATGGCAAATACGTGATGATTTCCCGTTGCGACGGTGTCAACCTGTACATGATGTTCTCGGACAACATCAACCTCTGGCAGAATGCCCAGAGGATCCAGGAGCCTAAGTTTCCCTGGGAGTTCGTTCAGATCGGCAACGCCGGCTCTCCGGTGGAGACGGGAAAAGGCTGGCTCCTGATCACTCACGGCGTCGGTCCGGTGAGGACGTACTGTCTGGGGGCCACTTTGCTCGACCTTAGTGACCCTACACGAATCATAGGGCGCCTGAAGGATCCGATCCTGATCCCTAACGAAGAAGAACGGGAGGGCTATGTGCCGAACGTGGTGTACTCCTGCGGCTGCCTCATCCATAGAGATGAGCTGATCATCCCCTACGGAATGGCGGACTATACCTCTGGTTTTGCTGTTATCCCGATCGAAGAGCTGCTCGATGCTTTGCTGTCCTCGTAAGGTGAGCCTACTTGTTCAGTATACGTTTATAAACTTTTAAGTAACCATCGACCATTTTCTCCAGGCTGAAGCGGCTTTCGGACCACTGTCGGCAGTACGAGCGCTCGATTTTTCCAATTTCGGGCAACACTTGCACCGCTTCTTCTACGTTGTCGACCAGAAAGCCGGTTTTTTCCTGGATTATCAGCTCGGGCATCGAGCCTCTATTAAAAGCCACAACCGGGGTGCCGCAGAGCATTGATTCAACTACGCTTAAGCCAAAGGGCTCGGCGAAGTTTACTGGATGAAGTAAAGCGTAAGCTCCCCCGAGAAGTTTGTTTCTTTTTTCCGGTCCGGCCTGTCCGGCAAAAACAATATCGGAATTATTGATATAAGGTTTTACTTTTTGCCGAAAATATTCTTCATCCTGGATAATTCCGGCAATAATGAGTTTTCTGCCGGATTTCTTGGCAATCCGGATAGCCTCAAAAGTGCCTTTATCGTGATGGATCCTGCCGAAAAACAAAAGGTAATCGCCTTTTGTTTCGTCAAAAGTGAAATCTCCTGTTTTTATTCCATTATAAACCGTTGCGATGTAATTCAACTCCGGGCTGCGGTCGGCATTGCTGATCGATACATAATAGCCGGTATCGTTGTATTGCTTAAAAACCGGAATAATCTCTGGCGAAGAAAATCCGTGGATTGTGGTCACCATCGGTGTTTTTATCAGGCGGGAATACGTCAGGGGCAAAAAATCATAATTGTTGTGTATCAGGTCAAACTTGCCGGCCTGCTCCATCATGTGCCCTATGTGCAGGCATTCCCATACCTTGGGGTCAAGGCTTTTATCTTCTTCGTAGGGGTGCCGGCAGATGTGTTCCAGTTTTCCTTTGGTAATTGAATCGCCTGTAGCGAAAAGGGTTACCTCGAACCCCCGCTCAACCAACCCTTCGGCTATATTGGAAGCCACCTGCTCCCAGGGGCCGTAATGCCTTGGGGGCGTTCGCCAGCAGACCGGGGCTAAGATTGCTACTTTCATCTCACAGAGCGGGCCTTGAATTGTGCAGGCAGAGATCAATAAGATCGTCTATTTTAGCTGTGCCGGCGCAGATGACCGTATCCGCTCCGCCCCAGTATATTTTCAAAGTGCCGTCTTCCTCAGGCACCGCTCCGCAGGTAAAGACTACATTGTGCACATAACCGGTAAGCTCGTACGGTTCTTCCGGTTGGAGTATCCAGTCGTCGCCCACGCCGATAATTTTGGCCGGGTCTTGCAAATCGTGCAAAGCCGTGCCCAACCTGTAGACGCAACCGTCCATGGTGGGAAAGACTCCGTGATAAATGCTTAACCAGCCCCGTTCGGTTTTAATCGGGGGCGCGCCCGGTCCAATTTTCATTTCATCCCAGTGATACTGAAGCGGTTTCATTATCAGTTTCGACTCGCCCCAGTACTTTAAATCGGGAGAATAGGATATCCAGATTGACCAGGGGTTGATTTCCGAGTGAGGCCTATCCAGTCTGGCGTAAAGGCCGTTAATTTTCTCCGGAAAAATAACCAGATTCCTGTAATCCGCCTCAGTTATTAAGGAAATCCTTTCGACCTTGCTGAAGTCTTTAGTTTTGGCCAAGCCAACGCGAACTCCGTGCCTGGAATAGGCGCTGTAGGTAATCAAATATTCGCCGTCGATAAAGGTAAGGCGCGGGTCTTCGACACCGTATTCCTCGTACTCTTTAAATCCGGCTTTTTCAGAAGGGACCATAAACGGCTTTGCTGATACTTTGAAATTGAAACCGTCCTCACTTTCGGCCAGGCCCAAAATACTGCGGCCGTTGTGAAGATGGGAACGGAAGATCATCATATATTTACTGTTATATTTAGCTACTCCTGCGTTATGGATCGTTGCAACGGAATACGGCACATCATTCTTGGTTAGGATGGGGTTTTTTTGATATCTTTTTACTATTGACATAATCGACCCTCCTTACTTGCCTGCCAGCTCGTAGGCGAAAAGCACTGCCAAATGGGCGATTAGGTAAGCCAAGGCGCTCTCGGCTCCCTGATTCCTGTTTACCCCGTGGCTTTCTAAACCGTCGTGACAGCCTGAAGTTTCAAAATCGTATAAAGGTATGCGCAAATCGTTTTCCCCTAAAAACCACATAAAAGTGCCGAACATCTTGTTAAGATACTGGCGGTCCCTGGTTACAATATAAGCCTGACAAAACATTAATACTTTGGCCATAGCATTAATCGGCTGCTGGGCAAACTGCGAGTGGATTCCGTTTTTTTCATGCCAGCTATCACTGCCGACCAGGGAAACGTAACCCTCTTCTTTAAAAACGGTATTCTCCAAAAATTCCATAGATTCTTTGGCCACACTTAACGTTTTTTCATTACCGGTAACTTCATAGGCGTGCAGAAGAGATAGGGGGATAATGCCGTTGTCGTAGGTAAGTATAGGCTCAAACCAGCGCCAGTCTTCCCTTTTTTCAGCTTCATATTTTTGGATAATCTTCTGAGTTAAGCTCTTTAAGGTAATGATCATGCCGTCATCGCTGGGAAAATGTTTAAGATAATAATAGATACCGATTAAGCTGTTGGCCATTCCCCTGATATACTTTAATTTTTCAAAGTTAGGGTAGGCCTTGGAAAACATTTCTTTTCCCAATTGCAGGTAAGCATCGGTGGGCGGAAAACGGATTAGATAACCTAAAGCCCAGATTGTTCTGCCGAAAGAATCTTCCGATCCTGTTTCATCTAAAAACTCCCTGCTGAAACTCAAGAGATTTCTAAAGGTGCCGTCATCATTTTGCATGTAATGGATATAGCTCAAATAAACGGGCATCAGGTCCAAAGCCTGCCCGTCCTTCATTTGCCGGTAGGCCATTAGACTCATCAGAAGAGCTCTGGCATTATCATCTAAGGAATAACCATCTTTGTAATTGGGCACACTGAATTTAGCATGTTGAATAATCCCGGTATTATCGGTTAACCGTTTGACATGTCCGAGGTTAAATTTAGGCAGCACTAAGGGATTAATTATTTGCTCTTCTTCTACTCTTTTTTCAGTAAATGATTCAATAACCCCGGCTGCCAGGTTAAGATAGCAGACGCCTATCTCCTCCCAGATTGTTTTTCTGCCGTAATTATAGGCGTTTTTTCTTAAGCGGAGCAATTCTTCTGGGTTATCCAGTAATTCGTTAATGATCTCGGTAAGTTTATCCGAGTCCTGAAAATTGAAAAGCCTTCCCCGGCCGTCAGCTAAAAGTTCTCGGGCATGCAAGTAAGGAGTAGAGATTACCGCTGTCCCGGCTCCGACAGCATAGGACAATGTGCCGCTGGTAATCTGAGCTTCGTTAAGATACGGGGTGATATATATATCAGTGGCTGATAAATAGCTTATCAGTTCTTCGGTGCTAACGAAACGGTCATCAAAGTAGACGTATTTTCTCAGGTTATTCCTGAGCACTAAGAGCTTTAAATAGTTTCTGTATTCCTCTCCGAATGCCTTTAACACAACGGGATGTGTCTTGCCTAACACTATGTAAATAAGTTTCGGATGTTTCTCAACGACCTTCGGCAGGGCGCTGATTACAGTCTCAATACCTTTGTTCCGGCTCAATAAGCCGAAAGTAAACAGGACTTTTTTATTTTGGAGATGGAAGTTCTTTTTATGATTATTGCCTGCTCTAAATTGAACATCAGGGACACCGTGCGCAATAAGCTCCACTTTTTCCTTATCTATGTCGTAGATCTCGTTTAGAATCTCAATAGCCCGGTTACTCATGACAACTATTTTTTCTGCCCTTTTGCCTATTTCCTGAACAATAGCCTTTTGGTCGTAGTCAGGATCTTTTAACACGGTATGGAAAATAACAATCAGGGGTATTTTCAACCTGTAAATCAAGGGAAGTATATAGATACCGCTGTCACCGCCGAAGATGCCGAATTCATGCTGTAAAAAGCAGATATCCGCATCGCTGTAATTAATAAACTCTGCGGCTTTCAGGTAATCTCTCTGGTCGTTTTTCCTTATTATGTGCTTTACTTCGTCTGGATAATTGAACTGCTGATCTTGTTCATCCAAGGTCACCACATAGGCTTCTGCCTGGATTGTTTTTTCTTTGTTATTGTTAACCACAGAGTCGAGGAAGTTTTTGGTAAATGTGGCTATTCCGCAGCGGCGGGGGGGGTAATTCGCCAGACAAGCAATCTTAATCTTTTTCATATTTCACTCCTTAATTTTAATAACAAATAAGGCTATATCGGTCAAGCAGGTAAAAATCCACACAGAAAGCATATTATGACATAAAATTAGCTTTAATATTTGATTCTATAGTTAAAAAATATTATTTTCAGAAATATGCTTATCCCTTTGACTCCTGTAGTATGAATTTGTCATATGGTATTGAGTTTCTTGCACCGGCAAGACCAAGAAGCGTTTGAAAGGCGGCCATTGGCGTTTTCCTCCGGTTGAAACGGAAGACGAACTCGTCCAGATAGCTCTGCAGATATTTTGGATCAACTCCATGATGGGTTCCATTCAGCCATGTTTTGAGATTGCCAAAGGCGCGGTGAATGTGAGAAGCCCTCATTCCTGGAGTCTTGTCGTGTTTGTATTTGGATAGGGCCGTATTTGAATACCCCCTCCATCCGTCCGTTTTGACGGACGATCCTTTTTCAACATTCTGCTCAAGGAATTGCTCTATCGATTTTTCGTCTGCATTGAGAGTGGTCGCCAAGCGTATGCGACCTGCCCTTTCTCTATATGTTCCATTCTTATCAGTATATGAGATCACTTCAACAGCCCCAAAAACCAACGTTTTCGTCGCAAAATCTGTCACTGCGCGGCCACGTTTTCCCTTAACCGGGCCCCCGATGATTGTTTCATCTGCCTCGACAAAACCCCCCAGTCGTGAACGTGTCTCGTTAACCATGGCGCGCCGCAGACGGTGAAGCATAAACCAGGCAGTCTTGTATTTGCATCTTATTTGTCGCTGCAACTGTTTCGCACTAAACCCTGGGGTATGCGTAGTGACAAGATACGCAGCCCAGAACCACTCTCTAATAGAAACATGAGATCGGTGTAGAATAGTTCCCGCTGTAGCCGAGGTTTGACGTCCACATGCTTTACACTCATAAACGTGTCGACGCGATTTGATCCAAAACTCATGCATTCCGCACCGAGGACATGTAAATCCCTCAGGCCATCGGCTTTTAGCCAAGTACTCGAAGCACGTATCCTCATCCGAAAAACGTTCGCGAAATTCCATAAGTGTCCGTGGGAAGATAGGCCGTGGCATACTGCAAAGTTACCCTGAAACACCTATGGGAGTCAAAGGGATAAGCATATTCAGAAAATGTATGATTTTGTTGCCTGCCCGGTTGATATATAGCACTGACCGTAGGGGGATTATCCTGGCTGTCCCGATCCTTGCAGGGATATCCTGGATGAGGCCTTTCCCGAAACCCCGGTCGTGCTCATCCAGTTTTCGGGACATGGGATCTGGGTGAACTCCCGGGTTCTACAAAAGTACCGGATCGGCTCCAAGACACCGGATCCGGAGGGTGGGAAAATCGTTCGGGACGAGCAGGGCGATCCTACGGGCATTCTCCGGGACAACGCGGCTCTTCCGGTGCACAGGGCTCGCTTTCTCAAGATGCACACCAACAGGACAATGCAAAGCGAGATGCTGGATAGAACTTTGGCGGAGTTGCGAAAAGTGGGAATCACATCGGTACAGGACAAC
>Ga0307379_10002942_pt1 | contig 24860 bp, 25 predicted proteins | sample UN2MG_FD_202237 | JGI IMG/M metagenome (GOLD analysis project Ga0307379, IMG submission 202237) | Soil microbial communities from Risofladan, Vaasa, Finland - UN-2 | ecosystem: Environmental > Terrestrial > Soil > Coastal area > Acid sulfate soil | place: Finland: Risofladan, Vaasa | collected...
CGAACCATCCACCCGACTCAGCGCCGCCGAAGGCACATGGGATGACGTGGACCTTGAGCTTCGCCTGGTCGTACATCTCTTGGTAGAGCGTGCGGCCGTGGCCCCGGTCGAACCAGGCGAGATAGCCTTTGGCGTCCGGGCCGAAGGGGAACCCGCCAAAGAGGCTTGCCGCCGGGACTTTCGCCGCCCAGAAACTGGCGGTGGCAAAGCCGGCATCGACCTTCCCGTCAGAGACCTTGTCGAGAATTTCATGCGGCACGGTGCCGTCGCCCGGCTGCTTCAGATCGAGCTGAAGCGTTCCCTTCGAACGTTCCTTCAGGGTTCTGGCGAGCGTACGGGCGGGACTTCCCAAACCGGGCAGGTGCGTGCCGTAAACCACGGGCGTGACGAGCGTGACCGTGTCGGCCGCCGCCGGTGCCGCGAGCAGAAGCGCCGCGGCGAACATTACGGCTCGTGTTGTTATGGCTGCCGGTCTTGCCATGGCCTCGTCGCGCCCACTTGGTCTTTGCGGATTCTCCCGGGCCGGAGCTTGACCGGAAGGTCAAGAGACCTCAAGCCCGTGTGGGCCGGTCTTAACGGCGCGCCATCCCGTTGCTTCCGTTTACAGAAGGCTTCGGCTATGGTTCAGCGCTTTCCAATGTGCTTGAAATTCTTAGACTGGGCCTAGGGTCTGGTACGGGGTCGGCCTTATGAGTCTCGCCGTTTGGATGATCGAGCGTCCTCGCTGGTTCAAGCGGATGCTGTTGATCTTGAACGACTTCGTGATGCTCGCCATCGCGTTGTGGGGCGCCTATTCCTTGCGCCTCAGCCGGCTCTACGTGCCGGAGAGCCTCGAGGTCTTTCTGCTGATGCTGGCCGCGCCGTTGGTCGGCGTCCTCGTGTTCTACTGGCGCGGACTCTACAAGCTGGTCACGCGGTTCATCGGTCCGGAGGGCACCACCCGGATCTATACGGCGGTGATTATCGCCGCCCTCTCGTGGGCCCTCATCGTGCTGATGAGCGGCATCACCGGGCAGCCGCGCTCGGTGGTGGTCATCTATGCCCTGGTCGCCGCCGGTCTCATCCGGCTCAGCCGACAATGGGCGGGCGCCTTGCTGCTGAAATCCGCGCCCCAATTCAAGCCGCTCAGCTTCGATGAGCGGAAGAACGTGATCATCTACGGCGCCGGCCAAATCGGCATCCAGCTCTTACGCGCGCTGAACGAGACCGGCGCCTACCGGGCCGTCGCGTTCATCGATGCCAACCCCTCGCTCGCGGGCCAGGTGGTGCACGGGGTCAAGGTCGCCCGGCCCGAGAGGATCGGGCGCGTGATTTCCGAGGAGAATGTCAGCGAGGTTCTTCTCGCCACGCCCTCGGCCTTGCGTGGCGAACGCCGGATGGCGCTGAAGGCGCTCGAGGCCTTTCCAGTGACGGTGAAGACGCTGCCCGCGCTCGAGGAGATTGCCTCGGGCCGCGTGGAGATCAGCGATCTGCGGCCGATCGACGTCGAGGATTTGTTGGGCCGCGATCCCGTCGCCCCGGACCTGGAGCTGTTGACCGCGCAGACGCACGGCAAGTCGGTGATGATTACCGGCGCCGGCGGCTCGATCGGCTCGGAACTCACCCGCCAATTGCTGAAGCTTGGCCCGAAGACACTCATCTTGTTCGATGTCTCGGAAGCCGCGCTTTATGAAATCTCGATGGAGATGGCCGAACAGCAGCGGCGGCTCCTAAAGGAGACGGAAAGCGCCGCGGAAACGACGAACATCGTGCAAATCCTCGGCTCGGTGCTCGACCCCAAGCTGGTTTCCCGCACGATCGAGGAGCAAGGCGTCGAGGTGATCTATCACGCGGCCGCCTACAAACATGTTCCGATTGTCGAGGCGAACCCCTTCGCGGGCTTGCAGAACAATACCTTCGGCACGCTCGTGGTGGCCGAGGCTGCCAAGCAGCATGGGGTCGAGCGCTTCGTCTTGGTCTCGAGCGACAAGGCGGTGCGGCCCACCAATGTCATGGGCGCCAGCAAGCGCCTCGCCGAGCTGATCCTGCAAGCGTTGGCGCAAGACGGCAGCACCACGATCTTCACCATGGTGCGCTTTGGCAACGTGCTCGATTCTTCGGGCTCGGTGGTTCGCCTGTTCCGCAATCAGATCAAGGCGGGCGGACCCGTGACCGTCACCCACCCGGAGGTGATCCGCTATTTCATGTCGATCCCCGAGGCCGCCCAGCTCGTCATTCAAGCCGGGGCGATGGCGACCGGCGGCGAAGTCTTCGTCCTGGAGATGGGCACGCCGGTAAAGATCGACGACCTCGCCCGCACCATGATCCGCCTCTCCGGGCGCGACGTGCGCGACGAGGATCACCCCGACGGCGACGTGGCGGTCGAGTATGTGGGGTTGCGGCCGGGCGAGAAGCTCTACGAGGAGCTTTTGATCGGCGAGAATGCCACGGGCACGAACCACCCGCGCATCTTCAAGACCTCCGAGCCGATCCTGTCCTACGATGAGTTGATCGCGGCCCTTGAACGCCTCGAGGACGCCGTGCAGAAGGTCGATGTGACAGAACTCCAGGACATGCTTCGCGTCACCGTCGAGGGCTATGTCCCAGCCAGCACGGCGCATACCGTGTCAGCCAAAGACGAGTGGCAGCCGCTCTCCCGTACGCTGCACTGAGCTCATGCCTGAGGCCAACTTCGTTTCCTGGGTCGCCGTCGTGACCGCCAGTGCCGCGCTGAGCGCCGTGCTGATCTTCGTCTTGAAGCCCCTTCTCGCCCGGCATCTGCTGTCTCACCCCAACGAGCGCTCCTCCCATGTCGCCGCCACGCCGGAAGGCGCGGGGCTCGGCGTGATGACCGCCCTGCTTGTGGTCTGCACCGCGCTCCTCCTTTTCACGCCCCTGCCCCCGCCAAGTCTGGTTCCGGTGTTAATCGGCGCCGCCGTGCTGACGGTGGTTGGCGCGCTCGACGATGCGCATGCGCTCGCCGTGTCGTGGCGCCTGCTGGCACAGATGCTGGTCGCGCTCGGTGTCGTGTTCGCGCTGCCGCAGGACTTTCGCCTTCTGCCCGACCTGCTGCCGCTCGGCGTGGAGCGGGCGCTTCTCGTGCTCGGCGTCGTCGGCTTCGTGAACGCCGTCAACTTTCTGGACGGGCTCGATTGGATGACGGTCGCGCAGGTTGTGCCCATGACCCTTGGCGTGGCGATCTTGTGCGGGCTCGGCGTGGTGCCCGAGACCATCGGCCTGTTGGCGCTTGCGCTGCTCGGCGCAATGCTCGGCTTCGCCGTGTTCAACAAGCATCCCGCTCAGATCTTTCTCGGGGATGCGGGCAGCCTGCCGATCGGGCTCGTGCTCGCCTATATGCTGATCTACGTGGCGGAGGCCCATATCGTCTCCAGCATCCTGCTTGCTCTCTACACGCTCGCCGACAGCGTCCTGACGTTTTCGCGCCGTCTGGCAAACGGCGAGCGGGTATTCTCGGCACACCGGTCTCATTTCTATCAGCGCGCCGTGGCGGCGGGCTTGCGCGTGCCCCAAGTGACGGCGCGCGTGTTCTGGCTCGGGCTCTGGCTGATGACGCTGGCCATCGCCGCGGCACTGTCGCGCACGCTTGTGTTCGACATCACGGCGCTGTTGCTCGCTCTCGCCGGCATCAGCCTCGTCTTGTTCAACTTCTCACGGGGGCGCTGAATGACGCGACGCGTGCTCATCACCGGTGCTTCCGGCTTTATCGGCAAAGCCCTCGTCACGGCGCTCGCCAAACAGGGCTATGCGATCCGCGCCGCGGCGCGCGACCCTGCCCACATCATCGCAGCAAGCGACGTGGAACGCGTGGCGATCCCCGATCTCGTCGGCTCTCTCGACTGGTCGCCGCTCTTGACCGACGTCACTCATGTCGTCCATCTCGCCGGCATCGCGCACGCGCCGGGCACCCTTCCCGACGACGTCTACATGCAGATCAACGCGGAGGCCGTCGGCACGCTGGCGAAGCAAGCCAAGGGCAGGGTCGAGCGGCTTGTCCTGATGTCGTCGGTGCGCGCGCAAGCGGGACTCTCGGCGGAAGCTCCGATCACCGAGGCGGACACGCCGGAGCCCACCGACACCTATGGCCGCTCCAAGCTGGAAGCCGAGCGGCTGCTGGCCGCGAGCGGCGTGGGCTACACGGTGCTGCGTCCCGCCGTGGTCTACGGCAAGGGCGTGAAGGGAAACATCGCCGCGCTCGCGACCATCGCCAAGACGCCGATGCCGCTCCCCTTCGGTGGTCTCGACAACAAACGCTCGCTGCTTGCGCTCGAGAATCTCGCCTCGGCGATCACGCATGTGCTCGAAGCGCCTCAAGCGGAGAACGAGACCTATCTCGTGGCTGACGCGTCCCCGATCAGCGTCGCCGATCTGGTGAGCGCCATGCGCGAAGGGCTCGGGCGTCCTCCTCACCTCGTCAAGGTGCCGCAAGGCGCGGTGAAGAAACTGATGAAATCATTTGGCCGGGAGGCCGATTGGGAGCGCGTCTCCGGGCCGTTCGTGATCGATGTGTCGAAGCTGTTGGCGACCGGCTGGACGCCGACCGTCGAGACCCATGACGGCATTGTGCGCATGATGCGCGCGGAGTCCGGTGCCGCGGCCTAGCGCCCGATCAAGCGGTCGTAGAGCGCCACCGTCTCGCGGCCGATGGCAACGGACGAGAATTTGGTCTCGGTCAGGTGCCGCGCCGCCGCGCCGTACCGTTCTCGCATCGCTTCGTCTTCCGCCAGCCGCCGCATAGCCTCGGCCAACGCGTCCGCGTCGTCGACAGCCACGAGAAAGCCCGTCTCGTCGGGAATCGCGATCTCCCGGCAGCCCGGCACGTCTGTCGCCACCATGGGCCGGCCGCACGCCGCGGCCTCCAGCAGGCTCTTGGGCAAGCCCTCGCCGCCACGCGAGGGCTGAACGGCAAAATGCGCCTGCTGCCAGACCTCGCGGACGTCGCTGACGTGACCGAGCCAGACAATGCCGTAGAGGCTCGCGAACTCGCGAAGCTGCTCGGGGACGAGCGAGCCCGGGTTCTCAGGATCGCAATCGCCGGCCAAGATCAGGCGTAGCTTGACCCCTTTGTCGGCTCCCTTGTCGGTGACGCGCCGGAACGCCTCGATGAGTGTCATGACCCCCTTATGGTGCAGCATGCGCCCGACAAACGCCGCGGTGACAGGCGGGGGCGGCGGCGACAGGGCTTGATACTTTTCCACGTCCACGCCGGAGCCCGGAATGATGGTGATCATGTCCGCCGGCACGCCGAGCCCTTGCAGAAAATCCCGGTCGTCGGGGTTCTGCACGATCGTGCAGCTGCGCGCCCGTCTGAGCAGACGGCCGAGCGCGAACTCGACCAGTTTTCGGGTGAGCGTGCTCGATCCGCCGCCGTCGACGAAAAGCGCGCCCATGCCGGTCAGCGCGTTCACGACGGCAGTATCGTCGAAGCGCAGGCTCGCGATGGTGCCGAGCAGGACCGGCTTCAGGGCGACGTTATGAACGACGGCGGGCTTCAGGTCGCGGATCAGCCGCCTGAGCTCGCGGACCGCGGCAAAGCTGTCGCGCAAGGAGAGGCTGCCGCGGCTCCAGGCGAGCGGATGCGCTACGAAGCCTTCGGCCTCGATACCGGCGCGGCCGTCCTTCAGTCGCGCCGCCACATGGACCTCATAACCCGCCGCCTTGGCCGCGCGGGCCATGGGCAGGCGGTGGGACAGAAAATACCAGTCCTCGGTCACGACGTAGAGAATGCGAAGGGCCATGATGCGTCGCTCAAATCCGGCGGTAACGTGTCTATCGGGTGGGAACTTCTTTATCCGGTGGGGGCGTGCGCCGCAATTTCGCCCCGCAGCCGGGGCTTTTCGAGCGTAGCTTACACTGTTGCGGGCAAGCCACGCCCCTCCTGCCGCAGGGGGGAGAAGGCCCTTCGACGGGTAGCGTGGGGGCGCAAATCACGTTAGGATCGGCCCGCTGTCAGGGAAAAAGCGGCTTAGAGGGAAATATGCGAAATCTCGGTCTCATCGCGGCGCTGTGCGCCGCCGCCGGGCTGGCTTTGGCGCCGGTCGGTGCAAATGCCTTTGAGATTCAAGGCAAAGATCAGGATATCCCGGACAGCGCCGCTGAATTCCATGGGCTGGCCCCGGCCTACACGCTGCCCCAGTTCGAAGGCAGCTCGCTGGCCATGCCCTACAGCAGCTCCGGGAGCGGGAGCGGCCATGTCTCCGATTATGGCAATTCCATCCCGATCCCCGCGCCGGGCATCAGTCAGCCGACACCCGCCTGGGCCCGCGGGCCGCTCCGCTAGGCCACAGATCACTTCAACCTGAGCACTGTCGGGCGGGCGCATCGCTCCCGCCGTGACGTCTGCACGTCTTGTCGCCCTGACGGAGCCGTGCAACATCGCAAGCCATGCACGAGATCATCGCGCTTCAGCGTTGGCTCTATGGGGGCATGGCGACAGGATTAGGAGACGTTGCCCATGGGAGCGGCGCGGCCTTCGCCGCCGCCATGGCGGCAGCCGTGTTGTTCGGCGCCGTCCACGCCCTGATGCCAGGGCACGGCAAGACCGTGCTGTTCTCCTATCACCTCGGTCAAAAGGGAAGCCTCGGGGCAAGCATCGCCAATGGTGCGATCCTCGCGCTGACCCATGTCGGACTGGCCATCGTCTTGGTGCTGGCCGGGTTTGCGGTAATCAGCAGGGCGTTCGCCTATGGCGGCCGCACGCCACAGTTCGAGACGGCAAGCGGTGTGCTGATCGTCCTCATTGGCGCCTTCTTGCTGTGGCGCGCGAGCGTACGGCGTGATCACGCACACGCCACCGACGGCCGCATGCTCGCCCTCGCGACCGGTCTCGTGCCCTGCCCGCTGACCACATTCATCTTGAGCTTCGCCATCGCACGCGGATTGCTCGCGGCCGGCCTTGCCGTGACCGCGGCCATGGCATTGGGCATGGTCGTGACCATCGCCACGGTTGCGGTCATCGCCACGCTGTCTCGTGAACGCCTGCTGGCGTTCTTCTCGCGCTCCGAAGGCTTGCGTGAGGGACTCGGACGCGTGCTCGAAGTGGGCGGCGGCGTATTGGTGCTGTTGCTGGGCGTCTGGATCCTGGTCCAGGCGCAAGCGGCATAACGCGCAGCGCTATTCCGCGGCTTGCCCGGCGGTCTCTCCCTTCAACGACTCGATTAGTTTGTTGAGGTCCTGATTGTCCGGTTCGCTCGCGGCAAGCATTTCCGCATAGCGTAGCGCCGCCGCCGGATCGCCATTCGCGCGGGAGAAATTGACAAGGGCCAGCAATGTCTGGCGATCGCGCGGATGGCGCTTCAGACTCTTTTCCAGGACCGCGATGGCTTCCCCGCGCTTGCCGATCGACTCCAGCCCGACGGCATAGACATAGGCGTAGCGCGCGCGGCCGGGCTCCAGCACCGCGGCGCGGCCCAGCTCCGCAACCGCCTCGTCCGGCTCTTTGAGGCGCACCAAGGCCAGGCCGAGCGCATGATGGAGACCGCCGTCGTCCGGTGAGGTTTCGATCGCTTGGCGCAACACCGCCACGCCGTCATCGTCGCGGCCTTGCTGGCGGTAAAGGTCCGCAAGGTTCACCGCGGCCGGCGTAAAATGCGCGCTCAAGCGCAGCGCGGCGCGGTACTCGGACTCCGCCTTCGCCCCATCGCCCGCCCGCGCGTAATAGCGGCCAAGCAGCGCGCGGGCCTCCGGCCGATCCGCGTTGAGGACTTGCGCCGCGACGAACTCGTTCTTGTCGCTGTCGAGACGGTTGCGGTCGGTGGCGGAAAGATTTTCGGCCGGCGCGCCTCCGAGCAAGAAGGCGGCCTTGAGCCGCACGCCGCGCACGGGATCGTCGAGAAGCGGCGCCACGAGCGGCAAAATCTGCGCGGGCGGCGCGGTGTCCAAATGGTCAAGGGCCGCGATGCGCACCAAGGGATCCGGATCGCGCAAGCCCTCCCTGACCAAAGACGCCGTCTCCCGGGCCGGATAAGCCAGCAACTCCTCAAGCGCGCTGGCGCGGACGAAAGCCGGCGTCTTGCTATCCGCCGCGACCTCGGCAAGCAGGTTTTGCGCATCCGGCGCCCCGGTCCACGCGGCGTGGAAGGCCGGGCCGAAGGTCTGAAAACCTTTGCGTTCCGGTCCGTACCACTTCTCGATGGCCGATGCGGCCCAAGCCGGCGACTTGTCCGTATGACAGTCGGAGCAGGTATTATCGACGCTGAGCGTCACCGAGAGATCGGGGCGCGGAACCCGGAACGCATGATCGTGACGTTCGTCGATGACCATGAATTTGCGCGCGGGCATGTGACAGGCCACGCAAGTCGGCGCCGCGTCGCCTTCGTGATGGGTGTGGCCTGCTTGCGCATAGCTGCCCGCGTGGCATTGCAGGCAAACCTGATCGCCCTTGGCGCGTAATTTGGCGCTGTGCGGGTCGTGGCAATCGCTACAGGTCACGCCTGCGGCGAACATTTTTGACTGCTTGAACGAGCCGTAATTATAGACCTCGTCGAGCATCTGCCCGTCCGCCTGATAGAGCCCGCGCGAGAGCAGCGACACCTGATGGCTATCCGACAGCGGCCGGCCCGGCACGAAAGCTTCCGAGATGATTCCCCGGCGCGCGTGGCAGCGGCCGCACATCTCGACCTCTTTGCGCACCGCTTTGGGCCGCGCGCTGCGCGTGGGCTGGCCCGTTTTTGAATCGCGCGTCCAGGTGACGCCGGAGCGCTCGTCGAAGCGCGCGAGCAGGCCCATCGCGCTGTCGTCGCGGCCGAACAGCGACCAGCTCTTGGCCCAAGCGACATGCGCGGACCCCTCGCCGTGACACGCCTCGCAGCCGATGCTGATCTCTTTCCAGGTGGTGTGGTAACGATCGGTCTTCGGATCGTAATTCTTGGCGACGCCGGTGGAGTGACACTCGGCGCACATGAAGTTCCAGTTCTGGTTCAGCTTGGTCCAGTGGAGCGGATCGTCATGGCCGATATGCTCATTCGGATAGAGGTGGAACCAGCGTTGACCGCCCTCTTCTTTGGGGCGGCTGTCCCAGGCAATGGTGAGCGACTGCACGCGCCCATCCGGAAACTCGATGAGATATTGCTGCAACGGCTCGAGCCCGAACGTGTATTTCACCTCGAATGTGCCGAGCGTTCCGTCCGGCCCATCGGTCTCGACGTAGAACTTGCCGTCCTCTTTGAAGAAGCGTGACGTCGTGCCGTAATAGTCGAAGGTCGCACCGTCGAAATTACCGAACACGGTGTCGTCGTTGGCATGGGCCATCGCGTGGGCGTGCTGCGAGGGATGCCAAGCCGCGCCCGCCTCCTGGTGGCAGCCAATGCAGGTGTCGCTGCCGACGAAGGCAAGCCTCTCGGGCTCAAGCTCTGCGGGCTTCGACGGCGCGCGGGCCAGGAACTGCCAAGCCAGACCCACCGCCACGACGAGCATGGCGGCGGCCCCCGCCGCGATCCAAAGCCGCCGCGAGGATCCGCCCCGCGCCGGCTGCTCTTCCCGCCGCGCAGGCGGTTCTTCCGGCCGCGCCTGTTGCTTTGCCGGCTTTACAGGCCGTTTCGCCTGCTTGGATTTCGAGGGGAATTTACGGCGGCGGGTCACGCGTATCCTTGCTCAAGCCCCGCTCCCGAAGGTCTGTGAGACAGCCCAGACCTCTCGAAGGGGGACAAGGGCAAGTCTATCCCCGCCTGGAAAGGCGGGGATCACTTTTTGCCTCTACCAGCGGGGAGGAGCCCCTTTACGCCTAGACCGCGTCTTTCGCGGCCTTCACGGGGCGCACCTTGAGAACCTTGCGGGCCGGCTTCGCCTTGAAGACGGTCGGTTCCTTGGTGAAGGGGTTGATGCCCTTGCGCGCCTTGGTGGCCGGCTTCTTGACCACGACGAACTTGGCGAAGCCAGGCAGCATGAACTCGCCGGTCTTCTTCATTTCCTTGTAGCCAAAGGCTGCCAGCGATTCGAGGACGGCCTTCACGTCCTTCTTCGTCAGCTCAAGCTCGTCGGCAATATTCTGAATGAGTTCGGTTTTCGACATCATGTGATTCTTAACTCCTGAAAAAGGAAGGCCTCGTCCGTCCCGCCTGACCGCAGCCACGGGCCATGCCTATGACGCATGGCTGATTCGGCCGCGATTGTCTGCATATGGACCGGGATATTCCCGTGAAATCCGGGGGAAAACGCTCCTACTCCCCGCTGGGCGAGGCGTCAACCTCATTGGTCGGAATGAAAGAAGGCGGCCCATCGCCGGGCCGCCTTCTCGCAGTCTAGTTGCCCGTGGGCATGGGGATGTTCACCCCATCCTTCTCAAGCTGCAAGGGATTGCTATTGCTTAGGGGGGAAGATCTCTTTCCAGTCATTCTTCATGTCGACCACAATCCAGCCCTTGTCGGGCGCGTCGGTCAGCGCCTTGTCGAGGCGTCCGATCGACGAATCGCGATCATAAGCGTATTCGCGTTCCGCATCCGTGTGATGAACGATCAGGCCGAGCCGCGGCCCCTCGCCCGCCGTGGTCCAATCCAGCATCTGGTAGTCGCCGTCAGAATTGCCGAACGCCGCGATCGGGCGCTGTCCGATATACTCGTTGATGCCGACCGGCTTGCCGTCCTTGTCGTCGATGAAGTGCACCTCGGGCAATCGAATGAGCGTCGGCTCGCCGTCGATCACCTCGTATTTCGTCTCGATGCTGGAGCCTACAACCTGCGCCGGCGGAATGCCGTAAACGCCTTCCGAGAAATTCCGCACGAACTCGATGCCGCCGCCGGAGACGATATAGGTGGTGAAGCCCTTGTGGCGCAGATAGGCGAGCAGCTCGAGCATCGGCTGATAGACGAGGCTGGTGTAGCCGCGCTCGAAGCGCTCATCCTTGGCGGTGGCCAGCCAATCGCCGACGATGGTCTGGAATTCGGCCGGCGACATGCCGGCATGAGTCGCGGCTAATATCTTGACGATGCCTTTCTCGCCGGATGCGGCGAGCGTTTTCATGTCACCTTCAAGCACGGCCTTGAAGGGCTGCGTGTCCTTCCACTCCGGGTGCTCCGGCGCCAATTCCTTCACGCGGTCGAGCGCGAAGGCGAGCTGCGTATACATCGGCTGCTCAAGCCATAACGTGCCGTCGTTGTCGAACGTCGCGATACGGTCCTTGATCGGTACGTAATCACCGCTCTCCGGCTCTGCCACCTTCGTTACGAAATCGATGATGGCTTGCTTGGTGGGCCCGTCGTTCCAAGACGGCAGGGGATCGGCGTCTTGCGCGGACGCAGGGACGATCACGAGGAGCGCGACGAGCGCGATCGCCGGACGAAACAGCTTGGTCATGATGGCTGCACCTGAGTTGGACCGGGGACGGGCCGGGCGGCGTTTTCCGCCCGGCACCGTGTTTTCTCTACTGGAGGTCACTCTGAAGCTTGCCGAGGGCCTTTTCCAGTTCCTCCATTTGCCCGCCGACGGTGAAGCTCGCCGGCTTCTGGCGGGGCGGATAGGTCTCGAAGGTCTTCAGGAACTTGCCGACATAGGCCTGCGCCGGGACCAAGATGTAAGCGCGCGAGATCATCCAGTCGTAATAGGTATTGGACGTGATATCGGCGCGCTCATAGGGATCGCGGCGCAAATTGAAGATCTTGGGCACGCGCAATTCGGTAAACGGATTGGCCCAGATCTTCAGCGTGCCCGGCGTGCGCTGCTCCATGAATACGACCTTCCAATCGTGATAGCGCAGCGCCATGAGGTCGCCGTCGTCGGAGAAGTAGAACACCTCGTCGCGAGGCGCCTTTTCCTCCTTGCCCGTCAGGTGAGGCAGGAAGTTGTAGCCGTCGAGATGGACCTTGTAAGTGGTCCCGCCTGCCTCGTAGCCGTCGAGAAGCTTCTCCTTGACGTCGGTCTGACCGGCGGCGGCGGCGAAGGTCGGCAGCCAGTCCATATGGTGCATGATGTCGTTGGACACCGAGCCCGCCTCGATCTTGCCGGGCCAGCGCACCATGGCCGGCACGCGCCAGGCGCCTTCCCAATTCGTGTTCTTCTCGCTGCGGAACGGTGTGGTGCCGGCATCCGGCCAAGTGTTCTGATGCGGTCCGTTGTCGGTCGAGTAGAACACGAGAGTGTTGTCAGCGATGCCCAGATCGTCGAGCGCCTTCAGGAGCTCGCCGACATGTCTGTCATGGAGAACCATGCCGTCGGAGTACTCGTCCTGCCCGGAGATGCCGCGGTCCTTCTCCGCCACGTGGGTGCGGAAATGCATATGCGTGCCGCTCCACCAGACAAAGAACGGTGTGCCCGACTCGTTGGCCTTCTTGATGAAGTCGATAGCCGCGGCAACCGTTTCGTTGTCGACGGTCTCCATGCGCTTTTTAGTGAGCGGGCCGGTGTCCTCGATCTTCTGCTTACCGACCTTGCCGAAGCGCGGGTCGACCGTTGGGTCGTCGGTGTCGGTCGCCCAGCTATGCATCACGCCCCGAGGGCCGAACTTTTCGCGGAATTTCGGGTCCTTCGGATAGTCCTCGTTCTCGGGCTCTTCCTCGGCGTTCAGGTGGTAGAGGTTTCCGAAGAACTCGTCGAAGCCGTGCAGGGTCGGCAGGAACTCGTTCTTGTCGCCTAGATGATTCTTGCCGAACTGGCCGGTGGCGTAACCTTGGGCCTTGAGCAGGGTGGCGATCGTCGGGTCTTCGGCGCGCAAGCCGAGATCGGCGCCGGGCAGTCCGACCTTCGAAAGGCCCGTGCGGAACACGCTCTGGCCGGTGATGAAGGACGAACGGCCCGCCGTGCAGCTCTGCTCACCGTAATAGTCGGTGAAGATCATGCCTTCGTTGGCGATCCGGTCGATATTCGGCGTTTTGTAGCCCATCAGGCCCTTGGTATAGGCGCTGATATTGCCTTGGCCGATGTCATCACCCCAGATGACGAGGATGTTCGGCTTGTCGGTCTTCGCTTCGGTGTCTTGTGCCCAAGCCGGGCCGGCCACGGTGACCGCAAGGAATGCAGCCGCCGCGATCAGGCCGGCGCAAGCCGGTCCGTGGTTTCGCAGATACATCAGACGCTTCTCCTCTTTGTACGCAATGCGTCGAGTCGCGCGCCTGGTGGAGCAGGCCCGCGCTCGCCCATTTTTGTCCCGGGCCGTGCGCACGGCCACTTACCCTTTCGGGACAACTCTGCATGGTATATTTCAACCATATTCTGGAATCGCTCAGATGACCGGATTGGGCCATGGACGCGCGAACGATGGATTTGGGTGGCGCCCTGGATCTGCTGGCAGCCCAAGGGTGGTTTTCCCAACGTTCGGCGGAGACCCGCGCCCGTCTCGGCGCCATCGCCAAGCTCCGCAGCTTCGCCAAGGGCGATCGCATCTATCTGGCCGGCGACGCCCCCAATGGCATGTTTGGGCTTATCTCGGGCTCGCTCAATCTTTCGATCCCGCGCGCGGACGGCGAGGACTACACGGTGCATCGCGCCGGCACCGGATTCTGGGTCGGCGACCTCGCGTTGTTTTCGGGAGGAAGCCGCCTCGTCTCGGTTCATGCCGCCGAGCCCACACTGATGGTGCAGCTTCCGGTGCATGACCTCAGACGGCTGGTGGAGAAGGATCCCAAGCTTTACGGCGACTTCTACGCTCTGACGTACGAGAACTTCAGCACGGCGTTCCGAATCATGTCCAATCTCGCTCTCCCCTCGACGGAGAAGCGGGTGGCCGATCGGCTGCTGCTCGAGCTCGATACGCGTGCGGACGCGGCGGGCTGGGTTCCCGTGTCGCAATCTGAATTGGCAAGCCTGACCGCCCTTTCTCTGCCCACGCTCAAGCGCATCATCCGGCGCTTCGTTGAGGCGGGGCTCGTCGATCAGCAATACGCGCGCATTCAGGTGCTCGACAGAGACGCCCTCGCGCGGCTCTGTCGAGGCTGAAGGTTCTAGATCAGGCCTAGCGAATGCAAGCGTTGTACTGGTTCTTCCACTTCCGATTGCGAGTCTCCTTGTAGCGCTTGTAGTAGTAGGTGCAGTTGTTTGTGGCCTTGGCGTGGCCCCAGCCGACCCCGGTCCCGACCCAGAGCGCGTTCCCGCCCCAGCGTGCCGCGCTGCCGATCGTTTTGCCGGTATTACGCGCCGCCCTGCCGACCGACTTGCCGACATTCTTCGCCACTTTCGGCGGCTTGTATTTCTTCGCTTCCGCCGGCGTGTCGAAACTCGCGCTGACGAAGAACGCGGCGACTGCGCAAATCATTAGAGCTGCTATCGTTTTCATAGTTCCACCCTCCCTCTTTGAAATTATTGCCCCGGTACCGAAAGCGGCATCGATATCGTGAGCACGCCGAGGTCACCCTCCAGCCGGTTCTGGACATCGAAATCGTGCATCCAGCTCAGCTGGCTGCTGACCGGAAGCTTGCCGAGATTGAAATTGAACGTCGCAATAGGCCCGACGGCCGTCGCGCGGCCCTTGAAGGCGCCCAACCGGGCCCCGGCGCCGCTATCGCCGGTGACCTGCTGATAGTGAAAGCCGGCAACGCCGACGGCGAATTTCGGTGAGAAGTGCTGCAGCACCGCGAATTCGACATGGAACTCGGTTCCGGTCTCGTAGTCGGTGTCGGGGTTCTCCCAGTTGAAGGTGAAGCCGGGCGCGGCGGAGATCTCGAGGCCGATATTCGGATCGAGCCATGTCACCGCTCCGATTGTCGCGAGTCCCCAGTGGTTGAAGGCGAGATTCGAACTGCTGCTATTGTCCCATGGGCCGATCGGCACGTTGAGCAGCGCGCTCAAATTCCAGTGCCAGTTCCCCTCGTGCCAGCCGATGACCGCGTTGAGCACGGGATCGCCGAACTTCGTCGAGCTATCGCTTTCGCTGAAAGTCTGGCCGCGGGTGAAGGTTCTGTCGATCGGCGGCCCCAAGCTCAGGGTCGCGAGGGCATCGAGATCGAAGTCCACATCCTTCGAGCCGAATGGCACGATGGCGCCGAACCCGACATTGCCGCCGAGGACCTCCCCCGGCGCCACCCACAAGACCGATGGCAGGTTGTAGTAAACCCTTCCGGTAACATCGGCCTTCGCTTCGATCAGCAGCTCGCGCTGGAGGTTGAGATTGCGCGCGGCCGGGGCGATGTCTTGCAAGGCGACGCCGACCGCGGATGCGCCGCTGGCCGTGCCCTCATAATAGAGATTGACGTCGATGAAATAGGTGCCCGGCGGCGGGAGGAACCCCGCCATCGAGGTCTTGGTGCCGATGGCGTACCAGCCCGCCGCATTCTCGGCGGCGGACGCCATATCCACAGGCATTGCTAAGGCCGCCACGGCGCCCCAGGCCATTGCTGCATATGTCCTAGGCATTGTGCGTCTCCCTCGTTTCCCTCTTTTTCAAAGCATGATCCCGACGCGCTGGACGAACCACACCGCCGCCAGCGATCCGATCCCGTAGCCGGCGACCGTGCGCGCCCAAGACACTTTCAGATCGAGCAATCGATCCACGACGACCTTCAGCCCCAGAACGGCAAACACGAAGAGAAGCTGGCCGGCTTCCACGCCAAGATTGAAGGTCAGCAGCGCAAGCGGCACGTCGGACTGCGGCAGGCCGATCTCTTTCAGCGCGCCGCCGAAGCCGAGGCCATGCAACAGGCCGAAGGCGAAGGCGATGACCCAGGGCGCCTTGCTGACGAGATCGTTCTCCTCGCGCTTCGGACGGATGGTCTCCGCGGCGACGAACATGATGCTGAGCGCGATCACTGCTTCCACGGGCGCTTGCGGAATCTGCGCCCAGCCGAGCGCCGCCACGGCCAACGTGATGCTGTGGGCCACGGTGAAGGCGGTGATGACCTTCACCAGCATCCAGGTGTTGCGCACGAGCAGAAGCAGCGCCAGCACGAACAGCAGATGGTCGATGCCGAGCAGGATGTGCTCCACGCCAAGGAGGAAGTAGGTGCGCGCGGTGTCGAGCCAGGTCGGCGCGGCGGCAACGATGAAGGAAGGCTGGTCCGGAGTCAGGCGAGTTGCTTGGACGGCACCATCCAACGACTCGACCCGAACCACGACATCGGTGAACGTGGCAGCCAAGCCATCGATCGAAACCTGATGGTCCGCGAGACCGCCAGGGCACTGAACGACAAACTGCTCCAGGAGGGCGTTGCCGGCGCGCTCGGTGCGCGGCGGCACTTTGTCGGTGCATTTGTCCGGCAGGCGCACATAGAGCCCAAGGCGCATGTCGCCGCGCGCGGGCACCTTGAAGCGCACATTATATATGTCGGCGCCGGTCTGCTTGATCTCAAGGAAGCCCGGGCGCAGCTCATGCGCCAGACCGGTGCCGGGCAGAAGCAGCAGAAGCGCGAGTGTGGTGAAGAGCCGGATCATGGTTGCGACTCCGGCTGTCGCGGCGCGTCCTCGACGGCGGGCAAGACGACATCGTATTTGGCAAGCAGCTGGTCGTAGGCTTGCGCCTGGAAGTCGTCACGCTTCTCGGTCCGCCATTTTTGCGCCACGGCGTCGCGGACATCGGCAAGCTTCGGATCGTAGCCGTCGATGCGCTTGGTGACGCGCACGAGATGCAGGCCGTACGCGGACTGGATCGGCCCGGCCCATTCATTCTCCGGGAGATCGGTGAGATTGGCCGCGAAGGCCTCGCCGAAATTGCGTTCGATACCGCCCAGCGGTGTGAGCTGCATCTGCCCCGGCAGCAAGGTCGGGTCGCCGACATCGGCAGGAATACCGTCCGACGCCTTCAGAACCTTGAGCGCCTCATCAGCCCGCACAAGTGCCCCCTCGCCCGACTTGCCGGGATTGAGGAACACTTGCTCGAAAGCGAGACGCGGCTCCACGCGGAAGTCTGCTCTGTGGTCGTCGAGATAGTCTTGAAGCGTGGCGTCGTCGGGCTGCAAGAGTTCGTCGGCAGGCTCGGTGACGAACTCCATCTTCTGCTGCATGCGGCGGCGGATCAGCGTGTCGTCGCGATCGAGCCCAAGTTTGATCGCCTCCCGGTAATACACCTCCTCCTTGATGTGAGCGTCGACGAGGCCCCGAAGCTCCTCGGGGCTTGGCGGGCGCTGCCAAGTCTTGGCGAAGACCTGTGCCAGCTGCTGCACCCGTCCCTCGGTGACGACGATCCTGTCGCGCGGCTCGTCCGCACTGTCATCGACCAGTGCGTAGATGCCGAACACCACCGCGCCGATCAGCACGAAATGCACCAGCGGTTCGCGGACGATTTTCGACAGGACGGTCATGGGCGCTCGGTCCTATCCTTTCGGCGTGTACCAGATCACGGCGGTGCTCCTAGCAGCGATAGATGCCAACGGCGCACCGACGCACAGTCCGACGGGCCACACCGGCGACGCTGACCGGCGTGAGTGGGCGGCCAATTCGAGCGTCAGCGGTCGAGATGATACCCTGATCGCGAAGGGTCGAGAGTCGCTCACCAATTGCGAGTCCACCAAATCCGACCATGCCGGCCAGCACTAGCAAGCCAAGTTTCCTCGATATGCTCATTGTTTGCCTCCTATGATGAAGTTGCTCGGCAATTCGCCCATGTCCTTCATCTTCTTCAGTTCTGCTATGTCCACCTGCTTGGCACCAGCTGGCGCCTCGAAGCTGAAGCCGTCGGCCGCGACCTCGTCGCCCGTCTTCCAGTCCCTGACCTGGACGCTGTATTGCGGGTCGCCGTCGATGAGCTTGGACGTGATTGTATACCGGCAAGGATAGGGACGATCACCCTGGGCGATCCAGATTTGCCAATCGACCTCCTTGGCTCGAAAAGCGAGGTGATCGCATTCGGTGCCGCCAATCACGCCGCTGCCGAGGTCCTTCACGTCGACCACGTTGGCCATCAACTCATCGTAGGCATTGGTGAGAAGCAGGTCCGCGGCTGGAAGGGGCCTGTTGTATTTGTCCTTCAGTTCGTCGACCAAATGATCAATCGAGCCGGGAATTTCGACCTGAGTGTAGACATTCTTGTTCTTGCCCAGCACCGTCAGCGTCTTTCCGTCAAAGACGGTTTCGATATCAGCGAAGCCGCCCGACCGCGAGGCCCGAATTTTGTCAGGCCGGGTCAGTACGACAGCACCTGAATTCGCCAGTGCGAGCTTTTGCCCCTCTTCGGTGACGACCTCGAGGATGGCATCGAACTCAAACGAAATGGCCTTCTGGGCGGCCGCATAGTCCGTCATTGCTTTCAGCAGGACCTTCGCTTCTTCCTCGCCGGCCACCGCACCCGGCGAAGTCGCCATCCCGGCAACCAGCGTCAGCGCCAGTGCCGATGCTCCTGCAACAAATAGTCTCCTGAGCTTTCGCATTAGGCTGGCCATAAGTCATCAGCTCCTCTGTTGGTTGCCGAATGCTCGTCGAGGATCGTCATGAGGTAGTCACTCCGTCCTCCCGCGCACCAGCCCCTATCCTTTCGGCGTGTACCAAATGGGTGATGTGTAGGCGCGCTCCTGGCCTGAGACCGGGGCACCCTCGGGGATGTCGACCCCGAAGCGTAACGCGTCGTAGGTCGACCAGCGCGGTGTCGGGATCTCCAGCACGCGGACGTAATAGAAGGCCTTCTGACTAGGATCGAAGTCCGGGTCGGTCCACACCGCCGCGAGCTCGGACTCGCCGATCGTGTTGGTGAAGCTCGCCGTCTTGGCGTCCACCGTGTTGCCGACCGGCGGCACCTTGCCGTCCGCGCCCGGCTTGCGATCACCGCTCCACACCACGTCGTAGACCTTCTCGTGGGTCTCGCCGTCCGCATCCAGCCAGCCCTTGATGATTTGGATGCGGTCGAGATTGCCGCCGATGGGGTCCTTCAGCGCAAACGCCATGAAGGTCGGCGCCTTGGCCTCGTCGGGCTTGGCCGGCAAATCGCCGCCCATGGGCACGCCCTTCTCGTATCCGGCGAAGGCGGGCGTGCGGCTCGCGATATCGGCATCGTTGTAGTTCCAGCCACCGAAGAAGCGCACGCCCATGCGGCTGCCCGTGGTGGCGTAGGTCTCTTTGCGCTCCATGGCGTCGAAGATCGACTCACGCGTATTCTCCGGGGCCCAGACGGCGGCGAGCCCAGAGCTCACCATCTGCCAGCCCATGATCGTGCCGACATCCGTCTTCATGAAGGGATGCATCATGCGCTCGGGGCTCGGTTCGGCACCGGAGTGCTTGCCGAAGAAGTTGTCCTCTTGCGCCGTCGCCAAGGAGGTGTGGCTATCGGTGGAGCCGACCAAGCCGAATTTGTAGGGATTGGTCCCAAGCCTGGCTTCAAGTTGGAGACCGCGTTTCAAAGCCGAGCGGGTATACTCGCCCGCCAGCATGTCGTCGGTCTTGGCTTGCGAAGCGTCGAGATTGCCGATGTCCCACGTCTCGTAATTGGCGAACTCGTCCTCCGGCGACAGATAGGGATGCGTTTCGCCGTCCCCCTTGATCTGCGTGGCTTCGTAAAGCGGCTCCCACTTGTCCCGCTGGTCGACATAGAGCTTGTCGAGCTTGCGGCCCGTATACTGCTCATCGACGGGAAACATGATGCCGTTCGACAGATTGCCGTTATGGGCAATCGCGAGAACGTCGCCACCGGTCGTTTGCTCATAGGTGTCGAGCCATTTGTAGAGCTCGAGAGGATCGGTACTGCCTTGGGGCTCGACCGTGGTGTAAGGCACCATGCGGAGCGCCTTGTCGGCATCGTCCCGATAGACGACCACCCGGTGCAGATTGTTGCCCTTGGCCAGCGACGTCCATTCATAGCCGATGAAGGCCGTGAAATTGCCGGGGTCGTTGAACTCCTCGGCCGCGTCGACCGTTTGTTTCCAAGCCGATTTGTAGGGCCGGGAGTCCGGCGTATACATCAGAGACGCCGGAAACTCGCCTTGCGAGAAGAGCCCGATGAGCTCCAACGCGACATCGACGCCCTTACCCGCCTGGAGCCGTTCGTACCAGTCCTTACCCTTTGGATCGGAGAGGATGTGCGGCTTGCCGGCAAACATGTCCGGGAAAAATCCCATATTGTCGGAGTGATCCGCCACGACGAGGAAATCGAGGGGACGCGATAGTTTGACGGGCAGCCCTGTCGCGGAGTTCATCTCTTCGCCGCGGGCAAAGCGATAGGCTTCGCGCACACCGAGACGGTTGCCGAACGCCCCTGCATCCATGGACATGGCCGTATGCAGATGCGTGTCGCCCCAGAGAGGCCGGCTCGGGAAGCCGCGCTGCGCGTAAGGCGAATAGGTCTTGCCCTTATAGGCGCCGTAGAGCACCTCCTCGCCGTCGGGCGGCGGCGGGACTTGGGCCCAGACGGGGTACGCGCTCATCAACATGGCGACGGCCGATATGCCGGCGAGAGACGTTATGAGTGTGCGCATTGTTTTTCCTCCTTATCCTTTCGGCGTGTACCAAATGGGTGAGGTGTAGGCGCGCTCTTGCGTCGTCATCGGCACCTCGTCGGACATGTCGATGTCGAAGCGCTTTGCCTCGTAGGCGGTCCAGCGCGGTGTCGGGATCTCGATGACGCGCGCGTAGTAGAAGGCCTTCTGGTTCGGATCGAAGTCCGGATCCGTCCAAACCGAGATCATCTCGGGATCTCCGATCGAGTTGCTCCACGTGGCGTTCTCGAAATCGACCGTGTTGCCCACGGGCGGCACCTTGCCGTCCGCGTCCGGCTTGCGGTCGCCGCTCCACACGACGTCGTAGACCTTCTCCTCGGTCTTGCCGTCCGCGTTCAACCAGCCCTTGATGATCTGAATGCGGTCGATGTTGCCACTGTAAGGGTCTTTGGCCGCCGCGACGAGGAAGGTCGGCGCTTTGTCCTCCGGTGCGTCTTTGAGATCGCCTCCCATGGGCACGCCTTTGGCGTATCCGGCCGTCGCCGGCAGACGCGTCTTGGTATCGGCCTCGTCGAACTCCCAGCCGCCGAAGAATCGCACGGTCATGCGCGGGCCCGTGGTGGCGTAGGTCTCCTTGCGCTTCATGGCGTCGAAGATCGCCTCACGCGTGTTCTCGGTGGCCCAAACCCCGGCATACCCAGAGGCGGCCTGTTGCCAGCCTTTGACAGTGAACTCCGGATCAGGTGCCTCGATGACGATGTGCTCCCAGCGATGGGGCTCGGGCTCGACGCCGGAATGCTTGCCGAAGAAGTTCTCCTCCTCGACCGCGGCCATTGACGTATGGGAGTCCGTCGAGCCGACCATGCCGAACTTGTAGGGGTTCACGCCGAGCTTCTCGTCGAGCATCAGGCCGGTCTTGAGCGCCTGGCGGGCGTATTCCCATTGCAGCATGTCGGGGGACTTGGCCTCGGTGCCGTTGAGGTTCGACTTGTCCCAGGTCTCATAGTCGGCGAACTCGTCGTTCGGCGACAGCATCGGATGGGTTTCGCCGTCGCCCTTGATCTGGGTGACCTCGACCAGAGGCTCATACTGCGCCCGCATGGCTGCGAGCTCTTTGGTCAGCGGCTTGCCGTCGAAGGTTTCGACCGTGAACATCCGGCCATTCGACAAATTGCCGTTATGGGGAATCGCGAGAACCTCGGCACCGATCTTGTCCTCGATCGCAGAAAGATGCTTCCAAAGATTTTCCGGGTTCTTGCTGTCGTATTGCGAGAAGGGAATGGTGCGGTTTGCGACGCTTGAGTCGCCGCGGAAGATCACGTTGCGGTGGAGGTTGTCGCCGCCGATGGCCGTCCACTCGTAACCGATCAGCGCCGTGAACACGCCCGGCTCGTTATACTTATCGGCCAGCGCGGTGTAGTTCTGCCAAGCGTTCTTGACGGCCTTGTCACTCTTGATCGGCGGCTCGTCGCCCGACAGCGAACCGACGATCTCCATCGCCGTATCGAACTTCTTCTGATCGTCGCCTTCCGTCAGGGCGTCGTACCATTTCTTGCCGGCTTCCGTGGCGAGGATCTCCTGATCGCCGCCGAGCAATTGGGGCATCAGGCCGTACATCTCGGCGTGATCGGCGATGACGAGGAAATCCAGCGGTCGCGAAAGCTTGGCGCTAAGGCCGTGCGTGGTGGTGATCTCCTCGCCGCGCGCGAAGCGGAACGCATCCTCCTGGCCGATGCGGTTCATCGTGCCGGCATCGACGGACACCGCCGTGTGAAGATGGGTGTCACCCCAAAAGACCTTGGTCGGGAAGTTGCGGCCCGCGTAAGGAGAGAATTGCGGCGGCGCGATCTCCGCCACGCCTTCCTTCGTCGGGAGTTGGATGACTCCTTCTCCAACTGGTTCCGCCCAGGCCACCGTCGAAAACAGCCACACGGCGCATAGGGATAGTCCACTCGTGACCAGCGACGCCTTCAAACTCATGCAATCCTCCTCGTTTCGCTTTTTCGTTGGACTTATTCACCCACCCGTTGGAAACAGCAGCTGCACCTGGAAGCGCAGCTGCCAGTCCGGTCCGCCTGCGGGCGTGATGACGTTGTCGTAGGCGCTGAGCGACATGTTCACGGGCTGCGACCCGAGATTGAAGACGCGGCATAGAAGGCGAAGCGGCCGTGCTTGGCTTCGAAATTGGCCATGATAATGGGGCCGTCCAAGGCCTCGATGAGATCGACCGGATCGGCATAGACGTCGAAACCGAGCCCGCGGGCCGTAGCATCGCCCTCCAACCACAGCGCCCAGGCATAAAGCCCGCCGTCATAGGTCCAGCCGGAAGGCACCGGCGCCGGGTCCTGCGCGTGCGCAATCGCGGGAAGACTGGCAAGAGCCATTCCCCCAAGCACTGCCAACCAGGTCCGACGCCTCATACTTATGCTCTCGCTCTACTTGGGCGTCAGGATAGTGGGGCTTGGGCGGCTTGGGCGCGCTTTTTGGGTGTGGGGCCTTCAATTCCTGGCACTTGTTGCGTGCGGGCAACAGACCGAAGGGCAGAAAAAGAGGCGCCCCGAAGGGCGCCCCCGACCAAAGCGATTGCTGTGAGGCGGCTCTCGGTGTCGATGGAGCGGGTCAACCGCTCGAGCCGACTTGCAACATTCACCGTATCGCCAATGACGGTGAAATCCATGTAACGCTCCGATCCGATGTCGCCCACGACGGCGGGGCCGTAATTGACGCCAATGCCGACGCCCAGGGGTTCCTTACCAGCGGCAACACGCTCAGCGTTCCAATTCTTCATGATCGAAAGCATTTCGCGGGCACAGGTCAACGCGTTGGTGGCGTGGGTGCCCCCGTCTTCCGACACGCCGAATGTCGCAAGGATAGCATCGCCGATATAGTCGTCTCGACCGTCCAGGGTGCTGGGAAACGACGTGATGTCATGGGAAGCCCCTCTTTGCTTCCCCTCGCGCAGGCTGAGTGTAGCAGCGTACATGGGAATGTGTTGCGCTAAGTCAGACGCCCGCTTGCCGCCGGCGACTAAAGCCCGCATCTTGTCAGGCAAAATGGAACCGACTGGGAGGATGTTTCGATGGAGGATACAAAAGAGTTTGCAAGAGAACTAGCCGCGCTAATCAAGCGGTACATCGACGGGGGCTGCGACCCGCAGGATGTCGCTGACGAACTAGCGCGTGAGGCAAACTATGTCTTTGGACACTACAACCTTGAGATTTATCTCGAAAAGACCTCGAAGGGTTAGACTGGCGTCGCTGACCAGCGGCGTAAGTCGGGTTCATTGCAAACCACCTCTGTGCTTTCCCCGCGCAGGCCGAGTGTAACAGACAAAAAGAGACTCGGAGTTTCCGCAGGGTCGGCATCACACGCTACTTCACGCTCGGCGACTAGAGCACACGAGGCCCGGCACACTTAAAGCCGGGCCTATTGCTTCTTTTTCTTGCTTTGAGTTGCTGTCGCGTCGGCCAAACAGTTTGCGATAAACTGTTCCCTTTCAGGAGTTCTAAGATACGGCCTGGCCTGATCCGCCTTGGCCTCGCAAGCGCGTCTGACCTCATTTGAGACTTGGGCATAGGTTGGACTTGTCGCTGCAATAATCACCGCGAGAGCCCCGATGCTAGTCGTTACAGATTTGAGTGTCATTGGACGTCCTCCCTTTGGCCTAGCAACTCCGGCAGCTTAGCAACATTTACAGCAATGCGCCGCGCCTCATCGAAGGTCAGCACTCCAGCGATGTTGGCGTCGTGCGATGTCTCGCGAGCGTAGACGTAGACGAGCGCTTGACCGGTCGCGTCCAGCACCTTGAACCCTCCCGGCGTCTGCTCGACTTGCCAGGGTGGTGGGAAGCGGCGCGGTGATGTCATTGGGAGCCTTTCTGTCCGACCACCACCTAGATTTGGCCCCTCTACTTTGCTAGCAAGAGCTTCAACCCCGATTGGGAGGAATAAAATGCTCAACAAGCTCCTTCTTACCGCGATTACGGCCGGTCTGGCCGTCACGTTGTCCCTTCAAACCGCTCCGGCTGAGGCTGCTAACCATATGATGAACGGTATGACGTGCAAGGAAGCCGCCAAGAACCACTTTCCGAATGATCGCAAAAAGCGACGTGAATGGGCGAAGGACTGCAAGAAAATTTGGAAGGCTCACAAAGGCAAGTAAGCACCCTGCCCGGACTTCAAATTCTGACTTTGGAAGGGGGGCCTGCTAGCCCCCTTTCTATTTTAGGAACGCTAGCGTCTAACAACCTAAACCCACCTGGCGTCTGCTCGACGGTCCAGGGTGCTGGGAAACGTCGTGTCATTGGGAGCCTCCCTCAAAGCTCCTCCCGCGATCCGAGCATATAAGCAAAAAAGAAAGCCCCGGGCCATTCGGGCCCGGGGCTAGTTATTCGTTCCCAGGGACAGGGAAACGATGAGGAACCTATCGTATCCCTCGTGGCTACAAATTGACGGGAATCAAATTGAGAAGACCCGGCACGCTGGTGGAGATGCCGGGCCTTCGCCCGCATCAGCGTCGGGGGATGAGGGGTCAACGACGCCTCGCGGGCGTCAATATGAATTGGTGGAAGCCGCGTTGTCGCTTTGACGCAAATCAAGCGCGCCCGGTATCTGCTCGACCGTCCGGGGTGGTGGGAACCGGCGTGAT